>Ga0265338_10003442_pt1 | contig 22297 bp, 26 predicted proteins | sample 42126metaG_FD_193579 | JGI IMG/M metagenome (GOLD analysis project Ga0265338, IMG submission 193579) | Rhizosphere microbial communities from Carex aquatilis grown in University of Washington, Seatle, WA, United States - 4-21-26 metaG | ecosystem: Host-associated > Plants > Roots > Rhizosphere... | reverse complement strand
GGGGACCAGGTCAGCAGGCTCTAGCAAGCCGAAGTCTGACCAGCGCGCTCACGGCAGCAGAAAGCGACCCTCAAAGGTCAGGTCCCGGCGCCAAGCTGTAAAACGGGCTCAGATCCCACAAACCTGCCGGCGTCACGGGCAGCCCGCTGCCATCCAACCCCGCCCGCAGCCCGCACGGACCCCGAACGCCGCACCGCAGCCGGGGTAACCTCCGCCAGCCGCCTGCCCGCACGCGCCGAAGATTTCACGCGAACGCGACCAGCCCCGATGAGCCCAGCTGTAAAACCGTCGGCTCAGCCTACGCAAGTTCGAACCTTGCACCTGCCACACACTGCGGAAATGGCCCGCTAGCTGCGAAATCTCGCGGTAGCGGGCCGTTTCTGCTTTGCCCCAGCATGTGTCACCTTGGGTCGCTGTAGGCCGTCATATTGCAGTGTCCACGGACGTATTGCGGACGGGAATCGGGGCCAGGGAGCGGTGCGGGGAACCGTCGGCTTTGCACGGACGGCCACGGACGGGGGCCGCGACCACGGACGAGGTCCGCGGAGCCCCGTTGTGTCGGCTTGACGTGCGGGACTGAGCTGAGCGTCCATGTCCCTGCGTCCGCCCGATGCCCGGCCGGTGTTCCCGGGGCAGGGCCGGCCACTGGTCGGTCGGTTCCCGCCAGCCCGCTCACCCGGCCTGCGGCGAACTGCCCCGCTGTCGGCCCGGAGGGCCGCCGGCCAGGTTCCGGGGGCGGGGGCCGGGACGGTCCGCAGAACTGGCAGACCGTTTAGCCACGTTCGCCAACCTGCGGCCATTCCACGTCGCCAGCTAATCTGCTTGCTAATACGTGTACCTGCCGACAGCGGAGCCCCATTTCAGTGGCGGACGCGCTGGACACGGCGAGAATAAACCTTCCGGTGGACTCCCGGACTGGTATAAGCGCAAAGCTCTTAAAACAATCATCCGTGGTGCGCCGCAGATGCATGAAATACGTTAATTCCTGGCCTCCTGTCCGTGGCCCGGTATCGGTTCAGTGTCAGGTACTCACCCCCTGGTCCCGCGCCCGCAGGCCCGTGCCTGCCCGGCCCCGCGAGGGTGTGCGGCCAGATGAGGGGAGGTGCGCGAGGAAGCTGGCGGGCGGCGATGGCAGGCGCGGGAAAGGCGGCCGGCGGCGGCGGAAAGGCGTTGAGGGCGACGATCGCCGAAAGTCGCGGCACCCCGCCTGAAAGTAAGGATTCGGTCCTGCTATCTCCGGGGAAACCGCCTGCCAAGTCGCGGTCGCGACTCGTCCTGGCCGCGCTGTCGGCCGGACCCCCCGGGGCGGCCGTCGCGGTGATCGCCGGGCACGCCCGCATCAGCGTCGCCGCCGCCCGGCAGGCCCTTCTCGTGCACGAGAAAAACGGCACCGCGACCCGGGTCAAGGGCAGCAGGCCCGGCATCGCCGACACCTGGACGCTCGCCGTCCCGGAAGCCCCCGCGTGATGAGGCCCCGCCCGCAGAGACCCCCGGCGCGGGCAGCACCGCCGACGCCGGGCAGGCCGCGCCAGCGGCGCTGCGCGACCCGGCGACCCGGACCGGCGCGCTCGCGGCCTGGTCGAGAGGCACCTGCGCAAGTTCCCCGAGGCGGCCTTCACCCCGCACCTGGTCGGCAAGGTGCTCACCCGGTCGGCCGGTGCGGTCGCCGACGCCCTGGACAAACTCGTAGCCTCGGCACCGCGCAGTTGGTCACCGACAAGCCCCGCGCCTACCGGCTCGCCACGCCGCCCCGGCCCCCGCCCCGGACGAGGTCGGCGACCCCGGCACCAGCGCGGAGGCCGCGCCCAGCACCCGTAACGCGCGTTGTACCTGCCGTGTACCCGGGACGTACCTGCGCCCGGCCAGGTAAATCAAGGCGCTGACCTGCGCCATTCCCAGCCAGGTACACCGCAGGTACACGAAGGGCCACCAGAGGTAACCGAACCTCCTGCAACAACTGTAGGGATCCAGTGAAACTCTCATCTACCTGCTGGCTTGTTGTCATCTGGAGCGCCTGACCCTGATTTCGGGTTTCGGATTGTGAGGAGAACGACTTGGCCCTTGGATCGCTGGGGGCGGGCCTACCCTTCGGGGCTGATCCGGTAGCCGACGGCGGGGGTTGTGCGGATCACTGGCGGGTCGCCGAGCTTGCGGCGCAGGCGGCCGACAGTGACGGCGACGGTGTTGGTGAAGGGGTCGGCCTGCTCGTCCCATACCTGCTCGAGCAGTGACTCGGCGGACAGGAACGCCGGGCTGGCCCTCAGCAGCGCCTCGAGCACGCCGAATTCCTTGACCGACAGGCCCACCTGTCTCCCGTCCCGGCTGACCGTGCGCCGGATCGGGTCGAGGGCGACACCGCCGGCTCGCAGCGTCAGCGCCCGGGCTGAGGGCTGCCGCCGCGCGAGCGCCCGGATGCGCAGGACGAGCTCGGGGAAATGGAACGGCTTGGCGAGATAGTCATCGGCGCCGAGTCCGAGCCCGCTGACCCGGTCGCCGGGCAGTCCCGCCGCGGTCAGCATGAGCACCATCACCCGGTTGTCGCGTGAAGTGATCATCTGGCACAGCGTGTCGCCGTGAATTCCCGGCAGGTCCCGGTCCAGCACTACGACATCGTAGAAATTCATGTCGAGCTTTGCCGCGGCGGACAGCCCGTCGAGGGCGACGTCTACCGCCATGCCCTGGTCACGCAGCCCCTCGGCCAGTACCTCGGCGAGCGGCCGTGCGTCCTCGGCTACCAGGACTCTCATGCCGGCTGGAGTCCGATACGGACCCGCAGGCCGCCCTCCGGCCGCGGCAGCAGCTCCAGGGTGCCGTGGTGCGCGGCGGCGATGGCGGCGACGATCGACAGGCCGAGCCCGTAGCCGCGATCGGACCTGGTACGGTCCGCGCCTAGGCGGCGGAACGGCTGTGCCAGCTCCCGTGCCAGCCCGGGATCAAGGACGCCGCCGCCGTTGTCCACGACCAGGCACGCCACCTCCTTGCAGGACGCGGTGCTGACTCCGATCCAGCCGCCGGCGTCGTTGTGGATGATGGCGTTGTCCAGGACGTTGTCCACCATCCGCCGGATCAGCTCCGCGCTGCCCGCCACCCGCGCGCCTGCCGGGTCGCTGGCGCGGGTGACCGTCAGGTTCCGTGCGGCGATCGCGTCGGCGCGGGCTGCCAGCGACGCGGCCGCGACGGCATCCAGCGAGAGCACCGTGGTTCCCGGCAGGTCCCCGTGCTGTGCCCGGGCCAGTGTCAGCAGCCCGTCCAGCAGCCGCTCCACCTGGTCGAGCTGCTCGTACAGCCGGCCCGCCACCGCGGCGACCGGCACCGGCGCGGGTTTCGCGACTGCCACATCAAGCGACGCGCGGATGGTGGCCAGCGGCGTGCGCAGCTCATGCGCCGCGTTCGCGGCGAACCGCCGCTGCGCCGCGAACGAGCCCTCCAGCCGTTCCAGCAGGTCATTGATCGTCCCGGCCAGGCCGGTCAGCTCGTCGCGCGGCCCGGCCGTGGCCAGTCGCTCGTGCAGACTCTCGGCGGAGATCCGCCGGGTCGTCTCGGTCATCGCCCGCAGCGGCTGGAGCGCTCGCCCGGCGATCAGCCAGGCCAGCGTGAGGGACACCGCGGTTATCAGGCCGAGCGCGATCACCGAGACCTTCAAGAGGCTGGCGTAGGAGGCCTGGGCGACGGGAAACTCGCTCTGGACCTGCGTCGCGACCATCCCGTTGAAGATCGCCAGCAGTCCCGCGCTCATCAGCACGAACAGGCCGCCGTACACGGCGGTGAGCCGCATCCGCACCGTCCGGTGTCGCAGCAGTTCCATGCCCACAGCATGCCCCACCGGGCCTAACAGCGAGATAACGGCCAGCTTTAGGCCGGTGTTACCGCCAGGTCCGTACAACGGTGCCCATGGACGCAACCATTGAAGTGACCGGGCTGCGAAGGCGGTCCGGCAGGCTGCAGGCCCTGGCCCGCGGCGAGGCGGGGGACGTCGCATGAATGTCACCGAGGCCAGCGGTCTGGGTAAGCGCTATGGCAGTAGCTGGGCGCTGCGCGAGTGCACGCTGGCGATTCCCGAGGGGCACCTGGCCGCGCTGGTCGGTCCGAACGGCGCCGGCAAGACCACCCTGCTGGATCTGGTGGTCGGCCTGACGGCGCCAACTGCGGGCACCGTCACCGTCCTCGGCGGCGCGCGGGCCGGGTCGCTGGCGGCCCTTGACGGCATCGCGTTCGTCGCCCAGAACGCGCCGCTGCACAAGAACCTGTCGGTGGCCGACCTGCTGCACCTGACCCGTAACCTGAACCGGCGCTTCGACCAGGGCTATGCCGAAGCCCGGCTGGACGAGCTGGGCATCCCGCTGGCTCGCAAGGCCGGCAAGCTGTCTGGCGGTCAGCAGGCGCAGCTCGCGCTGACGCTTGCGCTGGGCAGGCGGCCGCGGCTCCTCGTGCTGGACGAGCCGATGGCGTCGCTCGACCCGCTGGCCCGCCTCGACTTCATGGCCGCGGTGACGAGCGCGATGGCCGGCGACGGCGTGTCGGTGGTGCTGTCCTCGCACGTCCTGGTCGAGCTTGAGCGGGTGGCCGACTACCTCATCCTGCTCATCCGCGGCAGCGTCCAGGTGGCCGGGGAGGCCGATGATCTGCTCGCCTGTCACCGTGCGCTGACCGGCCCGGTCGTCGAAGCCGACCAGTACGCCGGACGGCCGGGCGTGGTGCATGCCTGGCGTGACGGGGCCCGGGCCCATCTGCTGATCAGGACGAGCGCAGGCGCCGGCCCGGTGCCGCCAGGCTGGCAGGCGCACCCGGTGAGCCTCGAAGACCTCGTCCTGGCGTACCTGCGCGAGCCCGGTGCCGCATCGCTGCCCGGATCAGCGCCCGCCGGGCACGCCGAGCCGACGGAGGTGGCAAAATGACCGCGCTGACCATGCCCTCGCAGCCGGCACGGGAGGCCACCGTACGGCCGGTGCCGTGGCGGGCAATGGCCTGGGTCACCTGGCGCCAGCACCGGCTCACGCTGGCCGGCGTCGTCGTCGTGCTGGGGGCGGCGAGCCTGTACCTGTACCCCACGGGCGGCCAGATACGCGCCGACTCTGACCTCATTGCCGCCAGGAGCGGGATGTCCGTCACCGCGGCCCTGTTCCAGCTGATCCCCGCGCTGATCGGGGCGTTCGTCGGCGCGCCGGCGGTGGCCAGGGAGCTGGATACCGGCACCTTCCGGTTCACCTGGACCCAGGGTTTCGGGCGGACACGGTGGACCGTCGCCACGCTGGCGCCGCTCGCGCTCACGGTCACGGTCGCGGCCGGAGCGTTCGGCCTGGCCTTCTCCTGGTGCTACGGGCCCCTGATCGCCGGGAGAGACGGCTTTGTCGCCTTGAGCCCGCTCACTAACATCACGTTCGACCTGCGCGGGGTCGCGGTCGCCGGCTGGACACAGGTCGCCTTCGCGATCGGCGTGCTAGCCGGCGTCCTCACCCGCCGGGTCGTCCCCGCCATGTTCGCCACCATTGCCGCGTGGAGCGGGCTCGCCCTCCTGACCGCGGTGTGCCTGCGCAGGCACTACGAGCCGCCTCTGGTTACCCATACCCCCAACCTGCCTTCTGCTGACTGGGTGCTGACCCAGTCCTGGGACCAGGGCGGCAAGCCCGTCAGCTCCTCCGCCATCAACCAGATCCTGCATAAGATCGGCGCAACGATAGCCACGCCCGGTCAGCTAGGTGCGGCGGCTGCCCCGGGTACGGACAGCGCGCCTGCCAACGCCGAAAGCACGAATCCCGTGCAGTACCTCCTCCACCACGGAATTACCTTCTCCGCCAGCTACCAGCCAGCCAGCCGGTTCTGGTCATTCCAGTGGATCGAAGGGGGATGGCTGCTGGCTCTGTCACTGCTCCTCATGACCGCGACCGTCTGGCTGGTCCGCCGGCGAGCAGCCTGAACACCACACGCCGGGCCGCCAACGGAAAATGCGGCGCCGCGGCGGCCCGGCGCGGATACTTGCCAGCCCGGCAGTGGCCGTCCTGGCCGCGCTGTCAGCCACTCTGGGCGGCGCGGCCGTGGCGTGATCGCCGGGGTCAGTGTGGCAGTCGCCCGGCAGGCGCTGATCGCGCACGAGAAGGCCGGGACCGCCGTCCGCCTGAAAGGCAGCCGTACCGGCGTCCTGAAACCTAGCAGCCCGTCGACGGCGAACTCGCCCCCCGGCCGGACCTGAACGCTGGGCGCCTCGTCCGTTGACGTGGGTCGGCCTGTCAGGCAGAGCGCGCTCCATCAGGTGGCAGTCTCATTTGACGATGCGGATCTCGCAGCGGGTCGCGGGTGCGGCGGTGATGCGCTCGTCGCCGGTGAGCAAGGTCGCTCCGGTCATCTCGGCCAGGGCCACGTAGGCGGCGTCGTAGGGGGTGAGGTTCTCGCGCAGTTCCCAGATGCGTGGCAGGAGCGATGAGGTGTGCCACCGTTCGACGGGAAGGATGATCAGGTCGGCGATCAGGTCGCCCGCCGCGGTGCGGTCGTACTTCCCGCCGCGTACCAGTCCGCGCAGCGCGCCGATGACCTCGACGTCGAAGATCGAGGGGGCCTGGAAGACCGCGTCGGTGTCGGCGAGCAGGTCGGCGGCACCTGATCCGGGTTCGGTCAGTGCGGTGACCGCGACGCTGGCGTCGAGGACGTACCCGCTCACGTCTCGTGCCGGTCCCGTTCGGCGCGCACCGCGGCGACGGCGTCGGACATAGTGACGGTGGAGCCGGTGGCCCTGGCACGGGCCTGGTTCCGCGCGACGATCTCGGCCATGCTGGGGCGCTCGGAGAGCTTCGTCAGCTCGCCGAGCAGGTAGGACTGCAGAGATTTGCCGGCGAGGGCGGCCTTACGGGCGAGTTCGTCGCGCACGTCCTCGGGGACGTCGCGGACCTGGATCAATGGCATGCATTCATTATGCATAACGTATAGATTGTTGTCGAGCCGGAGCAGGCGTGGCTGGGAAACAGGGACAAACCAAGTACTAGCCTCCCGCCGCGTAGCCCCAGTTGGGCTCTTGTTAGGCCGGTACTGCAGGGTGGTGGCTTGGCTGGCAGTGCTTGCAGCAGGCCGTTGGCACGAATGACACTAGTTCTCAGGATCGAAGCGGGGTCGGCCGTGACCCTGACCCCCGCATGCAGGTCAGCGACCATGCGCGGGGCAGGACGGTCGGCATATCGCTCCTGCGGACGGTCAGCATACCGTTCCCACCCCCGCCGTCCGTGCCCGTCCGTGCGCCGCACCGCCCCCGAGCCCGTGGCGCACGCACGCATGGCGGACGGCGGCAGCCCGGAATCGGGCCTCGAATCGCGAACGCGCTGGTCAGCGTCGGGTGACTCGACCAAGAGCGACGTGCTGTAAAACCGTCGGCTCAGGGTGCCGATGACGAGAACGAGTGCACCCGTTGGCGGCACCTCACCGGCGGAGGACGGCCGCCGTCAGCGGTCGAAGGTCACCTCGACCAGCGGGCTGCTCGCGAGCCAGGCGGCTGGTTCCCGGCCCGGGGCATCGGCAAGGCCGGAGAGGGACCCGAGGATGGCACCCAGTACCTTCTCCCGCTCGGCGGGGTCGGTGACCGGGCGGGCGGTCGCGGCGAGGTCGGCCGTCGCCGACTGCTTGAGGTGGAAGACGAACTCCGGGTGCGCGACCAGGTTGGCGTACCACGAGCGGCGACCGGGTGTGCCGGTGATGTAGTACTTGCCGTCCACCCGGTGGTACCAGATCTCGATGCGGCGCGGCTGCCCGGTCTGCCGCCCGGTCGTGGTGATGTCGATGACCTGGTCGCTGGCGAGCGCGCTGGCTGCCGTGTTGCTCATGACGCTGGTTCCTTCCCTGGTGGCCCGGCGGTTACGTAGGGCCCGATGACACTGCTGGCGAGGCCGCGGATGTAGCTGGCGCGGCCCCCTGGTACCTGCTCAGTTCCGGCTAGCTGCTCGATATAGGCGCACATCAGCGCACCACCGCACAATGCGGCGCCCAGCGCGTAGGGATCGGCCGCCGGGTCGAGGTGGCCCGACTGCTGCCAGCCGCGGAGGCAGTCGGCCGCGGCCGCGATGGCTAGCTGCGGCCCTGAGCCGTGCTCGCGGTTGAGATCCTGATGGCGGCGCAGCAGCTCACGGTCAGCAAAGGACCCGGCGTGGAGCGGGAGGACGGCCACGTAGAAATCGACCGCCCGCTCCAGGAACACCACGAGCGCGGCGACCGGGCCGCCATCGCCGGATGGCGGCTCTTCGGCTAGGGCTCGCCACGCCCGGTTCTCCGGCAGGTCGAAATTGACTAGCTGGGTGAGCAGGCCCATCTTGTCACCGAAGTTCTTGAACAGGCTTCCCTCGGCCACGCCCGCGACGGCGGCGATCTCCCGGGTGGTCACCCGCCCGATGCCCCGCTCCCGGATCAGGACCAGGGCAGCATCGATGATGCGCTGGCGGGCCGGACTCGCCATGACGGGATCCCCCCACGCTCGGACTTCGGCGGAACTGCTTGACAGGCAGGTTATCGGCTCGCCATGCTCGGCCTGACAAAAGTGCAGTGAGCGCTCACTTCACTTTGTCTCCCCTGCGGTGCCAGCCTGCCCGCTTACCAGAACATGAGGTGGAGAAGGTGACCCAGACATCGGCGATGTCCGCCCGGCAACGATGGACGCTGCTGCTGGTCTGCGCGGCGCGGTGCTGTTCGCCACCGGTACGCCGATGCTGCGGGCCGAGTTCTCCGGTGCCGCGCTGCCGCGCGCGCTTGGCGTGTTCGGCGCCACGATCGGCGGCGTCACCGCGATAGGGCCGCTGGCCGGCGGTGCGCTGACCGACGCGTTCGGCTGGCGGTCGATCTTCTTCATCAACCTGCCCGTCGGCGTGGCGGTATTCGCGGCCGGGGCGGCGGCCGGGCCGACTGGCCGGGTACCGCGGCGATCACCGTGGCCCTGACCGCCCTGATGTTCGCGCTCATCCGCGGCAACGCCGTCGGCTGGGCGAGCACCCAGATCATCATCTTGTTCGCCGTCGCCGCGGCGGCACTGGCCGGCTTCATCGGCTGGGAGTTGCGGGCCACCGCGCCCATGGTCGACCTGCGCCTGTTCGCACAGCGCAGCTTCGCCGCGACCGGGCTAGTGGCGTTCGCGGTCTCGGCCACGGTCATCGGGGTGATCAGCTACCTGGCGCTGTACCTGCAAAACACCCTGGACTACACCCCGGTCCAGGGCGGCCTGCGGTTCCTCTCGCTGTCGCTTGTCTCCTTCGTGGTCGCCCCGGTCACCGGCCGGCTCATCGGGCCGGGTGCCGATGCGGGTGCTGCTGGGCACGGCCATGGTGGCCGCCGCCGCGGGCCTGGCCTCCATGGCCCGGCTGTCGGCCGGCTCCGGCTGGCTGGTGCTGCTGCCCGGTCTCATCCTGACCGGGATCGGCCTCGGCATTTCCTCCACCGCGCTGACCACGGCGGCGTTGTCGGCGGGGGTGGCGGCGGCGCTCGCCGCGGCCGGCGTCATCGCCGGATTCGCCTTCGGACCCGACCGCGCCCCCGAGCCGGCCGCCCGCACGGCCGCGAGCACCGCGACATGACCGGCAAGTCAGCGGCTGCCCTTACCCTCCGGCTGGTTGGTGGTGCCGGCCCAGTTCGGCGGCGACGGTAGCGCCCAGCTCGCCCCAGCTCTTCTCGAACTTGGCGAGGCCGTCGCGCTCGAGGTAGTCGGTGACGTCGTCGAAGTCGACGCCCGCGGCTGACAGCTGATCCAGGATGCGGCGGCTGTCGTCGCCGGTTCCGGTCATGGTGTCGCCGCTGACCTGGCCGTGGTCGGCGAAGGCTTCCAGGGTCGGCGCTGGCATGGTGTTGACGGTGCCGGGCGCGATCAGCCCGGCGACGTACTTGGTGTCCGGGTAGGCGGGGTTCTTGACCCCGGTGGAGGCCCACAGCGGACGCTGCGGCCGGGCGCCGAGGCGGGCGAGCCGCTGCCAGTGCTGGCCGGCGGTCAGCTCCTGATAGGCCTGATAGGCCAGGCGGGCGTTGGCTATCGCGGCCGCGCCCTTCAGCCGGGCGGCCTCAGGGGTGCCGAGACGATCCAGGCGCGCGTCGACCTCGGTGTCCACCCGGGAGACGAAGAAGGAGGCCACCGACCTGATCACGGCCAGGTCGAGGCCCGCGTCGTGCGCTTGTTCCAGGCCCTCCAGGTAAGCGTCCATGACGGCGCGGTAGCGGTCCAGGGAGAAGATCAGCGTCACGTTGACGCTGATGCCGCGGGCGACCGCCTCGGTGATCGCCGCCAGCCCTTCCCCGGTGGCCGGGATCTTGATGTACAGGTTGTCCCGGTTCACCGTCTTCCACAGCAGGCTTGCCATCTCCGCGGTCGCCTCGGCGTTGCGGCACAGCCGCGGGTCGACCTCGATCGACACGCACCCGTCGAGGCCCGCCGTGCCGTCGTACACCGGCGCCAGGACGTCGCACGCGGCGCGAACGTCGTCGGTGGTCACCGTGAACACCGCCGTGTCGACGTCGGCCTTGAGGGCGGCCAGCTCAGCGAGCTGCTGGTTGTAGCGGTCGCCCTTGGACAGCGCGGACGCGAAGATGGTCGGGTTGCTGGTCACCCCGACGACGTGGCGGGTGGCGACGAGCCGCTGCAGGCCGCCGCCGGCCAGCAGCTCGCGGGACAGGTCGTCCAGCCACACCGCCACCCCGGCGGCGCTCAGGTCGGCTAGCGGGTCATGTTCTGGGTGATGAGTCATGTGCTTCCGTTCGGGATATCAGGGGGTAAGGACGGGGGGGACGGCGGAGGCCATGACGGCGGGCGCCCGGTCCCACGCCCGGTGCAGGCCGACCGCGGCGGCGAGCTGGTCGGTGAACGACTTCCCGGCCGCGGCGCCGGTCACCACTCCCGGGGCGTCCGCGGTGATGCCGGCTGCCGCCAGGATCACCGTCCCGTCGCCCCAGGCGCCCAGTGCCTTGCAGTGGCGGAACGCTTCCTGCAGCAGGATGGTCAGCTTGATGTCGCCGGCCGGGGTGGTGCCGCCGGCTACGACGAGGGCGTCGAACTCGACCGAGCGGGCGGTCAGCAGCGTCCGGTCGACCGTTTCCTGACGGGCACCGCGGCCGAGGACACCGCCGACCGGGGCGATGACCAGGGCGGTCGCGCCGAGCTTGGCGGCCGCCAGCCTGACCTTGCCGATGCCCGCCAGGTCGGCGCCGGGGCCGGCGATGATGCCGATCGTGCGGCCGGCGATCGGGCCGGGCTCGGTGACGACCTGCGAGAGGGCCGGGGACAGGGCCGCGTCAGCGGGCGGCGAGCCGGCCGGGGCGGGCAGGCCGAGGCCCGCCGCGACCTGGGCGCAAAGGTCGGCGTCGACGTTGGCCAGCACCTGCAGCTCGCGCTCCTTGATGGCGCGGGAGTAGCATTTGCCGAGCTCGAACGTGAAGGCCTCGACGATGTGGGCCTGCTCCAGCGGGGTCAGGCTGCGGTAGAACATCGCCGGCTGGGTGAAATGGTCCCCGAACGAGACCGGGCTGCTGCGGAGCACCGCGCCCTCGACCGGGCGCGGGGTCTGCACGTAGGCGCCCTGCTCGGCCGTGGCCACCAGCGGCTCGCCGCCGTCGATGCTGTTGGGGCGGTAGGGGGCCAGGCCGGCCGGGACGGCGCCCTGGTGCATGCCGTCGCGGAGCATGTCGTTGACCGGGCAGTGCGCCTGGTTGATGGGCAGCTGGGTGAAGTTGGGACCGCCGAGGCGGGTGAGCTGCGTGTCTAGGTAGGAGAACAGCCGCGCCTGCATCAGCGGGTCGTTGGTGACCTCGATGCCGGGCACCAGGTTCCCGGTGTGGAACGCGACCTGCTCGGTCTCGGCGAAGTAGCTGGTCGGGTTCCGGTTCAGGGTCAGCTTCCCGATCAGCTGCACCGGGGCGAGCTCCTCGGGAACGAGCTTGGTGGGGTCGAGCAGGTCGATGCCCTGGAAGCTGTCGGTGCCGTCATCGGGCATCACCTGGATGCCCAGCTCGTACTCGAGGAACGCGCCCGCCTCGATGCCGTCGGCCATGTCCCGGCGGTGGAAGTCCGGGTCGACCCCGGCCGCGATCTGCGCTTCCTCCCACACCAGGGAGTGCACCCCGGCGGCGGGCTTCCAGTGGAACTTCACCAGGCTGCTCTCGCCCGCCTGGTTGACCAGGCGGAAGGTGTGGACGCCGAAGCCCTCCATCGTCCGGTAGGACCGCGGGATCCCGCGGTCGCTCATGTTCCACAGGACGTGGTGGGTCGCCTCGGTGTGCAGCGACGCGAAGTCCCAGAAGGTGTCGTGCGCGGACTGGGCGCCTGGGATCTCCAGGTCGGGCTGCGGCTTGGCCGCGTGGATGACGTCGGGGAACTTGATCCCGTCCTGGATGAAGAAGACCGGCATGTTGTTGCCGACCAGGTCGAAGGTGCCTTCCGCGGTGTAGAACTTCACCGCGAACCCGCGGGTGTCCCGTACCGTGTCGGCCGAGCCGCGCGAGCCGAGGACGGTGGAGAAGCGGACGAAGACGTCAGTCTGCAGGCCCTTGCTGGCCAGGAAGCCGGCCTTGGTCACCGACCGGCCGGTGCCGTAGGACTCGAAGGTGCCGTGCGCCGCGGCGCCGCGCGCGTGGACGACCCGCTCGGGGATGCGCTCGTGATCGAAGTGGGTGATCTTCTCCCGGAGGTGGAAGTCCTCCATCAGGGTCGGCCCGCGCTGGCCCGCCTTCAGCGAGTGATCGGTGTCGGGCAGCCGCAGGCCCTGTGCCGTGGTGAGGAACTTGCCCGCCTCTTCCTGCACAGCCGCGGGTGATCTGGCGGGTGTCGCGGGGGCGGTGGAGTTCTTGCCGTTCGGGCTTGACTTAGCCATCGTTTCTCCTGTCGCAGAAGGCGCAGGCGATGGCTTCACCTGTCACCAACTATACAGGGGGGCTGGGGCCGCCCCGCGGCCGGGCGCATCAGGGCGGTGGACCTGTTTGCCGTCGCTGACAGCGGGGAGGCCTGGTGACCGATGACACGGACCCGGCCGAGAGGGGGCAGGAACATTGAGCGGCAGCGATCAGCAGAACCTGATGGAGGTCACCGGCCGCAGCGCGGCATCGCTGGAGATCCTGGCCCGCACGCTGCACGTGAAGAACGCGGAGCTGCAGCCCACGCTCGAGGCCATCGCGTCGACGGCGGTGGCGATGCTGAGTCCCGCCCGGTACGCCGGCCTGACCGTCGTCTCGCGGGGCGAGCTCATTCCCCGGGCCACCACCGGCGAGCCGCCCCTGCTGCTTGACCACCTGCAGCAGAAACTGGGCGACGGCCCGTGCATCAACGCCGCCAAGCACCAGCGCGCCTTCCGGATTGATGACACCCGCGAGGACTTGCGCTGGCCGGAGTTCAACGCGGCGGCGGCGCGGCTCAACGTGCGCAGCATGCTGTGCGTGCCGCTGTGGATCGACGAGCGGGGCCTGGGCGCGCTCAGCCTGTACGCCGACGAGGCCGCGGCCTTCAGCGACCCGCACGAGCGGGTCACCAGCCTGCTGGCCACGTTCGCCGCCCTCGCCCTGGCCGAGGCGCAGCACGCGGACCAGCTCCACGACGCGCTGGCCAACCGGGACGTCATCGGGCAGGCCAAGGGCATCCTGATGGAACGACACGGCATCACCGCTGACGCCGCCTTCAGCGTCTTGTCGCGGGTCTCTCAGGCCGAGAACCTGAAGGTGGCCGAGATCGCCCGCCGCTTCGTGCAGACCGGCAGGCTCCCGGGCGGACCCGGCCCGGAGGGCGGGACAGGGCTCTGACGCGGCCCTGGCTGATGGTGTGTCGCGCACATAGTGCGTGACACACCATCGCGTGTAGGCTGCCCGGTGCGGGCAGACGGTGCGGGCAGACGGTGCGGGCAGCAGGAGGCTGAAGGATGGGGCAAACGCCACGGCCGCCGCGGCGCGAGGCCGAGGAACGCGTGCTGGCCGCACTGCCGGGCTGGGTCGACGCCCTCTCGCAGCTCAACCGGCTGATCGCCGAGCGGATGGGGGTGACCGCCAACGACCTGAGCTGCCTGCACGTGCTGAACCAGCAGGGTCCCGCCACCGCGGCCGAGCTGGCCGGCAAGGTCGGCCTCACACCGGGATCGGTATCGCGGATGCTCGACCGGCTCGATGCGGCCGGCCTGATCAAGCGGACCCCCAAGGACCGGCGCCGCGTCCTGATCGAGCCGACCGGCGACGGCCTGGCCCGCATCGCGGCCTACTACGCCGGGCTCACTGCCCGCAGCCATGACGACCTTGCGGTCTTCAGCCCGGAAGAGCTGAACGCACTGGTGTTGTTCATCGAGCGCTCTGAGCACAGTGCCGTCGGCGAGCTCGCCCGGCTGCGCCAGCACCACGACGCCGGCTAACCGCCGCCCGCACCATCTTCACCTCATAAAGGAGGACCCAGTGACAGAGCGTGGCGCGTCGCCGCGAAGCCCGCAATCCGGGCAACCGGGCCTCGCCTGGAATTCCCCGAACCTGGCCGGCCCGCAGACCCATGGCCCGCACCGGTACGTCTTCCAGCTCTTCGCCCTGGCCGCGGACCCCGGCAGCGCTGCCCCGCAGTCCGCCAGACCGCGCGAGGTGCTGGCGGCCGCCAGAGACGTCCTCGCCCGCGGCCGTCTCGACGGCTTCTACCGGCGCGCCTGAGGTCACGACATGACGCGGTACTGCCCGGACGCAATCACAGCCGAGCGGCACCCGCCCCAGTAAGGCATCACCGGATCAGGGAGAAGAGGAGACCGACAATGGCGGCAACGCTGAAGGTGACGCACAAGGCGATCGGCGTCGAGGTCCGCCGGGGCACGTACGAGGTCGTGCTCGACGGCGAGCGGGCCGGGTCACTCGAGTTGAACAGCACGTTCGAGACGCCGGTCGAGCCCGGACGTCACACCGTCCAGGTCCGCGAGGGCCGAAACTCCAGCCGGACCAAGGCCTTCGATGCCGCCGAGGATGAGATCGTCGCCTTCCGGTGCAGCGGGAAGAGCATCCTGCCGGTCTTTCTCCTGTCCTTCGCCGTTCCCAGCCTGGCCCTCTCGCTCCGTCGCGAGTAGCGGCTCCTGGCTAGCTCCGGCCCAGGGTGGCGCCTCCGTCGACGGTTAGCACGGTCCCGGTGACGAAACGGTTCTCCATCAGGTACAGGTGCGCTGCGGCGAGCGAGGCGATGCCTGCTGCGAGGGCGGCCGGTTTTCGGCGTGCCGAAAACTTCGACCTGCGGTCCTCAAAAAGAGGCCATAATCGTAAGTGTGACCGAGGACCGAATCCGGGTCGCCCTGGCAGACGACGACGTCCTGCTGCGCGAGGGCCTCGCGAGCCTGCTCGAACGCTCGGGCTTCGACGTTGTGGGGCAGGCTCCAGACGCGTCGCCGCTGCTCGCACTCGTGCGCGAGCAGCGGCCGGACCTGGTGATCGTGGACATCCGGATGCCGCCAAGTCACTCCACCGAGGGCATCGAGGCAGCCCAGCAGATTCGCGCGGAATTTCCGGACATCGCCATCCTTGTACTTTCGGCGCATGTCGAGGTCGAGCACGCTACGGCTCTCCTGGCGAGCGGCCAGCGCAGCGGTTACCTGCTGAAGAGCAGGGTCATCGACGTGGACGACTTTATCGATACGCTCAAGCGCCTGGTGCGGGGCACCTCGGTCGTAGACCCAGCTCTTGTCGCCGAACTCGTCACGGCCCGCCACGCGAACGATCCGCTCGACTTGCTGTCTCCCAGGGAGCGTGAAGTGCTCGCGCTGATGGCGGAGGGGCGCTCAAACAGCGGAATCGCGCGGGAGCTCTGGGTGACCGAAGGAACCGTGGAGAAACATATCGGCAGCATCCTGACGAAGCTCCGCCTACCGGAAACGGATGAAATGCACCGGCGGGTGCTCGCTGTGCTCACCTTTCTCGATGAGCGTTTAGCGGATCATGCCGAGGAGCCGCCGGATGCCGTCCGCCGAGAGCTCGGCCTTCGGGAGGAAGCCGAGCGCAGGGCTCTCCGCGATCAGGTCGGCATAATCAGCCTCGGTGTCCGATGAGATCATGATGACCGCCAGGTCACCGGCCTCACTCTCGGTGAGGCGACGCGCGAGATCGAAACCGTTTTCCTCGCCGAGCGCGATATCGACCAGAATTACATCCGGCCGCAGTTCGTCGGCCCGCAGCAGCGCCTCGGCAGAGTTAGCTGCGGTGCCAGTGACCCGCACCCCGTCCAAGTCAAGAACGCGGCGCGCGGTTTCGACAAATGCCGCGTTGTCGTCGACGAGGAGGCAGCGCATAGGCAGCACCTCACTAGCTTCGCTCTCAGCAGCGCTGGCTGGCATTGGGGCTAGCCGGAATCGCCGCGATCCGTGGTGAGCATCCTCAGGCTGAGCGCGCACGACCGCACTCAGCCTGAGGATGCTCCCTCCGAGCGCCGCTTAGCCCCTCCCGCCGCGTGTTCGACAGCGGCCCGCGTGGTCAGCAGGTCGATCTCGGCAAGTTCGAGATGAAGCTTGCGAACCTCGTTCTCGCCCCAGATCGGGGCGTCAAACCGGTGATGGGTGATCGCCGTGAGCATGAGGAACCGGGCTTCGAAAGAGCCGTAGCCTTGATCTAGCCAGTCGGTGCGCTCCATTAGCTTCCTGCCCGCCGCGAACCAGGCCGCGGCACGTTGCGTGTGGGATGTTATCGCCCTGGCCGGCTCTACGTTGTCCGCGGCCGGCCAGGGCGCTAAGTAAAGGATCCCTGCGCACGTGGCCGGTTACATCAGGGCCAGCATCTGTTCGCGCTTGCTGCTGACTGCACTCGTGGCATTCCGGCTAGCCAGAAGCTGGGTTTGGGGCCTCCCAGGTAGATTGCGCCGGGCCCGCCCGCGAGTATTGGGGTATGCGAAGACGCAAACCAGCCGAGGTCACCATGTGCCAACACCAGCCCCGATGCGCAGACGCACTAGCGCCGGATCGCATGGCCGCACACGTCGTGTCCGGTCATCCCGAGCAAGGGTGGAGCCTGCTCTGCAATGGCGTCGTGGTGTTCGATGACACTGGTGTGCTGCTCCCCGACGGCCGGGCGCTCGATCCGCACGCCAGCGGCGGGCCGATGGCCGGCGCGCTGATCACGGCCGCCTGACTCAGCGGGCGACACCGCAGCTGGCCAGCACGCATCCCGCCAACGACAAGCCAGGCATGGTAACGGTGCCTCCGAGCAACCCGCCACGTCACCACAAGCTCCGCCCCGGCGCCCCACCGGGGCGGACAGGGTGCCCCGGGCCGACCCCCCCGTCCCCCCTTCCCCCCGGCCCGGGGCACCCAATCTCTTGCCTGCGGAGGCAGCCGATGACCACCAGCACGGGAACGAGAAGGGACGCAGCGCAACGCCGCCCGCGCCCGGTGTGGCCACCCGCGGACCGGTCACCTCGGGCGGCGCTCGACCTGGGCGCGCTGCCCTCCGCGCCCGGCCGCGCCCGCGCCTGGACCCGCCACATTCTGCGGGCCTGGCAGCTGGCCGTCCTGTCGGACACGGCCCAGCTCGTCGTCTCGGAGTTGACCACCAACGCGATGCTCGCCTCCCGCCGCCTGGGCCGCCCCTTCATCCGACTGATGCTCACCCGCGACCACGGCGAGCTGGCTATCTTCGTCCACGACTACTGCCCGAGCGCGCCTGAGCCAGGGAACGCCGGCCACGGAGATGAGCACGGGCGGGGCCTGCTGCTGGTCGAGGCGATGAGCAGCCGGTCGGGCTGGTACGTGCCAGAGGACGGCACCGGCGGCAAGGTCGTCTGGGCGACCCTGGCGAGCTGACCACGCATCGGCCCCTGCGTATTGCCTGTGCGGACACAGCGTCACGTTGCCTGTTGTGGGCACAGCGTCACGCGAGTACCGTCGGTAAGCATCAACGCTGGTGGGGGGCCATATGCCACCTGATCGCTGGTTCGGGGTCGGGTCCTGTGAGGGTGCCAGGGAACAGGCGGGTGCCTGTGCGGTCGCTGACGCCCTGATTAACGATGACCCGAAGCTGCTGATCGTTTTCTGTTCCCCGGCGCAGGACCTCAGGGAACTGCTCCGGCAGATCCGTGACCGGGCAGGCGACGTGCCCTTGATCGGCTGCACGACCGCCGGGGAAATCGCGACGACGGGGCCGAGTGACGGCAGCGTGGTCGTCACGGCCCTGGGCGGCAGCGGACTCGCTGTGCGGGCGGCCGTCGCCACCGAGGCATCGGGGAACCTGCGGGAGGCGGGAGCGCACGTGGCGCGGAGCCTGCCCGATCGCGCGGATCTCCCGCACAAGGTGGTGCTGCTGCTCACCGACGGCCTGGCCGGCGACCAGCGGGAAATCGTCCGTGGCGCGCACGGCGTTCTCGGGGCGGCGGTGCCGCTCGTCGGCGGCTGTGCGGCAGACGACCTCATGATGAGCCGGACATTCCAGCTCTACGGCGACCGCGTCCTCACCGACTCGGTGGTCGCGGCCGGGATCGCCTCGAACGCGCCGCTCGGCGTCGGCGCCCGTCATGGCTGGCAGCGGGTCGGCGAGCCGATGCTCGTCACTTCTAGCGCGGGCAACCGGGTGTACGCCCTCGACTACCGGCCTGCGCTTGACGCTTATCTAAAGCACCTTGGCGTCACCGAACCTGCGCATCCGGACCAGGAGGGGCTGGCCCGGCTGGCGCTCACCCATCCGCTCGGCATGCGCCGCCCGATCGGCGAGGATGAGGTGCGCTTTGTCGCCGGCGCAGACTTCGCTGAGCGGTCGCTGACTTGCGTCGCCGAGGTTCCGCAAGGCGCCTTGGCGTGGATCATGGAGGGCGATGCCCGGGCGGTACTCGAGGCCACCGACGCGGCCTGCGCCGATTCCCTCGCCGCACTGGGCGGACGTCCCCCGCTTGGCATGATCGCCTTCGACTGCATCGCCAGGCGAGCTGTCCTCGGCGCGGCGGGCATCCGGAGCGAGATTCAACGGATCGCCGCGATGGCGTCGGGCGCGCCAGTGGCGGGGTTCTACACCTACGGCGAGATCGCCAGGACCCGAGCTGCCCGCGGCTTCCACAACCAAACCCTCGCGGTCTTGTCGATCGGCTGAGATGACCAGTTCGGCGTGGTCGACCCACCGGCTCGCGGAGTTCGTCGCGAGCGTCTCGCCATCCGCGACCGAGGCGGCGGCCGCCCGCGCGGCGGTCCAGCGCGCGGCGGAGACGCTGGACGCGGATGTTGCGGCGATCATGGCCGGCGGGAAGCTCCTGGCGGCCGTGGGCTACCCGGAAGGCACCGAGCCCGTCGCTGAGCTCAGCCGGATACGCCCGGGTGACCGGGACTCCCGGCTGGAGGTTCCCGGTGTCGGGTGGTGCCCGGTCGCGGCGGCCGGACTCGCCTATCCGCCCGGTGCGACGCTGGTCCTCGCGCGGACCCCGGGCCTGACTCCCCAGGAAGCCGCTCTGCTGGAAGCTATGGCACGCATAACGGCGATGACGATGACGATGCTCAGTGTCCTTGATCACGAGCGCGCCGCCCGCGAGGAGGCCGGGCGGCTCGCGCGGGAGCAGGCGGCGCTGCGGCGGGTGGCGACCCTCGTTGCCCGCGGCGCCCTGCCCGACGAGGTGTTCGCGGCGGTCGCCGAGGAAGTCGGGAGCGCGCTGCCGGCCGCGGACTTCGCGATGGTGACCCGCTACGACCCCGACCGCGGGGTGGAGGTCGTCGGCGGGTGGAGCCGGGCGGGCGGCGTTGAGCTCGTCGGCCGCCGTTCGGTGCTCGGCGGCGAGAACGTCAGCACGCTCGTGTTCGAGCGCAACGCGCCAGCGCGGGTCGATGACCACCTCATCGACGGCACTGACGCGCTCACGGCGGACGCCCGCGAGATGGGCATGCGCTCGTCGGCCGGCGCGCCGATCAGCGTGGAGGGCCGCCTGTGGGGGGTGATGATCGTCGCGTCGACGCGGGAGAACACGCTTCCTCCGGGCACGGAGGACCGGCTGGCGGAGTTCACCGGGCTGGTCGCGACCACGATCGCGAACACCCAGGCGCGCCAGGAAGTGAGTGCCCTCGCAGACGAGCAGGCCGCGCTGCGGCGGGTGGCGACGCTCGTCGCCCGCGGCGAGCCGCCGCGGGAGGTGTTCGCGGCGGTCGCACGGGAGGTCGGCCGGCTGCTACCCTCCGGCCTCACGCTCATCGGCCGCTACGAGGACGGCGCGGTGACGGGCATCGCCGGGTGGAACGCCACCGGAGAACCGGTGCAGACCACAGCCAGGGTGCAGATCGGCGGACGGAACGTCACCACGGCGGTCTACCAGACCGGGCGTCCCGCACGGCTCGACAGCTACGCGGACGCCTCAGGCGACACCGCCGCAGACGCACGCGAGAGGGGCTTCAGCTCAGCGGTCGGCGCGCCGATCAGCGTCGAGGGACGCCTGTGGGGCATCATAGTCGCGGCTTCCACCGACGGGCAGATGATGCCGCCGAACACGGAGGAACGCCTGGGCTACTTCACCGAACTCATGGCGACGGCGATCGCCAACGCCGAGGCCCGCGAAGAGCTGCGGCGCATCGCCGAGGAGCAGGCCGTGCTGCGCCGGGTGGCGACGCTGGTCGCTCAAGGGGCGCCGCCGGCGGCGGTGTTCGACGCGGTTACCGAGGAAGTCGGCCGGCTGCTCCCGGTCGATGTCACGGTGCTGGGCCGTTACGACCCCGACGGCTACCTGGCCAGAGTCAGCATGTGGAACGGGACTCCTGATCCGGTACCCGATGGCGGGCGATCGCGACTTGGCGGCCGGAACGTCAGCACCCTCGTGTTCGAGACCGGCCAGTCAGCCCGCATCGACGACTTGGGCGGCGACTCGGGCCCGGGCTCTGTCCCCTGGCGCTCCGCGGGCTTCCACTCAGTGGTGGGCGCGCCGATCAGCATCGAGGGGCGGCTGTGGGGCGTGATGGTCGTGCTGTCCAGGTCCGATGAGCCGCTGCCCGCGGGCACGGAGGCGCGGCTGGCCGGGTTTACCGAGCTCGTCGCCACCGCGATTGCCAATGCCGAGGCGCACTCGGAGCTGACGGCGTCCCGTGCCCGCATCGTCGCCACCGCCGACCAGACCAGGCGCCGCATCGAGCGTGACCTGCACGACGGCGCGCAGCAGCGGCTCGTCACGCTCGCGCTGCAGCTGCGGGCGGCGCAGGCCGGGGTGCCGCCGCAGCTTGACCGGGTCACGGGTGACCTCGACCGCGTGGCGGTCGGCTTGTCAGTCATGCTCGACGAGCTGCGCGAGTTCGCGCGCGGCATACACCCGGCCATCCTGGCCAAGGGAGGCCTCGGACCGGCGCTCAAAACGCTGGCGCGCCGGTCAGCGATCCCTGTGACGCTCGATGTCCGGACTCGCGAGCGACTGTATGAACAGATTGAGGTCACGGCCTATTACGTGGTATCGGAGGCACTGGCGAATGCCGCCAAGCACGCGAAGGCGTCCGCTGTTCACGTCCAGGTCGACACGACCGGCGGCGCGCTGCGGCTCGACGTCCGTGACGACGGCGTGGGCGGAGCCGATCCGGCGCGCGGCTCTGGCCTGATCGGCCTCAAGGACCGGGTGGAAGCCAACGGCGGCACGTTTAGGCTTAAAAGCCGCTACGGCGAGGGTACGCAACTGCTTATCGAACTTCCGATCCGTTCCCTGGACCTCAACGCCCGCGAAGGAAGCGTCTCCTGATCGGCAGCTACACCTCACCCGCAATGCCGCTCCAAGGCTCACTCTTCTGGACCCCCGCCACGCCAACCGCCGGGCCGTCACGCCTGGCTGCCGAGAGGACCCCGGCTGCCGTCCGCGGCGCATGCGGCGAACAGCTCGCCGACGGCCGGCACCACGGCCCGGCAGTGGCCGTCCTGGCCGCGCGTGCGCCACCGTTCGACGGGCAGGATGATCAGGTCGGCGAGCAGGTCGGCGGCGCCTGATCCGGGTTCGGTCAGTGCGGTGACCGCGACGCTGGCGTCGAGGACGTACCCGCTCACGTCTCGTGCCGGTCCCGTTCGGCGCGCACCGCGGCAACGGCGTCGGACATAGTGACGGTGGAGCCGGCGGCCCTGGCGCGGGCCTGGTTCCGCATAACGTATAGAAAACTTGCCGGGCCGGAGCGAGCGGTGAAACCGTCGGCTCAGCCCTCGTCGGTTCGGCGCTCAGGCCTTCGCCTCGTCTCGGGCCGGGCCTCCGGCCGGTCGTTCCGCATGCCGCGCCTTCAGGGCGAAGAGCGGCAGGGTCCGGTGCGTGAGCGGGCCGATGGATGCCGCGTACAGCACCGTGCCGATGCCGACCGAACCGCCCAGGGCCCAGCCGACGGCCAGCACGGCCACCTCGATGACCGTCCTCACCAGGCGAATCTGGTGGCCGCGGGAAGCGAATGCCGTG
>Ga0265338_10003439_pt1 | contig 22311 bp, 26 predicted proteins | sample 42126metaG_FD_193579 | JGI IMG/M metagenome (GOLD analysis project Ga0265338, IMG submission 193579) | Rhizosphere microbial communities from Carex aquatilis grown in University of Washington, Seatle, WA, United States - 4-21-26 metaG | ecosystem: Host-associated > Plants > Roots > Rhizosphere... | reverse complement strand
CGGCTGGCAGTGGAGTTCGGCCATGCGTTTTGGCACGGCAAATGAAAACGGGGACAACTTCAACCAGTGGGCTCCTTCAACCGTTGTTACTGTGCCGCTGGGCAAGCGATGGAACGTCCACGCCGAGTATTTCGGCGTTATGTCCGATGGCAAAGTCGTCGCGCAGAGCCAACATTACGTCAGTCCAGGCGGCCACGTACATCTCACAAAAAACCTCGAACTGGGCCTGCGCTTTGGCTTTGGACTGAATACACAGACGCCGACCTTTTTCAGCAACGTCGGGCTCGGTTACAGGTTTTAGCAGGCCGTGGTAGTCGCATCGGCTTTGGCTCCCAGATGCTTCAGCGCGCTGATGTCACACTACCCGGCGACGGGTGGTGGCTCACGACTTGCCGGCGCGACTGAGCGGCACCCCGTTATTAGGACACCCGGCGTACTACCGTCGTTCGTTGAAAGCGACGGCGCAGAGCGGCTGATCGCGAAGGCACGGCGGCGCGGCAAGGTCGGCTGGAATGTTGGCCAGCACGAGCGGATGCTGCACGTGACCAGTCCGGTGCAACTGCTTTACGGCGGCAAGACCCAGGCGGAGCTCGACTAGACCGTGCCTCCTCCTTGATCGGTAACGCGAGGCCGTTAACGGCTAGCAAACTCGCTCTCCAGAGAGCCAAGCGCCCGTCTCACGTCCTCCAGCGTGCCGACGGCGACGAAGAGACGAAAACTGTGTTCGCCCGCGGCGACTCCCATTTCGCTTTGGATTCGAAAGACGCAATTCCACTTCACGACTTTCTCCTCCTTGAAGCGGAACCGGCCGTAGCCCGCCGCCTCGTAACCGCGTGAGGGCTGGTCGGGCGAGTAGACCCCCATTGCGTGCGTGCCACCCTCGGTGGCCAACACCACGGGGTAGGCTTGTTCGCCGGGCCCGTCGTCCAACTCATCGAACTTGCCGGTGCTCGGCACGAATTTCCAGAACTTCTCAAACTCGGCGGGCATGTACCCGGTGAGCGCTTCGAACTGGGCATAGGTATGTCGCTCTCCCTCAGGCACCGTGAACGTGACCTCGTAATTGATGAGATTGGCGAGCTTCTTGTGTCCGATGCGGACGCGCTTTGAAACGATGTGCCGCGACAGCACACTGTCGTTGAACGCCGGCCGGCCCGACGACTCTTCGCCAGGGGCAAGCCAAAACGCCATTTGGGTCGTCGTCCGCAATTCCGCTTCGTCGGCGGAGAGGCGCAGCAGCTTGCTGGACGACTTCTCTCCGCTCCCATCCGCCCGTGAACCAGCCTCGGTTGGGTTAAAGCACTCGGCCCAGAACTCCTTGCTCAACGCGCCGTCGAAGCTGGCGGCCGACTGAAGCTGCCGCCCATGGTCATGGCTGTCGATAAACTCCTTATCCATCCACTTCAACGAATGGATTGCGCCGGCAAGACGATCGGTGGTGGTAATCACGATTTCCGACGCGCTGGTTTTGCCGCGGATCACTGCGTTGCCGCTCGGCAACGAGGGCGACGCAGCAGAACATGCAAACTCGTCTGTGGGGCCGCCCCAGAAAGACAACGCTGCCACGATAATAATGAACCTGACGTGCATCAGCGATCCTTTTTACCAAACCGGTCTTCAAGCTCTGAATTGCTATAGCACCCGCCGCATCTTCGCGACCAAACGGGCCGGCATAACGCACTCTTACTCCTCTCTTGCGATTCTGGCCGCGACGTAGGCCAGATCGTTTTTTGGATCCCCGGGCGCTTGGGCAACTCGTCCTTGAGGAACTGCCGGAGGCTGAGGCCGGGATTGGCGATCGCTTGCAGGGCGTCGAGGAGTTCTTGGTCGTCAAGTGATGATTGTGGTCGACATCATCCCCATTGTAGACTGTTGCTCGGTCGATTTCTCCAAAGCCCCGTGAGAATCTCCACGGGTGTGCACATCGCATAGGCCCGCCGCGTTGGTCACCGATGTCCAAGGCCGGCCTTGGTCCCGAACCCCAATCGTCTTGAGCCGGTCGTCCGACACTCGGTCCCTTGCTCATTTCGCCTTGGTCAGCCAGCGATCAAGTTGATTGGCGAACGCCTGCCGGTTTCGGGCGCTAAAGTTCGACGGTCCGCCCGTGATCAGGCCCCTGCCGCGGAGCTGATCGGCCATGTTTCGCACGGCAAGCCGCTCGCCGACGTTGGCATCGGTGTAGAGTTGGCCACGAGGATTGAGGGCTTCCGCCCCTTTCGCAACCACATCAGCAGCTACAGCAAAGCTCGCAAGCTGAACTGAAAACCGCGGCGCATGGGGTCACTTTGGCTTATGCTCAAACTTCTCAGGTTGCAGCGCGATCGTGCCGAGATCGGACACCCCTTTGGCGATCTTCTGTTTGAAGAGTCCTTTGGGCCAATGCTTCAGGTAGCCTTGCCGCTCATGCCAGGCACGAAATTCCCATTCTCCCTGGGGCAGGTTGGGAATTTCAAAACGTCCTTCCGCGTCGGTAACTGCCATGTAAGGATTGTCACGAACGACGATCCACCCTTGGGCCCACGGGGCTTGATCGCAGCGATACCAGATTGGGGTTTTCTCCGCTTTCTCAAGAGTCCAGCTCTTCGGCCGATCTACCGTATTGGCTGGCAACTTGTCAATAATCTCCGGATTGCGACGAAAATAGGCATGGATGCCCAATGCCACCGGATCGTGATTGGCGACCGTCAACGGTTGATCAGGATTCAGCAGGACTAACCGTGGCTCGAAATTGCCACCCCGCAGGCGAATCGTCGGGCTCGCTGGTCGGGTCTGGGGCGCAGCCTTCCAGGGGATGTTCGGACTCTCGGCCCAGACAACAATGTTGGCAACCCCGCGATCCTTTCCGACCAGCAGTGATTCATCGGTTGTTCGCGGCCGGATGTCGTGCTGCAAAAACGCCTGGTACAGGATGGAAATGCCGAACACTCGGCCTTCGCTGTCGCGGGGCAGCGGGGCGTCGGCTTCCAGTCGAGCGAGCAACGGATCGGATTCGCGGGGCTCGGGAGGCTCCCCATCGAACGTGAACCGGCCGGTCAATGAGCCCAGTTGTGGGTCTTGTTTGGGTTGTTCCCTTTTGCCTGCCCGCTGAGTAATGGCCCGTGCCTCCGCCTGCTTATCGTCATTGGCTGGAGCACGTATCGACATGATCGCCAAGTAGACCAAAGACAAGGCAAAGCGGCGAACGGCCATGAAACTTCTACTTTTGCGATGGGTTGGCAGCGTACGATCGCTAATATAACGTGCGATTTGCACAACGAATAGAGTGTGCGCGTAGGTCCGGCACGCCGACGCAGTTTGAAGGAACCTCCCTGGACGGAGCGCTAGAGAGTGTTTCAAGACATTTGACGGACAGGCCGGCGTGATGCCGCAGGCTAGCTTGACAAAGCTCTTCGGGTCTGGGCGCCGATTGCCGTTACGGAGCGATTTCAAGCGCAACTGGCAATCTTTCCAGGGCGAGCCAATGGACGAGGCCGGCGAGCTGGCGATGGCAGGGTGCTGATCGAGGGGAAGCTCCGTGGCCCAGGCTGCCCCGTCGCCGAAGGGGCGGCGGGGTGACCGGCGGAGCCTGCCGAACGCCCGCGACCGTTATTTCGCGCCGCTTCGGCGTGCCTTTACAACCCAAGTGCCGCCACGAAACTGCTGAAGTCCGGGGACAAGACCACCCACTCGTTGGCCATGCCGTTGCCGCGCCATTGTAGGCGAATGACTCGCGGGTTGATCGCGTCCTAGCGGTAGTCCAGCAAGATTGGAGCATCCGACCCAAGGCCGAAGTCGCCGATCTCCAATGCCAAGTCAAAGTCGATTCCGTGTGGGGCGGCCATATCCGAAATCCAGAACGGGTTGGCCTCGCTCAACTGCTGGACCGTGCAGAAGGGGGGCGGCAGCAAGTAGAGCCACTGCTCCTCTGGGGCCAGCGCCTCAACCCGCTCTTTAGGCACAAGGGGCTTCAGGTTCTGGGCCATCGCCTCCATCGAGTCTCGCGGCCATCGACCAGTGGCGACCAGTTCATCGAGTAATCGAGGAACCGACAGCATCCTCGCCTCACTCAGCCCCGTGGTTTTCAACGCCAAACCTGTTGATATTTCGCTTGCCTTTCCTGCCAGGCGTCCTGGCTCGATCGGCGTATTTTAGTAGGTGCTTGCGTGCTAGTCCAATTCTCGGACGGACACGGCACGCCAGATTCCCTTCCCCGAACTCCATGGGGCTCCCCGGCATATCCGTGACATCGTCCGCTTGGTCACCACCAGCCCGCTCACGGAGCAAGCTTGTGCGATAAAAGCGGTTGGAGGTCGTTCGACGAATCGCTCGATGTGGCCGACGGGCGCTGCCAAACGACAGGGATCACGCTGGCGGCGAGAGTGACCGAACCATCATCTAAGTCGCGAACGCCGGCTCGCATGCAGTGGCCGGCGGTTCATATTGTATATTGCTTCCGCGGTCGCCGCGGTCGCAATGCGCGGCAGGCAACGACCCCAATGTCGTCCCACAAGTCTCCCGAGGGCAGCCGCACCATTTCAACGCATCGCCGAGGAATCTCAACGAGGTTCGCCTCCGCAATGAGGCGGGTGAGCTGGTCGCGTTTCACGTAGTTGCAAAATCCATCCGTTGCTACGATCAGTGTGCCGGTCAACGGTCCAAACGAGAACGCGATTGGCCGCGCGTCACCAGAGCCGAGTAGCGGCTTACGATTCTGATTGACGGTCAGATCCACCAATTCTCCTTCGTGGATAATCCATGCGTGGCTGTCACCGACGCTCGCACCAATGATCGAATCGAAACGCAGGTCGGCGACCACAGCAGTTGATTCACCCATGCCAATACGGCAGTCGATCTGACGGAGTTCGGCTTCCCATCCTTCCGCCGTTTTGATATCGCGTTGATCGCTCTTGACTTCTCGGATCACAGTTTCCGCCGCTAGGTCGCCGTTTCCAACACCACCGGCGCCGTCCGCCACCACGATGATCGTGCGTTCCTCAGACGCAATCACAGCGATGCGGTCCTCGCAGTGCCTCCGGTACGATTCAGTAAGATGGGCGGTTTCGAATCGTGCCATTGCATCACGGATTTCACCCGCAGAACGTCAAGGCTAACCCAGCGGCGGCAACATAATCGTCCATTTCAAAGGCGGCCGATCCGCCGCTAGCTCCACCGCCAAAGCACCGCGCCAGCAACCGATACCACGGACGCAAAGGCAATACAAGCCGCCATGTCTTGCAACGGGCCGCCAAATTGGTAATAGCGCGACGGATCAAAGACAAGCGTGCTTGCTTTCGACCAAGATGCGAAATACTCGTGCCACTCGCCTCTCCAGTAAACGAGGAGATACCCGTCCGCAGTTGGTTTCCCAAGTTTGGCGATTCCTTCGGGTGAGCGTGGCGGTGCCTCGATCCAAAGCAGACGACCTTTGTTATGCGTGGAACACCACTCGTCGAATTCGGCACGTGAAGGGAAACACGAATGCTCCTTGCGAAATTCCTCGACAAATTTCGCCGCCTCGTGGAAAGACGTTTCGATCCAGCGGCTTTTCGCGATGGAGTCGGCAATGGACTTGTTACTGCCAAGAAAGAGCACTGACCCAAGAGTCGCAATGGCCATTGCGGTCAGGAAAAGGAACAACGATGCCCAGCGCAACACGCCGCGGACAGTGATCTGACGACGAAATGCCCATACTACTCCATACGCAACAAGCAACAAAATGCCGAGTTCGATGGGAGTAAAGCCAAACATCTGACCCAAATTGTTGATTGATAGCTCTTGCATATCACCTGTAGACCGGAAACCTGCGGCCTATCCTTCCAGGCGACTTGACTCGTATGTCGTATTTTAGTGGGTGGTTTCGAGGCAGTCACCCGGCTTTCGGCGGGACAGGTCGGTCTTCCTATTGTTCCTCGCGCATTGATCGCCGCCGCTGCTTTCGGCCGCCGAACGTGAACAGTCTCCCGCGCAAGGAAACGGCGGGCACTATCCAGCGGTAGCTTCGGTGAGCCGGCCAGTCGCTGCATCTCGCCACATCCCAATCCTACCGACATCCGGCCGAGCTTGATCTAGCGGCAGCCAACCGCTGCCCGGCCGCCGGCCGCCATCTTCACGGAGCACCTACCATGAATTCCAACCACTTTTTCGACCACCTCGGCACCCGCCTCCTCGGCCCGCCCGCCCCTCGCCTCGGCACCCGGCTCCAGACCGGCGTCAAGCTGCTCTGCATCGTCGAGGGCAAGCACGATCTCGCTTTCCTTCGCTCCATCAGCCGGACTCTACACGCCGACGACCCCACGCTGCCCGACCTAGGCAAGCTTGAGCGGGCCGGGGCCGTGCTCATGCTGCCGATCGGCGGCGGCGACCTTCTGGCCTGGGCCGCCAGGATGGCGGCGCTCGGGCTGCCAGAATCTCATCTCCTCGGCCGTGAGGTGCCGCCGGCAACCGAACGGAGGCAGCAGGCCGTCGAGATCGTCAACCAGCGGCTGAACTGTCGCGCCCACCTGACGCGGAAGCGGGCCCTCGAAAACTACCTGCATCCTCGCGCCGTGGAGGAAATAAGCAGCCTCGATCTGGCCTTCGGCGACGAGGAGGACGTGGCGGACCTGGTTGCCCGGGCCTGCTTCGAGCGGCAAGACCACGAGCTGACCTGGGAAGAGCTGCCGGGCCGTGCCAGGAAGCGCTTCCGCGAGACGGCGAAGCGATGGCTCAACCGGCAGGCAGTCGAGCGGATGACTGTGAGGATGCTCGACGAGCGCGATCCGGTGGGGGAGGTGAGGCGCTGGTTGGAGGCGATTGGGGAGATGGTGGTGGGCTGATATGTGGCCGTAGCAGCGCCTTCCAAGGAAGTGCTACCGACCCAGCCTTCGCCATGATGTTGGGGTGATTCAGTACGTTTCGCCGGGCCGCGCGGGAGCGTTGCACGACGTGCCGGCCGACCAGATCGTGCGGGTCGTCGAAGGGCAAGGGATCGTCGCTACGCCGTAGAGCGCACCGCGTACGTACCCGAACCCAACTGGCTACCACCCGTAAAAGGCCCGATACAGCCTTTCCTCGTCCTCCCACGAAGGTTTTGGCGCGCGACGTTCATTGAACACGTCGGTATCGCTGTCGATGACGATTCCTGGCTTGGAATGCAGCAACGCCTGTATCGCGCGACGGCAACGATCGAGTTCGCTTTCCCGAACGAAGATTCGCCCACCGTTATCGAGTGGCAGGGGGGTCGGGTAGTAGTTTTCGTTTGATAAATTGTTGGAACCGATGTGTAGCGCCTTGAGACGCTTGAGCGCGAGCAACGATTCAAGCCCCGCCGCCGACGCGATTCCGTTGTCGATCGCCAGTTCCTCAAGACATTCCAGGCGCCCCAACTCCGCCAAACCCGCTGAGGTAACCAACGTCCCGCTCAGATTAAGCGACTTCAAGCGAGGAAGCACTGCAAGCTGGCCAAGATCGCGGTCACCGACGGCCGAGCCTTCCACGTCCATCGTTTCGAGCTGCGGCAGCGCAGGTAGGTGCGTCAGCGGGATTAGCGTTCCCGTCTTCGGAAGGCCTTCGATCGCTCCGTCGTTGGCCGTCGAATCGGGCCAATAGTCCCTCAAGCCGAGTGCTCGCAGGTTCGTCAGGCCGGCCAGTTGCGCCAGGTCGTGGCTTCGGACAGGCCACCATTCTTCCAGGCAGAGTCGCTCGAGCTGTGTCAGTTTGCCAACCGCCTCCAGGCATTCATGTACTGCTTCACCGTCGTAGTATTGGCGCTCGAGCGTGAGCGATTTCAACTTGGTCAGGTGGTAAACGCATGCCAGGTCGTGGCCGCGGAATTCCAGCCCCGTCAGGCAGAGTCGCTCGAGCTGTGTCAGTTCGCCAACCGCCACGAGCCAATCATGTGCTTCTTCCTCATCACAGAAGATTTTAAGCTCGAGCGATTTCAAACTCGTCAGGCCGGCCAGGTAGGCCAGGTCGTTGCTTCGGACGTTCCGCAACCCCACCAGGCAGAGTCGCTCGAGCTGGCTTAGTTTGCCAACCCACGCAAGGCATTCATGTGCTGCGTCCTCATCGCTGTACCGGCACGCGATGCGCAACATTCGCAATTGCGGCATATCGCCCAGTGAGGCGGCCAAGCCGGGTGTCATTCCGGATACGCCAATTACGAGATGCCGCACGTCGGGCAATCGCCCCAAACGTTTGAGAAACTCTTCATCGTCGTCGTCGGAATAATTTACGTCCGCGCCGACGACGCTTCGGCGAAAGCGATCGGCCCCGACGACGTCGAGCCATTTCGGTCCCCAGCGCTCCAAATACAAATGATAGACGCCTCCTTTTCGAACATCATACGCCGAAATGACCGGGTCTTGCAGGTTGGCCCGATCGCGAAGCGCCGTACACCACGCGCAGAACATGGCCAGCACCACCACCACCGCCAGCATCGTTCGCAGGCTCCACCGCAAACGGGGCCGAAAGCGGCGCAACAACCATTCGCAAGTGCCCCCCGCGGCGGCTAACATCGCGAGCCACATTGCCAGGTTGCCTGTCAGCAAGGCCGCACTATAGTTCTGATCGAGTTCGGTTAACGAACCGTACCCAACCACGCAGTTGCGCCAGCGCCAAATCAAAGGCCAGCCGTACGTCGGATACTGCCGCAAATTCCCCATTCCGCCGGGAGTCCACTCATCGTGACTCAAATTGGCAAGCACGATCGGCGCAGCGACGAGAATCAACACGATGTGCGTCACGAGTCGCGGGCGAAAGCTCAACCGAGGAAAACAGCGGCGCAGCAGCCATTCACAGGCGACCCCCGATACGGTGAGCATGACGAACCAGATCGCCAGATTGCCGGCCAACCGAGGCCCGCTCCATCGCACGAGCTCGGGATTCAATTGGTTAGGCACGCCGCCTGCCTTCACCGTGGGAAATTCGCACCAATACCAGATGAACGGCCAGCCGTACGACGGCTGGGGCGGGGGCCATACCTGGGGCGACACTTCATCGTGACACACATTGGCGACCACAATGGGCACCGCGACGACGATCAATACGATGAGCGTCAAGACTCGCGGGCGATAGCGCGAGAACGCTCCAGCCTTCGGTCGCATGATTGTTCCCTCGCCCATGTGCGGTGCCGCGACGAATCGGACCTCAACCGATTGTAACGCGCCTGTGACCCGTCACGCCAACCAGTCGCATCTCGAAACCATGGGCCTGGCCAAGGCGAGCAAGATCAACCTCGACGCCGACGCGAAGGGAGCCACAGCTTGAACGTTGCGATTTGCGAACGGCGAAGCAGTGGCTCAATCGGCAGGCCGTCGAGCGGATGACCGTGGAGATGCTCGATCAGCGTGATCCGGATGGGGAGGTGAGGGGGTGGCTGGAGGCGATCGGGGAGATGGTGGCGGGCTGATCGAAGGTCAGCATCCTGCCCCACGAATTGAGTCGATTCAATAGATGCCCGAGCCGTCTGGCCAGCGGAAACGATCCGGCACCCATTGGGGGAGCTCGCCATGCCATATACGCCGCTCGTCGAACGAGCGGGTATCGTCGTCGATCACGATTCCAGGGTTGGATTGTCGCAACGCCTCCAACGCTTGGCTGTATCGCTCGACGTCGCCTTCGATACCAATGTGTAAGTGTAACGCCCTGAGCCCCTTGATCGCTGCCAACGATTCAAGACTCGCCCCTGATACCTTTCCATTCCCGATCACCAGTTCTTCAAGGGATTCCAGCGAGGCGAGCTCCGCCAAAGCCGTGTCGGTGATGAACGACTCGGTGAGATCGATCGCTTTCAAGCGAGGCATGGTGGCAAGTTGACCCAAGTCGGAGACACGGACCGATCCGCCGTGGAAGCCTACAGATTCGAGCCGTGGCAGAACCGGCAAGTGCGCCAGCGTGGGCGGCCTGCCAACGCTCGCAAGGTGTTCCAACTCTGGTCTATCTTCAATGTTCCACGGAATTTCTAGGCGGAGCGATTTCAAGCTTGTCAGGGTGGCCAGATGGCGCAGGCTTTTTTCATTGGTGATCTTCATGCCACTCAGGCTGAACACCTTGAGCTGATTCAGCTTGCCAATGGCCGCAAGGACTTCATCCGAAAGGCATTCATCGACCTCATAGGCAGACGAAACCAATTTCCCAATCCGTAAGCTTCGCAGTTGCCGCATTTCGCCCAGCGTGGCCGCCATGCCGGGAGTCCATTTGTGAAATTCGAGGTCGAGATGTCGCAAGTCGGGCAGTCGTCCGATGCGCTTGAGACGCTCTTCGATATCATCGCGATTCCGTAGCAACACACCGACGATGCGTCTGCGGAACCGATCGGCGCCCACGAGATCGAGCCATTTCGGCCCCCAGCGTTCCAAGGAAACTCGTCCAAAGACAGTTCCATCCGGGTAACCCTGACCGCCCACTTCGATCGCAGCCATGAGTGAATCTTGGACGTCGGCCCGGTTGCGGAGCCCGACGCACCACATGCAGAACACGCCCAATAACCCCACCGCGGCCAGCATCGTCTTCAGGCTCCAATTCAACGTGGGCCGATAGCGACGCAGCAGCCATTCACAGGAGGCCCCAACTGCGGCCAACATAACGGACCAGATCGCGAGATTGCCGGCTAGTCGGGACCAGTTGTAACGCACCACAGACCACTTGGCCCGGGTGTCTCCCGCCCTTAGTGCGTAGTTACGCCAGTACCATGTTAACGGCCAACCGTATTCGGCATCCTTTATGGAGTAGCCGGTCGATTCCACGTTGCTCGGACTGAAGTTCGCGAGCACGGTCGGCGCCGCGACGACGATCAACACGATAAGTGTCAAGATTCGCGGGCGATAGCGTGACAACGCTCCAGCTTTCGGACCCATGATCATTCTCTCGCCAATGTGCGGTGCCACGACGAATCGGACCTCAACCGATTGTAACGTGCCCGTGGCCCGTCACGCCAACCAGTCGCATCTCGAAACCAAGGGCCTGGCCAAGGCGAGCAAGATCAACCTCGACGCCGCCGCGAAGGGAGCCACAGCTCGAACGTTGCGATTTTCGAACGGCGAAGCGCTGGCTCAATCGGCAGGCCGTCGAGCGGATGACTGTGGAGATGCTCAACGAGCGCGATCCGGATGGAATGGTCAGGGGGTGGTTGGAGGCGATCGCGGAGAAGGTGGGTGGGCTGACGAGTGGCTGCCCCGACGATTTGGGCTAACAGGTCGCACGATCGAACAGGCGTTGGTCGAGCAGCTTCCGGTGCTCAGGTCCGATGATGGTTTGGTAAGGGGACTGTACGAACGAAAAGTACGAGTAGCAAGGCACCACGGTCTCTGGGAACGTGGCGAACTACACGTCCTGTTGGCCCAGCTCGTAGATCCTCCGCACAACCTTCTCGACCGTTCCCTCGCGGCTATAGAGGACAGGACTCAGTTGGACCGCGGCGGCTTTGACGACTCACATCGCAATCTCCTTGTCTGGTCAGGGAGGGCATGAAATACGCGGGGATGTGCTGCTTAGACCAAAGTGATCGTTACGTCGATGTTGCCGCGGGTGGCCTTGGAGTACGGGCAGGTGTTTTGGTGTGCTGCGTCCACCAGTGACTGGGCTACCTCGCGCTCTAGGCCGGGCAGATGGACGTTGAGCCGGGCACGAAGGATAAACCCCTCATCGTTCGTGCCCAAATCCACCTCGGCGTCGATGTACCGGTCGGCCGGGAGCGCGACCTTCCGCTGAGCGGCCAGCAGCGCGATCGCGCTCATGAAGCAGGCCGACCAGCCCGCGGCGAACAGTTGTTCCGGGTTGGTGCCGTTGCCGGCTTCGCCGGGGCGAGAAAGCTTGACGTCAAGGCGACCATCCGAAGTGCGGGACGCGCCGTCACGGCCTCCGGTGGTGTGGGTTTTTGCGGTGTACAAAACTTTTTCGAGCTGACTCATGGCAGAAACTCCTTTCAAGTTGGGCGATCTACGATTTGTTGGAACTTGCATCTGACAAGGAGTACCGGAGGCGTTGCCACATCTTACAACGGATTTCCCCGCCTTTTCCAAGGCAGCCTGGCCGCTGGCTCTCCGAGAAGCGACCGGACATGGCCGACTGTGCCATTTTGCCAATGTCGAATCTCGATGGCAGCCGCCTGACAGAAGCTTTGAAGCAGGTCAAGGCGGGCAAGATCGACCTCGACGCCGCTACGAAGGGAGCCACTGGATGAGCGTTGCGATTTTCGAACGGGTGGCGATGGCGTAAAGGCTGGCCGTTAGCGCTGTCGTTTTGGAATTGGCTTCTCTCCCATCAAATTTGCCAGCTTTGCATCAATCGATTCGGCCCAGATTTGGTAGCCTCGCTGGGTGAGGTGCAGATGGTCGTGCATGATCGCTTTCGAGAGCGTACCGTCGGGGCGCAGGAATTTGGCCGAAATGTCGAGATAGTAGATCATCTTGCCATTGTGGAGCTTCTTGATGATCTTGTTGGCGGCGCTGTTCTTTTTCCGGTTGGCGTCGTTCGCGTTGGGACCTCGGGGAAAAATGCCCAACACCAGCACCTTGGTGTCAGGCAGCGCCTGGCGCACCTTTTCGACGATCGCCTTGACGCCCGCGGCGATGTCTTTCGACGAATCGTCGCCCGAATTGTTGGTGCCGATCATGATCACGGCCGCTCTGGGCTTGATGCCGTCGATATTGCCGTGTTCGAGTCGCCACAGCAGGTGCTGCGTGCGGTCGCCGCTGATGCCGGCGTTCATCGCCTTGCGAGGGGCGAAATACCAGTCCCAGATCGCCTTGCCCTCCTCTCGCTCCCAGAAGTGTGTAATCGAGTCGCCCAGGAAAATCACGTCCACATCGCCTTGCTTTGCCCGCGCGTTCAATTGGGCTTGGCGGTCCTTCCACTTTTGATCGTCGCGCGGTACGGGCTTGACCGTGGCTGGCTCGTCGCCAATCGCAATCCGCGGGAGGTTGGTCCAAAGCGCCAGCGCGGCAACGACGGGAATCCAAACGCGACCGCGAACCATGGGTGTTCTGTCCTTGATGGTGTGGTGCTTCGAGCGGTGTGACCGCACAGTCGCAGAGTGTGTTCCCAGAATATACGCTCGACTCGCTGTACGAAAGCTGACCGATGCGGTCGAGTTGGACGTGCCAAATTAACTGTGGGGCCGGCCACCAAATTTCATGCTCCGGGAATCAGGGCCACTGGCGCGAGGACGTCCGCAGGGTTGCTGCCTACCAGAACGAAACCAGCCAACCGAAATCACTAGATTTGGAACCAGATGAAGGAGGTAATTCCATGTCGGCAAGGCACAAGATCAACGCTTCCACCACCCTCGGCTCCCTCGTGCTTGCCGCCATCATCGGCGGCCTGGCCGGCTCCTGGGCCGTGTTCGTCATTGCCGCCGTCGTGCTGTTCGCAGTCGCCGTTGAAAGCGGCGAGATCAGTCTCTGTCGGTCCGCGGGCGAATGCTGGTTTGCTTGGCCCTCCAGGTCACGGTGGAGGGCCAACTTTTTCTTAGCCATTGTCGGGGGTCGGTGGCTTGGTTCTCCTTAGGGCCGGGAGACCTTTGGAGGGCATTTCCTCGGGCCAGTCGCAGGTGAAAATATCGTAAATCCATGCCCCAAAACGGGTTAACCACTACCGGTAGGGGTGCATGGCGGGAATCCGCCTACATATAGATGTCTCGGCTGAAAATCGGGGTTCGCCAACCGCAATGGACCGGCTCCGCTAACGCCGAACGCTTTAGGAAGATGTTAAACCCCCCATGCCCCGCCGATTTCAGTTCAGCTTGAGGGGCTAGAATCAGGGCATGAGCGAATCGCGCAAGCAAACTGGCGGGGCGTTGTGGACAGTATTGATCACGGTGGTGATCCTCGTGGGATATTTACTATCGGCGGTGCCGATGCTCTGGGCACGTCAGTTCATGCCAGACATGGCTCAAGACGCGGTCGCCGTAATCTACGAACCGGCTTACTGGCTACTGGTGAGACTGACCGGAGCGGGTTGGTGGTGTTACTAATCGCGGCAGTTCTCACTGCAATTCCTGCATTGCGCCGGTTGGCCGGCAGGAGAGATCGAGCCCGCCCTCCTCCCGCCGGCGTGCGATGCTAATGGCATGGCCAAGCCGGCTCGCGTTCACAATGCTCGCCCGCGGGCCAAGCGGGGAGAAGCCCTCGACGCCGGAGTAGCGATGCTCGTAGAATGTTGTTGCATGAGTGGATCACGAGGCGGCAAATCACCTCTCGCCTTGTTTTGCCGCACCGGCTGGAAGTTTGGAAAGAAAATGGCTGTCCCAAAACTTGCGCCCATTCGACTGGGGCAACTTTGCGTGCTTTCGTGCGTCATTTGGAGCATCGCCGCAACCCAAACCCACGAAGTTTGCCTTTTGACTGGCTACGGTCGTGCAGTAGACGTCGTGCCGTATGGGCGAGGTTGGCCGGTTTTTTTCGAAACCGGCAAAAAGCGGATTTCGAGGAACGGCGATGTCACCTATGACCGGACGCAGAGTCTTCAAGGCCTTCTCATAGACTTTGCCACCGCATGCGTACTAGTTGCGTCAGCGATGTCAATTGTAAATCGCCTCCGCGCTGCGAAGTTCAATTTGCGGGCGCTGTTTCTTACGATTTTTGTTGTCGCCGTTTGCATTCAACTTTATCGCTGGGAAGTAGATCTGTACAGGTGGTACGCAAGAGCTACGAATGAAGTGAATGCATACGGAATCCCGTTTGCAAGGCGGACAGCCTGGATTCGTTCGGCGCCGCTTACGGTGGCGATCGCGGCATCGGTTTGGTGTGCAAGCTCCGCACTTTCTCGCGCCACTCATTGGCTGGGACGCATTCCGCGCCGGCGAGCGGTGGGCAAGGGCCGACCAGCTGCTGGTTTCACCGAAGCGGGCGGGTGGTAAGATAGTGGCCTTGCGCCGCCCTCGCTTTCAGTTCCGCCTTTCGACGTTGCTCTGGCTCACGCTGGCCGTGGCCTGCCGGTTCGGCGGTACAGCCTGGGAGCGGCGGCAGATGGAACGCAAGATTGTCCTCATTGAGCTTCAGTATGCGCTAAAATCCCACGGTGGCCTCAACGACCCGTATTAGGAAATTCTCGATGCCCTGCCGACAATTCCGCCTGCGCTCGTTGTTCATCCTCACGGCAATCGCGGCCGTGGGGTGCTGGGTCTGTATTTGGCCGCTCTGGCGCTGGCGCGTGATCGGCCGATTCGAGCACCCCAGGGACATGATAAACGTGACCTACGCCGACGGGCGAAGCGTCATCTACATTCGAGACAAAAGCGGCCGTCTTCGCCTCGCGATGGAATTGCCTCGCGATTTAGCAAAGCAGCATAATCGTCCGCCTACGGATTAGGCAGCCGGCCCGTCGTCGCCAGCAGCGCAACCGTTAGGACACCACCATGAACGACAGATTCCAGTTTTCGATTCGCTCGTTGCTCATGCTCACGGCGCTCGTCGCTGTATCGCTGGCAATGCATCTCTGGCGCCCACCATTCGATTCGCTCTCGGCAGGGGTAGTTGTCGGCACAATTTTTACAAAGTTAGTTGTGGGCATCGTTTTGATGCCGCCAGCGATCGTCGCGAGCGTATTCAGCAAGGGCGTGACCAAGGCATTTTGGATTGGCACTGCCGCAACTCTGACAGCGTGCGCCTTCGCTTGCGCCACAGTGGCTTTTAATTTTGCAATGGTGTGGAAGCCTTTGGCGCCGAACCCATGGAATCCTTCGATCTTGGTATATGCTGGCGCACTAGACGTCGCCCCTGTTTTTTGGTGCTTCGCGCCAATCAACGGCCTTCTTTCCGCACTGGCATACCGATTCATTTGGCCGCGCCGCGGTTCGCTGCCCATTTCGTCGTTCCGGGCTTCCGCGATCCTTTGGATTGCCATCGGCATAGCCATCTTTCTCAGTGGGATGACATACGAGCGGTGGCGCGCTGCGATTGCGATGCCCGCGCCGCAACCGGCACCAAGAATTCGGGTCTGGGAATCGCAACCAGACGTAGGGGCGGAGGAAGACCAAGACGAAGAGGAGGAAGACCAAGACGAAGAGGCTGGAATCGGCAGTTGATTTTTCTGATTTCAAATCGACACAGTACCTCCCCGCGGGCTCCTTTGACAACGCTCACCGAAAGTTGTTAGGCTTCGCGGCACACCGCCGGGATCGCGGCTGTGCCACCAACTCCACGCATCGACCCTACCCTGAGCAACTGCCCGGCCGACTCGGCGACGGCCAGCTAAATGGTCAAGGCCGAGGACGAATCGCCGACCAATCACCGTGTGTTTTCGATCTGGCAATTCGGCAAGGCCTGCCGGAGTTGCTCCAGCCCAATGTCCGTAACTTGAGTGTCACGTAGATGAAGCCCTTGCAGCCCAGTCAGCCCTCGGAGATGCACCATCCCAGAGTTCGTGATTTGAGTGCCACGGAGATTAAGCTCTTGCAGCCCGGTCAGCTCCTGCAGGTGCGGCAACCCAGCGTCCGTGACTTGAGTGCCAGCGAGATCAAGGGCATGCAACCCAGTCATCGCATGCAGGTACGCCAGCCCTGTGTCCGTGATTTGGGTACCACGGAGATTAAGCTCTTGCAGCTCGGTCAGCTCCCGCAGGTGCGCCAGCCCAGTGTTGGTGATTTGAGTGTGACTGAGATCAAGCTCTTGCAACCCAGTCAGCCCTTGCAGATGGGATAACCCAGTATCCGTGATTTGAGTGTGCCAGAGAGAAAGCGTTTGCAACGCCGTCAGCTCCTGTAGATGCGCCAGCCCAGCGTCCGTGACTGGGCTGCCACTTAGAGAAACCCACCGCACCTCAACAAAATAGTACGGTGGCAGCCATCGTCGTAGAAATCGCCGGGGAAATGTCTCACTCGTCCCCTTGACTGTTTCCATGTATTTGACCCATCCACCAAGTGCTTCAATGGCGGCCACGGCCCGTCGCTGCCTCTCGACCGGCACGACGACCAGGCTCAGTCCCACGCACAACACCGTCACGACGAACAACATCGTGGCCAACGAGAACTGCGCCCATCGCCGCTTGGGCGTCAGCATCGAAATCAGCTTGGCACGGGGCTTGGCCATGCCGTCAGAATGCCGCGCCGGCGGAAGGAGGGCAAGAGCTGGCGCCGAAGCACGCCCAGCTCATCCGCGGCCAGGCTCGGCGAGCCATCAACTCGCTGGCGTTCAATAAATCCAGATCAGAAAACGGTGCCCCCCCAGGCACGAACGGTTGCGGCTTCCCAGGGCCACCTAACGCGGTTGGCCGGCGGCAATTCGTCGTCGAGCGGTTTACCACGCCAGACGCGGAACTTTTCCAGCGAATCCGAATCGTCGTCGATCACGATGCCCGGTTTGGCACGCCGTAGAGCGTCCAACGCGCGGCGGCAAGCGACGGCATCGTTTTCCGAACCAAGCAATTGGCCGCCGTCATCCAACTCAAGCGGCATCGAGATGTTAGGATCGGATGTGTTGCTCCTGTGTTGATCTTTGTTGATATGCACCACCTTCAGACTCTTGATTCCGCGTAGCAATCCGAAACCATCGGACGAGACGACGTCGCCGTCCACAATCAGTTCTTCAATGCTTTCGACATTGGCTATCTGCTCCAGATGTGCCCTGGTCAGAGAAGTGCCGCTTACGTCGAGCGTCCTTAAGCTGGGGAACCAGGCAAGCCGGTCAAGGCTGTCGTCAGCGAACATGGTCCCGCGCAGAATCAGAACTTCGAGTCGCGGCAGGCATGGTAGATGTTCGAGTACCGACGACGCGAGTCCCGACAAATCGAGTACGCGAATTCTTTCAAGAGAAGCGAGGCTGCTTATGCCACGACCGGATACATTAGTGTATCCTATGTACAGTGCCTCAAGGTTTTGTAGCGCGGCGAGGTGGGACAAGTCGTCATCCGTAATCGTTGATTCGCTAAGGTCGAGGAATTCGAGACGATTCAGTCCGGCAAGGTTCTCCAGGGCTCCATCGTCCATTTCAGTGCCGCGCAGTTCGAAGAAGCGCAGCTCCTTCATGCCAACGAGCGTTGCGGACGCGGCGGGAGTTAATTCGGCGTAACGCAGATCGAGCAAGTGCAGGTGCGGCAGGCGAGCAACACGGGTCAGCAATTCCACTCCTTCCTCGTCGTCCCACAGGTGCGATCGTGCTCCGACCACACGCCGACGGAGGCGATCGGCACCGATCAGGTCGAGCCATCTTGGTCCCCAGCGATCCAAGTAGACCCCGTCTCCCCATCCCTCAAGCTCGGCGATCAATGGGTCCTGCAATGCGGCACGGTTTCGTAACGAGGCGTACCACGCGCAGCCGACCGCAATGAGACCGATCGCCGCCATCATCGTTCGCAGGCTCCAGCGAAAGCGGGGCGGGAAGTGTCGCAGAAACCTTTCGCTGGCGATTGCAATGGCAATCACGGCGGCCGTCCAAAGAAAAACATTGATTGCCAAACGGGCCACGCTGAACCGAAACTCAAACGGCACCGAGGCAGACTTCCAGTACCACAAGAACGGCCAACCGAACTCGATTTCTTGGCAGCCCGAATTCTCGTTCCAGACTTCGTCACTTTGGCTCAGATTGGCCAATGCGGTTGGCACGGCGACGCTGAACAACACGACGAACGTCAAGACGTGAAGACGATACCACGGGCGACTGGTTCGCGGAGTCCGCACGGCCGTCTCGACGGTTGGGTTCGACATCGCTCAAGATCCTACCGCCTTGATTGTACCTCGCCGGCTGACCAAGCCGCCAGTATCCCGCGCCGGCGGGAGTTGGGCAAGAGCGCGACGCCCGGCTGGTCTTGCCAAGCTGCCGCCGGGCCGGCGTTGCACTCGGCCCGCGCGCTGGGATGCTTAACGCAGAGGATCGGATGGACGACGCGTCACGGCCCATAGATTTGACGATTCGGCAACGCCTGTCGGAGTTGCGCCAGCCCAGCGTCCGTGACGTGAGTGCCATTGAGAAAAAGCACTCGCAGCCCATGCAGTACGTGCAGGTGGGCCAGCCCAGCGTCCGTGACTTGGGTGCGATCGAGACTAAGCCATTGCAGATTCGCCAGCCGTTGTAGATGCACCAGCTCAGCGTCTTTGAATTGAATGCCAGTGACAAAAAGCACTTGCAGCCGCGTCAGCCCTTGCAGATGGGCCAGTCCAGCCCCCGTGACTTGAGTGCCACGGAGATCAAGCTCTTCCAACTCAGTCAGACTTTGTAGTTGGGCCAAGCCAGCGTCCGTGACTTGAGTGCGATAGAGATAAACCTCTCGCACTTTATCGAAGTAGTCCAGCGGCAGCCAGCGTCGCAAAAATGGCTTTGGGAAAGCCTCGCTCGCCTCGTCGTCGGGCTCCGCGTATTTGGCCCCTCCGCCGAAGGCTTGAATGGCGGCCACAGCGTCCCGCTGCCGATGTGCCCAATTCACCACGACCGACAGCGAAACGCACAACACGGTCACGACCAGCAACATCGTGGCCAGCGAGAACTGCGCCCAGCGCCGCTTCGGCGTCATAATCGAAAGTAGCTTGGCGATCGGCTTGGCCATGTGCATTAACATCCCGCGCCGGCGAAAGGAGGGCAAGAGCTGTGATACCTAGCTTTTCCAACGAGGCTGGCGGGCGGTAAGATGGCGACATGCGACTTCCACGCCCACAGTTCCGGTTGAGCACGCTGCTCTGGATCACGCTGGCGGTGGCCTGCTGGTTCGGCGGGATGAGGTACGAGCGGTGGCGGTTTGAGCAAGAATGGCGGGCGGAAGTATTAAACGGCCCCATAGAATCCTTGCCATTGCCAGGCCCAATCGTGATTGGACCATTCGAATTTGCAGAGCCCGCAGCTTTACCGCCTGAAGAAGTGACGGAGATATGAAATCGAGCCGCCCGCAATTCCGCCTGCGCTCGTTGTTCATCATCACGGCAATTGTCGCCGTGGCTATTTCGTGGCCAAAATGTGCGCCTAGATGGGGCATGGCGTATATCTCGCCGATCGAAGGCGGCAGAGTTCGTGTCGAATGGGGAAGCGGCCGACGCAAGAACATGTCGGAGAGCGAGGCCCGCAAAGCCTTCGGATTTGACTTCAAGGGGCCGGTGTATTTTATGCCAAAAGATGCCCTGCATCGACCAAACCGTCCGCCCAAGGATTAGGCATCGCTATCAGCAACACCGTGATGTCCCACTACCTCCTACTGTTTTCGGCGAATCTACCGGTTGGCAAAATTTACCGATGGCTTTCTCCCGCCACCAGTTCCGATTGAGCACGTTGCACCGGATCACGCTGGCCGTGGCCTGCTCGTTTGGCGGGCGAGGTACGAGCACTGGTTAGGCGACGGTTCACGGCCCAGAGATTTGACAATTCGGCAATGCCCGCCCAAGTTGCGTCAGGCCAGCGTCCGTGACTTGAGTTGCGATGAGAACAAGCCTTCGCAGCCGTGTCAGACCTTGCAGGTGCGCCAACCCTTTGTCCGTGACTTGAGTGTCGTCGAGGGAAAGCACTTGCAACCCAGTCAGCCCGTGTAGATGGATCAGCCCAGCGTCCGTGACGTGAGTGCCACGGAGCGAAAGCTCTTGTAGCTCAGTCAGCCCTTGCAGATGCACCATCCCAACGTCCGTGATTTGTGTGCCGTTGAGAAAAAGCCCTTCCAGCCTCGTCAGCCCTTGTAGGTGCGCCAGCCCAGTGTCTGTGACTTGTGTACGATTGAGATCAAGCACTTGCAGCGCCGTCAGCCCTTGCATGTGCATCAGCCCAGCGTCCGTGACGTGAGGACCAGCGAGAGAAAGCACTTGCAGCCCCGCCATCCCGTGCAGGTGCTCCAGCCCAACGTCAGTGACCTGAGTGTCGTTGAGACAAAGCTCTTTCAGCCCCGCCATCCCTTGCAGGTATGCCAGCCCAGTGTCTGTGACTTGAGTGCCCGTGAGAGAAAGCCATTCCAATCGCGCGAGCCCTTGCAGGTGCGCCAGTCCAGCATCCGTGACTTGAGTGTAAACGAGAGAAAGTTCTTTGAGCCCCGTGAGCCCTTGTACGTGCGCCAGCCCAGCATCCGTGACTTGAGCATCGAGATAAAGCACTTGGAGCCCCGTCAGCCCTTGCAGGTGCGCCAGTCCAGCATTCGTGACTAGAGTGCCATCGAGATAAAGCGATTCCAGCCGCGTCAGTCCTCGCAGGTGTGCCAGTCCCGCGTCGGTGACTTGACTTCGATCGAGATTGAGCGATTCCAGCCGCGTCAGTCCTCGCAGGTGTGCCAGCCCAGTGTCCGAGACTTGGGTGCCACGAAGATCAACGTCATCCAGCCCAATCAGCCCGTGCAGGTGGGCCATACCCACGTCCGTAATCTGCGTCCCACGGAGAGAAAGCTGTCGTAGTTCAGTCAGCCCTTGCAGGTGTGCCAGCCCAGCGTCCGTGATTTGAGTGTAATCGAGCGAAAGCTCTTTCAGCCCCGTCAGCCCTCGTAGAAACGCCAGCCCAACGTCCGTGACTTGCAAATGGTTAAGAGAAAGCTCTTTCAGCCCCGACAGCGCTTGCAGGTGCGCAAGCCCAGCGTTCGGGTCTTCAACGGAACCGAGATCAATCTCTCGCACCTCATCAAAGTAGTCCCGCGACAGCCAACGTCGCAGGAATGACCTGGGGAACGCCTCACTCGCCTCCGGGTCAGGCTCCTGGTCGGGAACGTAGTATTCGACCGACCCGCCGAGCGCTTCAATGGCGGCCACGGCCCGTCTCTGCCTCTCGGCCGGCACGACGACCAGGCTCAGTCCCACGCACAACACGGTCACGACCGCCAAGAGCGTGGCCAACGAGAACTGCGCCCACCGCCGCTTGGGCGTCAGCATCGAAAGCAGCTTGGCAATGGGCTTGGCCATGCCCATCAGCATGCCGCGCCGGCGGGTGGAGGGCAAGAGCGTGGACTAGACCGCCGGATCCGGCTCCCTGACGATGACGATTATCGGGCCAGTACGCGAAAGCTGCTATGATGGTCGTGGCAGATTACCAACCTATCCAAGGAGCTGCCGAGATGTACCACTGTCGCTGCCTCTCGTTACTCGCCGTGAGCGTCACCGCCGTGTGGCTCTGCCGGCATTCCACTATCGGACTTGCTGGTCTCGAAGGGGCAGATGATTCGGCGCAAGACGACACTGTCGCCGAGCGAAAGGACGAATGGGCGCAATGGGGCGGCTCGCCGGCCCGCAATAATGCTCGCAAAGGGCAGCATGTGCCGACCACCTGGGACGTCGGCGAGTTCGACAATCACGATGTCCTGGTTCCGGGCACGAGCCGAAATGTCAGCTGGGTTGTCGGGCTCGGCAGCGTAAGGAACGACCGAAAAATAACTTCGGCATTTCATCGGACGTAGTATGGGATGGTCGGTGCGGTGTAGTTTAGCATCGGCAAGACATCGTCAAAATTAAGCGGCATGTTGTCCACAAAA
>Ga0265338_10003438_pt1 | contig 22311 bp, 24 predicted proteins | sample 42126metaG_FD_193579 | JGI IMG/M metagenome (GOLD analysis project Ga0265338, IMG submission 193579) | Rhizosphere microbial communities from Carex aquatilis grown in University of Washington, Seatle, WA, United States - 4-21-26 metaG | ecosystem: Host-associated > Plants > Roots > Rhizosphere... | reverse complement strand
TTATGGTGCTGGTCTCGGCGGTAGCCTCCTCATCGGTGTTTTAACCGCTCGTACACTCGCTATTGCCAAGCACAAACCCCTGTACGCCATTAACCACGTCGAGGGTCATGTATACGCTAACTTCCTAACTGACACGCCCCTATCCGGATTCACGCTCCCATCATCGCAACCCGAATTTCCTATGCTTGCCCTCATAGTGAGTGGCGGGCACAGCCAGCTCGCGCTATTCCGCAGCCACTTTGACTATACGCTGCTGGGACAAACTGCTGATGATGCTATTGGCGAAGCTTTTGACAAAGTAGCCAAGATTATTGGTCTCCCCTACCCTGGCGGCCCTAGTATCAGTAAAAAAGCAGTCGAGGGAGATGCGCACGCATACACCTTCCCTAAGGCAAAACTGTCTGGAAAGTATGATTTTAGCTTTAGCGGGCTTAAGACCGCCGTTTTGCGGACAACCCAGGCAGAAATCGGCGAAAATCACACCTTCCCTTCTAAGGATATTGCAGCCCGGCTTACAGACACGCAAAAGGCAAATCTGGCGGCCAGCTTCCAACGTATTGCGATCGAAACCGTCGTTGACAAGACATTGCTCGCTTATGATGAATATACCCCCAAGAGCGTTGTTATCGCCGGTGGCGTCGCTGCAAACGGTGAGCTTCGTCGTCAGCTTACCGAGCGGCTCCCCTCCCCTATCGAATATACCGATATCAAATTATGCACCGATAACGGTGCTATGATCGCTACACTCGGCTGTTTTACGGCCCAGCTCGGTCGCCCCGAGGCTGACCCCTACACACTCGACATCGCTCCTAATCTGAGCATGTAGCCTCTTGTATCTCTTTAGCCCCTCTAGGGATTGTATTTTGCACCCAGACAACAGAGGTGATATACTTATTAACAGATATGAGTAAGGTTTTGGCCGCAACTGGTACTATACGTTTTGGCGTCCCCCTGGGGCTATAATCTCTTTTTAACAACGAAATTATCACCGTTACAAAGGACTTATTTTTGTATGAAATTGCCAAAAACCTATGAACCTGGCCAATATGAAAACGACATCTACGCACTCTGGGAGCGTAGCGGGGTATTCGTAGCAGATCCCTCATCACCGAAGAAGCGATTTAGCATCGCCATGCCACCGCCAAACGAAACCGGCACCCTTGGCATCCACCACTCCATCTTCTTAACACTTCAAGACATCATGGCACGATACCACCGTATGCTTGGTGAAGATGTACTATGGCTCCCCGGAACAGATCACGCCGCTCTGCCCGTAAACGCCATAATCGAGAAGAAATTAGCCGAAGAGGGGACCAATAAGCACGAGATCGGTCGCGACGCCTTTCTTGAGAAGACTCGAGAGTTTGTCGCACAGAGCAGGGGTACCATGCTTGGCCAGATGCGTGCCATGGGCGCAAGCTGTGACTGGTCTCGTCTTCGTTACACCCTTGATCCGTCGTTAACTCGAACTGTTACCGAAGTTTTCGTGAAAATGTACAATGACGGACTCATTTACAGGGGTCATCGCATCGTGAACTGGGACCCTAACCTCGAGACAAACATTTCCGATGACGAAGTTGAGTATGTAGAAGAAACAACTAACTTCTACACCTTCAAATTTGGCCCTTTTGAGATAGGCACCGCACGCCCGGAGACTAAATTCGCCGATAAATACGTCGTTATGCACCCTGACGACAAACGATATAAGAAGTACAAGCACGGCGACACCTTTGAAGTAGAGTGGATCAACGGGAAGGTGACAGCAACGGTTATCAAAGACGAGTCGGTAGATCCCGCATTTGGTACCGGTGTCATGACCATAACACCTTGGCATAGCCTCGTTGACTTCGAGATAGCAGAGCGTCACGGGCTCGATAAGGTCCAGGTGATCGGCTTTCACGGGAAATTGCTACCAGTAGCGGGAGAGTTCTCAGGCATGCTCATCGCAGAAGCCCGACCAAAGATCGTAGAGAAGCTTAAGTCTAAGGGGCTGCTTGTCAAAACGGATGCCAACTACATACATAACATCGCACGCAACGAGCGAGGCAAGGGGATTATCGAGCCTCAGATCCGTCTGCAATGGTTCGTTGATGTTAATAAACCCGTCGTTCCATGGAAGGGCGAGCAGCATTCTCTGAAAGAAGTACTGCAAAATGTGATCAGGGAAGGGGATATAACACTCCTGCCTACTCGCTTTGAGAAAATATATTTCCATTGGATCGACAACCTCCGAGACTGGTGTATCAGTCGACAAATCTGGTGGGGGCACCGTATACCTGCTTGGTATCGTACGGACACGGATGGGAAGCTCGAAACCTATGTCGGTCTGCAACCTCCAACTGACGGAAGTGAAGGCTGGAATGAATGGGAGCAGGACCCCGACACCCTCGATACATGGTTTAGCTCGGCGCTCTGGACATGGAGCACACTCATTGACCCTAAGCTCGCCGAAGACTACAGCCTATCACTCGATGATCTTCTCCGACTAAGCCCCGATTTTCAGGCATACCACCCTACGACAGTACTTGAAACCGGCTGGGATATTCTCTTCTTCTGGGTCGCCCGGATGATCCTCAGTACGACCTATGCCACGGGCCAGGTTCCATTCAAAACAGTCTATCTTCATGGGCTCATTCGAGCCGAAGATGGCAAGAAAATGAGCAAGAGCCGCCCAGAGAGCATCATTGACCCACTCGATGTGATCCCGAAGTACGGCACCGACGCGCTTCGCATGGCGCTCATCATGGGTGTTACTCCTGGAAACGATCAGAACTGGGGGTGGAGCAAGGTAGAAGCGAATCGTAATTTCTGCAATAAGCTCTGGAATATCGCCCGCTATACCGAGGGGGTACTTGGGGACTCATATGCCTTTGGTAACACCCCTGATCCGGAGACCGTAGCAGATCATTGGGTGTTGAGCAGATTACAACAAGAGGTAACTGCCATCAGCTCCTTTATTGAGACCTACCGCTTTAGTGAAGCATATGAACGTCTGTACCACTTCATATGGGATGACGTTGCTGACTGGTATGTTGAGGCGAGTAAATCACAGGAAAATAAGGCTATGCTTGGGTATGTCCTTGAGAATATCCTTAAGCTCGCTCATCCCTTTGCTCCTTTCGTAACTGAAACGGTCTGGCAGACACTCTACGGTGATACCGATAGTCTGCTCGCGACCAGTCAGTGGCCTACGTCTCGCCGATCCGACAAAAAACAAGCCAAAGAATTTACCGAGATACAGACTATCGTTGCTGAAATACGCGCCATTACCCGCGCGCTTGGTCTAGCTAAGCCGAGTCTGTATTACACTGGTGTGCCATTCCTGACCGAAAACCGTAATCTGCTCATACGTCTCGCGGGGCTCGGCGAGGTCAAAGAGGTGAGTAGTGGGCAAGGACTCCTGCTCACAACAGCTCACTACCGCTGTTGGTTAGACGTTGACGCAAGTCTCATGCGCGCGTACGTAGATAAGCTCTCTGAACAAATCACGTCACATGAGAAAACTGCCACACAGCTACAGTCTCGCCTCGAGAACAAAGGCTACGTCGCAAACGCACCGAAGAATATTGTGGAAGAGACGAAAGAGCAGCTGAAGGACGTCCAAGCAACGATTGAGCGTCTTACGCAAGAACAGGTCCGATTTAAGTCAGTCAGTTAATCAGCTGGCTGCAGGGCAGTACTCACTGCAACAATTGAGTCTTCGGGCTGGTACGCATCAAATCCCATTGTGTGCCAGCCATATTGGCCTGCTGCGGCAAGATTCAGTCGGTCATCATCAATAAGAAGCAGCTCCGAGGGATTTGTTCCTGCTTTATCCGCAGCGATCTCAAACATGCGTGCTTCTGGCTTTAGCGCACGTGCCTCTGATGAATCAATAATAACGTCAAATTGCACCTGCGGTAGGATACCTCGATCAAACATTGGCCGGATAAGGCCAGGGAACGTATTAGTTACCATGCCAACCTTGTAGTTGTCAGCAACCCACGCCACAAGCTCACTAATGCCCGGCGTTGGCTCTACGGCCATGAGGTAGTAGCGGTTCCAGTCTACAAGCATCTCGAGACGCTCAGCCAAGATCGTATTAAACTCATCAAGGCTCATACTCCCTCGACACACATCACTGTTGTACTGCCAGAAAATAGTCTCGATGACATCAGGAGTAACGCCACTTTCTTGAGCGAGCTTCATGCAAGCCTTACTTACTGCGGCACGGACGAGCACGCCATTCATATCAAAGAACACAAAGCGGACGCCACTTCGCGAAACTTTTCGCGCAAGAGACTGCGCGACAACTGGTGGACGCGCTTCGACACCACCGAGTAGCTGGTCCATGCTCACCTCGAGTGTCTGAGCAATTTGACGAATCGTAAAGACAGAGGGGGAGGCAATTGCACCGCGCTCAATCTTTGCGAGCGTAGAATAGCTTAGGCCAGTTTTCTGACAAAGTAGTTGCTGCGTTAAGCCAGCCTTCTTACGAGCCCCCTGTATGACACGACCGAGGCGCTTTTCATTACTCAAAGATCCACCCGAATCCATGAGCCGTATTGTACCAGTTACACGCCGCTAGCGCTAGTAAAAATAGCCGTAAATGGTTAGTTTCAATAGACTCAGTGAAATATGACGAACTTACCGATAGTAAACACGAAAATGAACGTAATAATAAAAATTAAGCCAGCACCGGTTCCTGTAGTTTTCGCATTGCCATACCCCGTGTGGTTCTGAAGCTTTGTATACGACCATACGCTAACGCTAACTGCGACAATAAGGGCAAGTAACAATGCTTTCATACTGCGTCCTCCATACGCAATTTAGCGGCGATCTCACTCAACGCACCGTGATCGGGTTCGATGCTCATATCAGGATGGTGTCGGAACTCTTCGTCAGTAGAGAAGGGGAACAGCTTAAGATGTGCGTGTGCAATATCGAGCCCCTCGACGTGCATTGCGACGTGTGTTTTATCGGGAAATACCTCGCGTATTTTGCGAGCCACCCGCCTCGCAGTGTCCATGAGCGCCTGATATTCATCGTCTGAGAGGTCCCATACATATGCGGCTTGTCGCCGAGGAACGACGAGTACGTTTCCTGGTTGTATGGGATGTATATCGAGAAAGGCGAAGGTGTCCGCGTCCTCGTACACCTTATGTGATGGTATCTCGCCTTTAATAATCTTCGTAAAAATGGAGTCCTGCATACCTATAGTATACGCGTTTGGCGGAGAGGGAGGGATTCGAACCCTCGGTACGGTTGCCCGCACACTTGTTTTCGAGACAAGCCAATTAAACCGCTCTTGCACCTCTCCGTGCCTAGCTATTTTAACAGATGAGGAGCCGCCTCCAAAAAATGAGATGAGGGGTCGCGCAAGGGACTACTCAGCATCAGGACCCTCTTCAAAGTAGTCAACGATTCCGAGATCGTCCCTGACACGTGTAATTTCCGGGTCGGCAGACTCCGGACCGACGACGCAGAGCGCGTCCCAAGGACAGGGCTCTAGCTCAAGCAAAGCAGCGCCGCCTGCGGCAATAATCGCTTCAGCCACGTTTCTACAAAGCCGAATACCAAGATCAACATCGCTGTTGGGCGTCGATACATTCAGCCCTCTCAAGCACAATCCATCAGCACAAAGTGTACGAAATGACTCCATACATTCATGGTACGATGTCAGCATCCGATGATCAATTAACTGTCTGTAGGTCATTGCATTTATCTATCAATTATGCTAATGTATACATAAGGCATCAAACAAAAAATGGCTGAAGAACACACACCAGCACTACCCATTGTCGAAGGAGAAATCCCCTTAGATTTACCTGAGCTAAATGATATCCAACAGAGTGACGACTATCCCGAACGGGCTCTTCCGGTAGCAGCTACGGAGGACACCGAGAATCGGGTACGGCATACGTCTGAGGATACTCCCGATGCTGGGACCGAAGCTCTCCGAAGAGCCCGCGATGGATTTCTTTATGGCAAAGTCTACTATTATCTTAAGATCAACGACCAGGCACGTGCCAATAACCTAATCGTCAATAGCTTTGGACCAGGACAGCTAACTGAATATTTACGATATGAGCAGGAGCACGATGCAATGGCTCGTCGACGGGCTCAAGCCGCGAGATCAACTATCGTTCCAACTTCATCGCCTGCGTCACCTGCGACCCAGCCCGAACAACGCCCCGCACGTGTTCATACAGCACGTAGAGAGGTTACCCCTGAAGCACCCGTAGTAGAGACTCTGCATCGGTCTGTGGCTGCCGTCACCCAACCCGACGCAGCTGCACTACCGATTAGCCCACGCCGTCACGCCGCAGAAACGAGAGCAGAGCAGGGCGAAAGACGCACCACGCAGCAGGCCATTGGAACTGTCGCGCTACTGCCCCAACGCAGACCCGCATCACATACTGCAGCGGATCACTCCGAGGGGCCTCTCGCCCCAATCATTACACTACCTGTGGCCGAGACAGCACCTGCCGCGCCCGAAGTGAGGTATGCTCCTGAATTAAACGTACGCCGCACTACCTTCGAAGATGCCCGGGACATGGAGAAGCTATTCTCAGACTCCTTTATAGACGGTACCATCTCAGGAGATCTTATAGTCGAGACAAGTACTGGCCTCGGCGTAAAAGAATTCTTTGATTCAGTGAAACGATCCGAAGCCGATGAACGAATCGTTACCGACCCCGCCGCAGTTGGCAGGCTCTATGAAGCGACCTCATTAATGCTCGCGCGAAACCTCAAGGTTTTTGCCAAGGGTGGACTGAGCGAACGAGAACACTCTCAGATTAGAGTGAAGAGAGAGGAAAAGGTCGGACGGCTGCGCGACGAAGCAAAAACCGTAGGCCAGGTGATTGCTGATGCGGCCCGAAAGAAGGAGCCGGCACCCTATGGTGTCCTGTCGTACTACGGTAGGATGTGGTATAATCACGACGCCAGTTATCGGCCAAACATTAAGATGCAAACAAACGTATTTATTATGGGCTACACCGATAGGCGCATCCGCGAGAAGCTCGAATCCGGACTTGAAACCGAAATGACTAAACGGATCTACCTTAATCCAAAGCTTGAGGCTCGATCAGATATTTTTGAAAAATTACTGGAAGCAGCAAATGCTGCTAATTTGTCGCTACAATTAAAGTTTCACAACCCTACGCTTGATGCCATGAGCGCTCGCCATGATAAATATAAAAACTTCCGCCCTAAGACCACGAGAGGTGACGGTATTGTCGTATACGTTGGCAACAAGGATGCTAATGCCGCGCTGCAAATGGTATTAGCCGTAGCAAGCGACAATGTCGAGGCCTTCGTAGGGCAGCCTCTCTCAAAGCTCCCCCAGAAAGTAGCAGAAGCTATTGCTATCGGTGATGAGCCCATACAAGCCCCTTACGGGGATCCCGAATCACTCACTTCAGACCGCGCTGGCTTCCTCCGAAATATTGGCAACAAAGTACGCGAGTCGGGCCTTAAGGGTGAAGCTGCTCGAGATCTGTTCAGGCGGCTCGTTGCCGCGGATGCTCCGGGGCGCAACATCGACCCTTATAACATCGCGTTTAACGCGCGATCCACTCGACAACAAGTCGCCGCCTAGAAACAATTCTATGCAGTTAGACCCTGTGGGATTGATGCCAACGCCCGCCCAAGAGTCGTGGGATGCCTCGACGGTCCTAAACACACCCTACGACCTAGCTGCTTTTTGTTCCGACAATAGCCAAATTTCTGTTTGGGACGGGCTAGCAGACGCGCGTCAGAAAAGAATGCTGTTTAATTCGCGTGTTAATTTGTTATAATTTGTGGTGAAAGGAGGGGAAATGCCTACAATTTTACCAATATCAGATCTACGAAACTACACAGAGGTCTTGAATCGCGTTGATGTTGATAAGCCTGTTTATCTTACGCGCAACGGACGTGGTACCTACGTAATCTCCAAGTTAGATGATTATGATCGAGAGACTACAGTAGAGCAACTGTTGGCGGCGATTAAAAAGGGAGAGCAATCTATCGAGAAAGACGGAATAACCCCCCTAGATGCAGTCGCAAAGAAGCTCAATATCCAGCTATGACCGTTGTATTCTCGTCTGTGGCCGAACAAGATCTAAGCAATCTATTTTCATATATACGTGACGAGCTACAGAACCCTATTGCCGCCCACAACATAGCTGCAAAAATATTACAACGATCCCAGCAACTAGCAACTTTTCCCGAGACTGGAGCAAGCCCCTACGGCATTGACCAGCGGCTGGATAGCTATCGCTACTTATTGGTGGACAATTACCTAATTATCTACAGCACCACTGACGAACGAGCAGCCATCCTGCGAATCCTCTACGCGCGCTCTGGCTACGTACAGCTACTAAAGGGCTGACTACCGAAGCTTTTAGCGTAAAAACAAAAATATAAACATCTTCATGTTTTTGAACAGGCCCGAATTCTATGTTTTGGTACACCACAGTGAACGAAGTTGTAACCTGCATCAGCTATGAAGACACCTCAGCTACTTAATACCTTACGGAAGCTTGACTCGGCATTGAGTTGTGATTACAATAGTAATTACTATGCAGTCGTCTATAATTCAGATTGGCAATTCAAAGGGCATCAGGCTTTCCAAAGAAGTGCTCATTCGTAGCGGCATTGAAAGAGATATTGTGATTCAGGTGAAAAAAGGTGAGATTAAAATTACACCTGCCAAGAAAGATAAAAAGGTTAATGAATTTGCTATTGCCTCGGAAGCATCTTTTGCTAAGGACTGGTTGCGGCCGGAAGAGGAAGAAGCATGGAAAAGCTATCAATCGGACAAGTAGTACTCGCTGCTTTTCCTTTCTCTGACTTAACTAGTACTAAGTTGCGTCCGTGCCTAGTTGTTGGAATTGCGGAATTTAATGACGTGGCTCTGTGCCAAATCACTAGTCAAACCTACCAGAGCGAACGGGCAGTATCATTAAACAACGAGGACTTTGTGAATGGCTCTATTGTGATAAACAGTTACATACGCCCCGATAAAATAGCCACCCTAGATACTTCAATGATAAAAAAGGTATTGGGCAACCTAAGCGAAGCAAAACTACGTGAAGTTAAGGAGAAACTTAGCCTTTTCTTTGAGATTAGCTAGACTAGACTTTGGTACACCTGGCAGGATTCGAACCTACGACCTTTGGCTCCGCAAGCCAACGCTCTATCCAGCTGAGCTACAGGTGCATACGCTGCGTAGAAAAGCGCAACAGGGGTAATTCTAGCACATTCGCACCTGAAATACTAGGGTCGTACAGCCCCCGCTCCTATATAATGAACATGTGAACATACGCCAACTGAGGCAATGGATAGACGAGCGGCGACGCGCCATATTCGTGTGCAGCTTGGGCGCATCTATCGTGAGCGAGTGGACACTACTGCGATTCTTTACCAAACCAACCGTTTTCGACCTGGTTAGCCAGCAGATAATCGTGCGTCAATGGCTGCACGGCAGCATAAGTACGACACAAGCAGGGCAGACAGCCTACGTATTCAAGATGCTATTTTTATACATCCCACTTGACGTATTACCAGGATCACCACGCCTGAAACTCATACTGCTGACACTTGCCATAAACCTTGCAACATTCATCTTACTCAGTATTGTCTTAAGGAGCGTTCTGCGAGAATATCGTGTGCAGACTGGGGTGGCGTTTTACGCCGCACTGCTATGGCTCAGTGTCATTGCGGGATCGGTCTTCTGGATAGGTTTCGCGAATTCACGAAACCTGGAAGTAGTCGGTGGAGTTCTGCTGCTACTCCTGGGGCTTCGGTGGCTACGCCACCCGAGCAGCTGGCTGGGCGTAGGAATAGTATCATTCGGCGCCATATTATTCTTTGAAGACCCGCTGCAGGTGTATATGACAGCGCTGCCGCTGGCAGTGTATGCTGTAGTGCTTTTGGCCGCAAAGAAGGAGCACGCAAGACAGGTAGCAATGCTTCATGGCCTCCTTGCACTTGCGTACCTTATATCTAGGCTCCTGTTTGCTATTGCAGCACATTGGCTGCATATGAGCTTCCACGCTACAGGGAACGTAAGTGCGCCGCATATTTCCGCCCCGTGGGTGACACACAGTCTGATTGGCACAGTGAAGGCCAGTGTAAGCTTGCTTCTGGGGGCAAGCGACGTCGGCCGGCTGCGCGAGGCAGTAAATGCCGGGCTGCTTTTACTGGGTCTGTCTAGCGCGGTGTATGCCGTAAGCCACAGATATATTCCTCGCCGGCTACTACTACTTGTCAGCTCTATTTGTGTAATCAACATGGTGGTATTTGTTGCGAGCGGGCAGGCAGAGCAGGGAACATCAGCATCACGATACCTCATTATGATAGCCCCCGCACTTGTACTACTCTGTAGCACACTGCGGCTCCCCGCAACAACACGAAAGCCCGTAGCAGCACTTTTAGTCATGGCACTCGTTCTGAACATCGTCGCACTTTCTGGAGCGCTCATTACCCATTGGGATACTTCCTTTCCGCAAGATGCCCACCTGGGCAGTACGCATCACTACCTCGAGCAAAATCCCCAGACAAATACCTATGCCAGCGTCGATACCGCCATGTCAGTACAGTATCTCTACGCACTGCCGGCCAGCAAAATCTTGCCGGTCGGGTGTCTGAACGGCAGGCTCGTACGTACGTACTTTTCGATGGACCGGGAATTTGCAGCTACCATGTCTGAACCGGCAGCCCCGACTGCAATCATCCTCGACGGCAATACGATTACGAATGCGCCAAATGACTGCACCGTAAGCTCTATTAGCCAGCAATTCGGACAGCCGAAGCAAATTGAACACACTGACGACGGTAGTATTGTGCTGCGATACCGACAATCAGTCGTTCAGCTCGCTACGAAATAGCCACTACTGTTCTTGGTACTGCCGAGTAAGGTAGAGCGCATACGCTGTATTGCGACAGTTCGCAACTGAGTTGCAAACAACGCTATCAAAGTGGCCATAGGCGAAAAACGTTGCCTGTTTTTGCTCGAGATCCGCTCCAGAGACATTAGAGGCAAAACGCTGCATAGGGTAGCCAAGATACCGTTTAACAGGTACATTCACGGCCCCGAGAAACTCCCGTTGGCTATACATGGCAGCGGCAGCCTGGGCGAATTGACTGGTTGCAATGTGGTCACTGTGGTCAGGATCTGGGCCGCCCGTAGCATCGGCCTGCGTTTGAATGACAGACGGACGATAGAGCTGCATAAACTGCGTAAGCGCAGCTACGAGTTGGGGCGCCGTATAGGACGACTCTTCATCAACCGACTGCACGCTCGCGATACCTCCAGCCTTAAGTTTTGCCAAGCTCTCAAAGTTCGACATTGGGAAACCCTGACCGTTTAGATTACCGTCGGGCAAATTTAGGAATATAAGCGATACGTTAGAGTCATCGCGCGGGCTAGCTACAGTAAAGTATTCATTCGTCGTGAGCTGAATGGTTTGCTGAACCCAGACATGCTTTTTACCAAGCATGTTGTCGTACGCTGCTTCCGAGCCAAGCTGACGGCTAAGCCAGTAGAGCTTGCCTTTCCCGGCATTACCGGCCGTCATGAAGATAGTACGCACACAGTCGCCCCCACTTACCTCGTGTTGCAAATCGGGGTTCATGAAGAGCAAGTCGTCATCCTCATGCGCAACAATATTCATGACTGTCGGCTGGTTGCAGTCGTCGTTGCCGTTTAGGCTCGAAAGGGAGGTGGGCAAGATTGAGACCGGAGTCGACTTTTCAGTTGCAGGTACTGGTGCATGGCTTCCATTATCGTAGAACAAGAGGACTTCAGCCGGATTTGCTACCGTACCGGCGATGACCTGCGTAGCATTTGGCCGTCCATATGCCGAGACTACTGTAGATAATGAGCAGTTAGGAAAATCAGCAACCGAGCCGGTAATCGTCAGCAGGTAGGCAAAGCTTCGTGATCGCAGGTTCGGTTCCCATGCCGTACTCGTAAGTGTAGATACCGGCTGTGTACATGAAGCTAGGGGAGTTGTGGTAATATTTCCCCCCATCACGAGCTTAACAGGCAATACGCGCCAGTAGCTTCCAACAAGCACGTCAACACCATGTCGCCTCAGTGCGTCAGCAATTACGTGGTTTCGATTAATTACATTCTTTAATCCACTGGTCTGCATGTTCGATACGTGCACTGATGTACCAACAGCGAGAACAATTGCCACGAGCATGCCGGCTGCAATAACCAAAAATACCTCAGGATGGTTCCAGCGGTGCTTACGAAGCTCTACCGCAACCGTGACAGCAAGGGCGAAGAGACTAATCGTTAAATACCGAGCATCAACCTGATAATCATGCTGCGTCGCAACAAATACGCCAAAGGCAGCGACCGTCGACCAGATAAGCGCAAGAGCGAGCAATGTCGCAATTGGAGGCGCTGTTCGAGGCTTCATCTTAGGCATACTCCAGGCCATTCGCCACGCAAGCATACCCGCGTAGAGTAGTCCAAACGCAGCAACAATATATGCCGGTCCGCTGAAGCTTACTAAATGATGGAGCAGATCTGAGGGCAGCTCACGGACAATCTGATTATCAAACGCAGGATTTGCACCGGCATTCGTAAACAAGCCGAGCACACCATAGAGGAAACCCAGCACTGCACCATGAGCGGTTGTAACGAGTGCGTACGGACTTGTTTCGCCAGCATTAGCAAAATTCGTTATGTGAAGCGCTGAGATGCTTGCGAGCAGACAGAGTGCGCTGACCGTAGCAATACCCCCTCCGATAAACCATCGGAGTGCGAATGTTACCAGGTTCCACGCTCGTAGTGCAGCGTATACGACGAGAGCAATGAGCGCACCACCAAGACTCAAGCTCATAAATAACTTATCACTCGCGATAAGCACCGCCAGTAAGAGGACGCCGACAATAAAGTTCCGGTCGCGCATACGCGTCGCTCGAGCAAACATAAGTAGTGAGACAAGATAGACCGCGTACTCAATGTTCCGCGTCGTTAGCATCGCCATGTTCACCGGCAAAAAACCACCTGCATATGGCTGTGCTGGTATCAGAAGAAGGGCGAGACTCAGCCCAAGACAAACAGTACCGAATACAAGTGGGCGTCGCTCTATCTTGTACAGCACAAGAACAAGTGTTGCGACCGTAACCATCACAACACCAACCGTTGCAAAAACAAGGTTATGTCTATCAACACCGAATAGATTTATGAGCCAAAATATGGGCCATTTGAGCAAAAAGGTATGTGTACTGGGGAACGAAGCTCCATGAAGTGTCTTCAGTGTTGAGAATAAATATGGATCAGATAGTTGGTCTGCATTACGCCCCTGCAAACGAGCACCCAGCGTAGCCCATAGCAGGGTAGTAGTGGACAAGATAAAGAGAGCGAAAATCGCGTAGAGCGCCTTAAAGGCCGGACTGCGTGCAGCATGGCTTACCGGGCCCATAGAATGCCAAAACTTACGCCCAAAACCTATATCAACCGCGTTTTTGAACATAGCTCTAGCTGTAGACCTCTTCGTTACTATTCTTGAATATGCGCGTCTTGTATAGATAGAAGTTCCAGATGGTCGTAATGAGAAGTGCTATGGTTCGCGCAATAACTGCCGGCGTGTGATGCTGCAAAAGTTTTGTTAAAAGTACTGAGAAGCCTAGGTTCCAAAGGATCAATAGTATTGTGGCGATTAGTTGCGGAATTAGCACGCGATGGTGCATTCGCTTATCGCCAAACGTAATCAGTTTTTGCAAAAAGAACGATACTGCAGTGCCCAGACAGAACGAAATCGCTACAGCCGACACAGCCGTTGCGCCATAGGCTTGCGCAAGAACGATCACGGCAAGCTCAAAGGCGTATACTACTCCACCTACAAAAAGGTATCGAGGCCCTGGCCGTTTCAATAATTCTTGCACTGAAGCCATCATATGCGCTCCGGTACTCTGGATGGAGAACGGCAGACATATCGAAACCGAGATAACGCCTCACGATACAAAGGAGTCAGGACCGGCAGGGCGGAATGGCTACGGATATTCATTTCTTTGTTCAAGTATATCAGCTTACGGGTCTGCCGGAAGTCATCGCACTACTTTTTTGTGTAGTCGAACGTAGTAAAAAGCTGTTCCCGCAACACTCGCAATCCCAAACGGGATAAATATGTTACCGGCGCCCGTATTCGCAAGCTGCGTAGGTGCCTGCGTGGTCGGTGTAGAAGGTGACGGAGTGGTCGTACTCGATGTTGACGGCGAAGCAGGCTGTTTAGCGGTTGAGCCCGTGGCCGATGAACTACTTCCATTCGTACTATGGTTCCCGCTGCCCCCTATGGACTGCGTCTGATTTGTTTTTGATTTACCAGTCGTATTTTTGGTTGCATTATTACTGTGGCGGAAAAAAACGAGCCATACAAAAGCCCAGACAATCGTAAAGATGATAATAAACCAGAGCACGATTAAAAGTGCTCGGCGCAGTACTGGTTCATCTTGCTCATACATATTGATATACTTCTCCAGCTTCAGCTTAAGATAAGTATATAATAATGCACTTTTGTGTTAATTGCAAAATAGCACTACAACGAGTTAAACTGCTCTGCTGCTTTTAGCGCCGTTTTTTAGAATCTGATACGTCGGAGCAGGCCATCGACCGCATCCGCGCGTCGCTGCTCAATTGGTAAGAAAAGACTTAGGTAATCGAGAACTTTGTCCTCCATATCACCCGTAACATATATCGTGAGAGGCGGAGCAAAGCGAGCAAGGGGCATAAACATGATGTTTGCTGTAGAGCCTTCTTCAGCTATCGAGAACGATTTAAATACATGATAGCCATAGGTTTTGTCACCGATGTGAATACCGTCGGGGCTGAGGATATAGCTTCGATTCCGGGGCTTATGTCCAGCATAGATGCCAAATAAAACAGCGGCGACAACGATAATTACGGTAGAGAACCAGTCTTTCGTAACAACAAAATCAATACTCGACAAGATAGCTGCGGCGACAAACAGAAGAATGTACCAATTCGTACTCTTCGGATGCTCTACGAACTCAGCGGCCGTCCACGTAACGTTATCGGGGAGCGGCTCAATCTCTCCTGCGTCAACTGCCTGGTTGTAGTCCCAGTTCGAATCTTCAACAGGAAGGGAGGCGGGTTGCTGGGACTGATCCTCAACGGTGGCCGCTATGGGCGCTTGAGCATTACCGTACGGTTGTTCAGACTGCTGTGCAGCCGTGCTTTGTATTACAGCTCCAGGTGTTTGCGGTTGAACCGCCTGGGAAGGCTGCGGGTTGGGGCTCACGATGGGTTGCGGCAACTGATTTTGACTTTGATCAGAATCGCGCGGTATTTGAAACTGACCCGGCTGCATGTCCATAAGCGTATTGTACTACAAATAGGTTTAGAGAAACGAGCTTCCGGCTCACCTCATTGATTGACATTGAATAAATAAAAAACCTGCACTTGCAGGTTTCATATCTCTGGCGGAGAGAGAGGGATTCGAACCCTCGCTGGAACTCTCGCCCCACTAACGATTTAGCAAACCGTCCCCTTCAGCCACTTGGGTATCTCTCCGTACTTGCGTCGTGCAAGCTCAACGCTCGTTACTCGGGATAGTTTAACAGATGAGCTATCCTGGCGGAAGGGGTGGGATTTGAACCCACGGTACCGTTGCCGGCACGCTTGTTTTCAAGACAAGTTCCTTAAACCACTCGGACACCCTTCCGTAACGGGGGTAAGTATATCATTGGATCGAATGAACGCCTAGCCCCAATTCTCGCATAATACCGGAATATGCGTAGTGCAATATATTTGACATTGTAGCCATTTAAAATGCTACTTACGCCGGCACTTCGTAGCTGCAAAGTTGTTGTGATTATTCCGTTGTAAATAAGTACGAGCCAACTTGCACGGTGTATTCGACCTAAGCTATACTGACTTTAACACAAAAAGGCAAGAAGTAACTTATTAAGCCCCATAAAATAGCGGGGCGGAGGGTAGCAACTAGATATGGCGCGACGAAACCGCGACGATGATTTACTACTGGAAGAAGACGAGCTGACTGCCGCGTTTCTCGGTGATGATGATGCCGTACCTGTGGCCGATGAAGCTCAGGCGGTAGACGCTCAGGGAGCTATGCCAGTAGATGAGTGGGACGATGAAGAAGCCGTATTGCCGGGCCAGCTGGCAGTCGACGTTTATGAAACTAAGGAAAAGCTGGTCGTAAAAGCCCGCACAGCAGGCGTTAATAAAGGTGATCTTGATGTTAGTATCGCCGACAATACGCTGAGTATCCACGGAACACTGTCAGCTGGAGCTGATGACGATGTAGAGAACTACTTCGTACAAGAATGTTACTGGGGAGAGTTTAGCCGCAGTATCGCACTTCCAGTTCCAGTTAAGGAAGAGGATATTGAGGCCGTACTGAAAGATGGCGTACTTACCATTAGCTTTAGTAAGGTAAAGCAAGACACCGTAAAGAAGATTCAGGTCGTCTAGCGGGGGACAACCTACCGTACAAACAGCTCACACTACGTGAGCTGTTTTTTATTAAACGTACTATAAGCTATTAAAAAACCGCGGATATACCGCGGTTTTCTCTAAACACTGTAAACAGACTAACCAGCGCTGTTGTTTGTGACTTTATTCAGCACAAACTGAACGATGAACTGTGCAAGTGCAACAATAATTAGACCAATGATGGCGTAAATGATAGTATTTTTCGCACTTGAGATATTGTTGCTGTCACCACCTGACGTAATGTAGCGAAAACCGCCAACAATAATCATAATGACTGCGACAACACCGACAACAATCGAGAAGATGTTTACCAGGTCAGTAATGAACGAGTCAATGTGCGAGGTGCCTTGTCCTGTGGTACTTGCACAGTTTCCGCCACCATCCACGTTCAATCCCGTTCCCGAACATAGGCTATCTTGAATATTTGCTGCAGCAGATGCCATCGCAGGCATTGCAAGTGGTACAGCAACCAGCATTGCCGCAGCCAGCAGCGATGCTATGGTACTTCGTACGTTCCTAAACATATTTTTTGTAGGTTCCTTTCTTATTGATATTCTATTTATATCACTGTTTAAAATAATTTTGCAACCACGCTACCGCTTAACTCGTCACCTTATTTAGGACAAATTGAACGATAAACTGTGCAAAAGCAACAACAATCAGGCCGACGATAGCATAAATAATACCGGTCCGCGCACTCGCAAAAGAACTACTGTCTCCGTTTGAGGTAATCATACGAAGGCCACAGACAATAATCGCGATTACCGCCACGATGCCGACCACTATACTGAGGATATTAATGACTGCAGTAATGGTACTGTCGAGACTCACCCCGTTCGAGGGTGTTGAGCTACAGCTGCCATTACTACCAAGCGTTGAACACACGACTGATTGAGGAGAATCCGCCAGGGCAACAGCAGGGGAGATTACCGCGCCGCCAAGCCCAAGGAGAAGCAGGGCCGATGCTACATACAATCTAATTTTATTCATACCGTACCTCATATTTTGCTTACTACAAACGTTATAATACTCGCTGAAAGAACAATAATAACCAAACCGATGAGCGCACCGATTATAGCCGAACGGGCGGATGCTATTTTCTGAGAATCACCGCCGGCCATTACAAAACGAAGACCGGAAATGATGATTATAATGACTGCTGCGATACCCGCGATCGTAGCAACGATTATTGTAATCTTCTTCAGAACCCCATTAGGGCCGCTAACAGGGTCGTTCGTGCCGCCAGAGCATGCCGATGAACCGTTACCAGCACCAGTACATGCCTGGGTCAAAGGGTTGTACGCAAAAGCCGTTGCCGGGAGAAATAGAAAGAACAGTGCGACCAGTGAGGCAATCATACGTTTCATTTATGCGACACCCTTTACGACAAACGCAACGATGGAATATGCCGCAATTACTACGATAAGACCAATGATCGCATAAAGAATAGCATTCTTTGCCGACGCAGTTGCATTTGGATCACCGTTAGATACAACGTAACGGAAACCACCAATCGCCACCATCAAGAGTGCGATTGATGCAGCAAGCGCAAACACGATATTAATAATTATATCGATTGGATCACTCTTTAGCGTAGGTAGACTCGTCGTCTGGACGACTCCCGCGATATATTGAATCATTTACCAGTCCCCAACTGATTACCGATAAACCCGACAATGGCGGACGCTATTATAGCAAGGACTAAGCCGACAAGTGCATTGATAATAGTTTGTTGGGCTCGCTTTGTGCCGTCGGGGGATCCATTGCTCGTTTCATACTGTATACCTCCGTAAATAACGTACCCTACTGCAACAAGTGTAGCGACCCGCAACAGGTCATCGATAAGTGCCAAACCAATCAATAGAAATGGACTCGTTGAGCCAAGCAGGGCAGTCGGGTTATTCGATATTTGCACCGTACAAACCTTCGTTACCGGATCAGCACTAATGGGTAGGTACTGATACCATGGCTCGAGGCCAAGAAAGGTAGGCTTACCGCAAGCACTTCCCGCTGCAAAGTGTGTGAAGATTGGTGAAAGCAAGAGATTGTACATGGTTCTACTTATATAATACCTGATTGGCTACAGGATCCCTCCGGGAAGAAGGAAGTTTAGCATCGCATCAAGTGCGATAAATACAATGAGCGCGATAATTGCGTTCCGTATCCGATCCTTGGCTGCTGCAGCCTTACCAGGGTCTCCCGCCGAACTACTGTATTGAATCCCTCCAATTATGATCGAAGCCACCACTGCAACACCCACAAGTGCCGACATGAATACAATGAATGGGTTTATGTATTTAACAATAAGATCGCACTGAGATAGTGACACCGAGCAGTTTCCACCAGTCGTAGCACAGTCCTGATCTTGTGGTATTGTCTTGCCGGCTTGGCCATTAGCACCTGGACATGTCTGCATACAGTCAGCCACTGTTTTTGCTGTTTGTCCATTATCACAGCAGACCCCCGTGGCTGCTGTTCCGGTTGTAGTCTCAGATCCTGAGGTATTACAGGCTGAAGTACTAGCTGCATACGCCGCTGAAGTAATAGCGAAAAAAGAGATCAGTACTGTAATCCATAGGGAAATAAGTGTAGATGCCCGTGATATACTACGCATTTTTCATCACTATACCGCGGTTTCTATCTGGAATCAATTACACTATCTGCTTCATGAGGATATAAAAGTTGCATAAATTATCGAAACGCCACTAACTGAAAAGGCTGTACTTGTGGTATAAATAAAGACAAATGGCGGTCAAAAAAAATCCCCGTTGGAAACCCGGTTTACTCGTGGTGGTGTATCTAGCGACGCTTCTCATATCGTCGATTGGTCCATTAATTGTCACTCGCACCGCCGATGCTGCGGCTTCCGGGTTTACTTCTAGCTATAAATTTGCCGCGACTTTCACTGATGCAAGTCATATTAAGTTTACCGCCACGGGAACAGCCCAGTGGCCAATATCCACCGGTGGTTACGACAAGGTAGACCTGAGCCAACTGTCCGGTACGTACACGATGAGCTCCAGCGTAGATCCCATGGGGCCTTTTAGCGGTGACCAGGAAAATCCGGGCGGAAATTCGGGTGAGCAATACTGGTTTAATAATAATACCTCTGCATGTACGAGTGGCGGCCAATCAACCGACATCGACATCGTTTCATACCAGCAGGGTGGGGGTATTACACTCCGTATCAACCCCTATCTTACACCCGTATCTGGTTCGGTCGATGCGGGTCAGTGTCAGGCAGTGCAATTTGATTCAAATGTCGGATCGACAAACAACATAACCGTAAGCGACCCGTCAACTGGCCAGGGGGGCATTACAACCCTTAATAATAATGGCGGCAACACGGGCACCATTACATATGGCAACACCACTGCTAGTACGGTAGTGTTCTATGCCTCAGGCAATACGATTAAGTCCCTCGATGGCTCATATACCTACACCCTGACACAGGGCAGTACTACGTCATATCAAATCAGCGGCACTAACGACGATTCATGTACCGCCGATATAATAACGGCGCCTGCATCGCTCGCCTCAAATTACTTTAAAGCTACCTTAAATTATCACGGAGCAAGCGGCAACTGTGGTGCTCAAAATTATCCAATCATCGTCGAAGGCACATCAAACCCCAGTAACCCGGGAGGCGGTGGTGCCGGTGCTGGCAACGGGGGAAGTGGTACGACGTGTAAGGCTGATGCGAATGGCAACTGCACAACGTCAAACCCCGACACAATCAGTTGTACGTCTGGCGGCGGTTTCTTCACCCAAGTACTTAACTGGATTCTTTGTGCGGCCATCAACCTAGCTTGGGGTGCAGCAAATCTTATGGATAGCTGGATCATGAATGAGCTCGATATAGATGCGACTGCTATTTTTGACGGCACAACCAATGCAAAGAGTGCTTCACACGGCTATTATCTAGCCTGGAACTCATTCCGCGTGCTTGCTACGGCGATTCTTGTTATCGCCGGACTAATCATGGTGGTCTCTCAAGCGATAGGCATGGAGGTATTTGACGCCTACACCGTTCGGAAGGTACTACCGAGGCTTCTTGTTGCTGTCATTGGCATATCATTATCCTGGCCGCTCATGCGTTTCGTCGTAGAATTCTTTGATACGCTAGGTCTAGATATACGAGAAATTATGTACTCGCCGTTCGTAGGGATCGGAGGAACTGTCAGTGCCGGTGTTGGTCTGCTCTCATACCTCGGCATTGGGGCAACCATATTTATCATGGGCCCTGCATCGCTCACATTCCTCCTTACTGCAATGTTGGCGGCATTCGTTGGATTTATCGTGTTGGTCGTCCGGCAAATTGCAATTGTTATGCTCGTGATAATCGCGCCCATCGCTATTGCTTGCTACATACTTCCAAATACCCAGAAGGCCTGGAAGCTTTGGTATGACAACTTTCTAGGACTTATGCTTATGTTCCCGATTATATCCGCCCTTATTGCGGCCGGTCATATTTTTGCGGCCGTAACGGACCAGGGTGGCCCGGGTGGTGGTGTTGTTGCGCAGGCAGTCGGCTTGATGGCGTACTTTGCACCATACTTCATGATTCCAATGGCTGCACGCATGGCGACGGGCATTATCGGTAATATTGCTGGCTTCGTCAACGATCGACACAAGGGTGCATTCGACCGGCTCAAGGGTGCTCGAAGCAATTCCAGTGCACGCAACGTCCAACGCCTGAAGGCTGGTAACCGATTCAGCGACCGTAATGCATTTACCCGTCAGCTTAACCGACGCAGTGCGGGAATAGCCTCAGGATGGAACGGAAGGTTCGGTATGGGCGAACGCGGGAAAGAGGCCATTCACTTAGCTCGTCACAACGCCGCGGTTAATGATGTCATGAAGAACCATAACTGGGCAGGTATCCAAGAGAATGACGATGCGCTACGCGCACTTACCTACAACAATGCCGGCGCAGCTCGCGAAGCCCTTAGCGCTCGATGGCGCAACGCAGATGGTAGTGTTGATAAGGAGCGTGTAGACCGAGCTGTAGCAACAGCGCAAACTTCAATTGGATTTGGCCGACCGCAAGCTATCGCAGCCGCCCAGCAACTTGCCACAACTGGCACTGGATTTGAAGCACACGAGGTTATCGAACGAGATGCAGCTGGAACCGTCACGAGGAGAGACTCCATGTCTGCCATGGAGGACCAGGTGGAAACAATTGCACGTGCAGCTGGAGGAGATGTATCAACAGCGAGTTCTATCGCCGGCTACAACAACTTCATCAACAAACAGAAGGGGCGATATGACCTCGCTCCTGGAGCGGGTTCACTCATTAAAATGTCTGAAGCCCGTATGACAGGTGGGCGTGCTGCAAGGGGCGCACAAAAGACCGACTTCAATGATGCGATTATTTCTGGAGCCCGCAGCGCTGATGCGGTTACACTACTCCGTGGTAAGACCCCACAAGTTGAAGCACTCACCTCAGCACTAGCAGCTAAGTACCGACGAGAGGATCCGACAACGCGTGTGGGTGGCGAAACCTACAGGCAGATTGCCGACCTCACCGATGCGCTATCGTATGCAAGCCCTGAGGCGCAAGCGGCGTTCAGGAAGCACCTTGGTGACTTCGGGATCCCCGGGAATAGGCCTCGCGGAGATGACCAAATCGACGGGCCGAGTGCGCGCGTATAAGACTGCTCAACGAGTCTACGCACCTCTGCAGATCCTTAGAAATACGACTCTCTAGAACCTGACTCTCAAAACCCCCACATAAGCTGGTACGCCAGTAGTACCCGGATGTAGTGGAGGGCGTAGCCCTCCACACTTCTCGGGAACGAAGTCTCGAGAAGGAGGTGTTCTTTCAAGTAGTCAAACGTGCATTCAAT
>Ga0265338_10003437_pt1 | contig 22316 bp, 24 predicted proteins | sample 42126metaG_FD_193579 | JGI IMG/M metagenome (GOLD analysis project Ga0265338, IMG submission 193579) | Rhizosphere microbial communities from Carex aquatilis grown in University of Washington, Seatle, WA, United States - 4-21-26 metaG | ecosystem: Host-associated > Plants > Roots > Rhizosphere... | reverse complement strand
GGAGTGCGCCAACGAGTCCGTGCTCCGGCGCGAAGTGGAAAGTCTCCTCTGCGCGCATGACGAAGCCGGGGACTTTTTGCTCGAATGCGCCGGACGAAAAATACATGGTTCTCCGCCCCCGGCCGCTGCTTCAAGTCAGCGCACGACAGCCATTGACGCAGCAGCGCACGCGGAAATTTTTTTGCGCGGTGCGGACAAGGAAGCGGGCAGGCGGGTTGAAGATTATATTCCGACATTACCGGAAGCTTTGCGACGGGAAGCCCGCGAACGCATTGAGGCCGGCCTTCGCGTGCGGCAACTGTGTGCCCGGGCGGAATCTCAATCCGCCGAACCCGAGGAACCGCCGCCGCATCTGCCGGGATACCGCATCGAACGCAAACTCGGCGAAGGCAGCCTGGGGATGGTTTATGCCGCGCACGACGAGAAACTCAACCGGCGTGTCGCCGTCAAAGTCCTGCGCCGCCGTGCGGATGAACCGGTCCGCCGCCGTGTGCTCGACGAGGCGCGCAAGGCCGCCGCACTCGGCGACCCGGCCATCGTCACGATTTTTTCGGTGCTGGATGAAACCGATCCGCCGGCCATCGTCATGGAAATGGTGGACGGCTTTCCGCTCGACCGTTTCGCGGCCGAACTCAACTTTGAACAAAAAGCCCGCCTGTTGCGCGAAGTGGCGCGCGGCCTCGCGGTCGCCCACGAACGCGGCCTCATCCACCGCGATCTCAAGCCCGACAACATCATCGTCGGCCCCGACCTGCGCCCGCGCATTCTGGATTTCGGCCTGGCGCTGTCGCTGGAGGAAGCGGGCCGACGGGGAGACGGGTTTGAAGGCACGCCGCTTTATGCCTCGCCGGAGCAGGTGCGCGGCCAACCGCTCACAGCGTCGTCGGACGTGTTCTCCCTGGGCAGCTTGATGTTCAAGGTGCTGACCGGGCGGCCGCCGTTTGCGGGCGAAACCGCCAGCCAGGTGCTCGAAGCCATTGCCACCACGGCACCGCCGTTTCTTAGGGAAGTCGCCGTCGGCGTGCCGGAAGATTTGCAGGCCATCTGCCTCGCGTGTCTGGCGTGGGATCCGGCCGATCGTCCCACGGCATCCGACGTGGCGCTGGAGCTGGGCCGCTTCCTCGTCGGCGAACCGGTGCGGCTAAAACCCAAGCTTTACGATGACCTGCTGCATCGCAGCATCAGTGAATACTCCAGCCAGGCCCGCGGGTGGGAAAGCCAGAGCATCATCTCGCGGGACGAACGCGATGCCCTGGAAGTCGTGCATCGCCGGCTGCTTGCCGACGAAGACCACTGGATTATTGACGCGCGGCGAATCACGCCTTTGCAGACAATTCTTTCGGGTGCCACCTGGCTGGCGGTGGTCGCCACCGTATTGACCGTCTGGATGTTGCGGAAGGAACTCAGTCCAACGTGGCGATGGATTTTGCCGGCGTATTTTACCCTGACACTTTTGCTGGCCGGTCACACGGCGCGCCGGCAACGCGAACCGCTGGCGGCGGCCACGTTTCTCGCCGGGGCCGTTCTGGCCATTGCGCCGTGCATGCTTGCGCTGCTGGCCGGGTTGCATGTCTTCGCCACGCCTTTGGCAAACGTGAAACAACTATTCCCGGAAACGTTCACCAACCAGCAGGTGCTGGCGGCTTCGGTCACGGCCCTGGCCGTTTCCGTGTTCGGCCTGCGGCGTCTGAAGATGACCGGGTTTGCCTGGACCACGGCCACGCTGGCGGCGACAAGCTACGTCAGCTTGCTGCTTTGTTTCGACTGGCTCGATAAAAAAACGGAAATCCAGGCGCTGTGGTGTCTGCCACTGGCCGCGATGGAACCGGTGGCGCTGGTGCTGGAGCGGAAGGGGCGCGTGCGCTGGACGCTGCCCTTCCATCTGGTGGCGCTGCTTGCACTGGTTGTCGGCCTTGATGTCATCGCGCTCAACGGACCCACGCTGAAGATGCTGGGCGTGGATGGCGCACGCTGGCCGTATTTCGATCACCAACGATTGGACGCGTTTTCGATTGTGCTGAACGGCCTTTTTTTCCTGGCGCTCATGCTGTTCACGGAACGTTCGGCAAGCCTCGATTTGCGGCGGGCCAGCAAGCTGCTGGAGGTGCTGGCGATTGTTCACACCTTGAGCGCGCTGTTCATCAATGCGATGGGGCACCGTGATGATGCCCACGTTCGTGTGGATGCGTGGCTTTACCTCTTCGCGGCAGCGTTGTTCATGGTGCTGGCGCCGTTCCGTTCGCGCTGGCGGCTGCTGGTTGGCGGACTCGCGGGCTGCGGGCTGGGCAGCTACCTGCTCGTGGACCTGGGAATCGTGGATCGCAAGCCCTTCATCATCGGTCTCGGTTTTGCCGGGCTGCTGGTGGCGCTGGGAACGTTTGCCTATGTGCGGCGGCGGGCGCAGGCGAAGCAAAGGTAGCAAAAGCCGGAGCAGAAACGTCGAACTGCGAATTCTGAGAGGGCGGCCTCTGCTGAAAACCATTACGCGTTTTTGATCTCGCGATACAACCACGCCCGCGCATAGGCCCAGTGGCGCTTCGCGGTCGGTTCGGAAAGGTTGAGGACCTTGGCGGCTTCTTCAATCGTCAGGCCGGTGAAAAATCTCAGCTTCACCAGTTCCGCCTTGGCGGCGTCATGCGCGGCCAGACGGTCCAGCGCCTCATGGACGGCGAGCAACTGGTCGTCGTCCATGCCGGCGGCGGGTCCAAGACTGTCGAGTTCGAGATTCACCCGTTCGGCCTGGCCGCCGTGGCGCCGGGCGTTTTTGCGGCGCGCGTTGTCAATCAGGATGCGGCGCATGGCCTCGGCGGCGGCGGCGAAAAAGTGGGCACGGTTTTGCCACGCGGGTTGCCGGTCGCCGCCAAGGCGGAGCCAGGCCTCGTGAACCAGCGCGGTGGCCTGAAGTGTCTGGCCTGGGTTCTCTCGCGACATCTTTTGCGCGGCGAGTTTGCGCAGCTCGTCGTAAACCAGAGGCAGGAGCCGCATGGCAGCCTCGGAATCGCCCTGCTCGATTTGCCGCAGGATAATTGTGAGTTCGCTCACGGGAAGACGAATACTGGATTTCGAAGTGGTAAAGAAGCTTGGAATCCAATCGTCGGACGGCAGGTGTAACGGCGTCCGACTCTGGAGCCGGTTCGGGAACGGATGCTTACCGCGCCGTTTCCTTCATCGCTTCGGCGTAAGGCTTGCCGTCCACGAACACCTCCTTGATTTTGGGATGGTCGGACGCGGGCACCACCACCTGCGCGGTGAGTTTGCCGGTGGGATTGCCCGTGCCTTCGGCGACGTAATAATTTTCAATGCCGTAAGCGACGTGGATGGAGTTGGTGCTCCACCACCGCTGGTCGCTCGTGCCGCGCAGCAAAATTTCGTTTGCCGCCGGCGCCAACTCATTGGTGCCGGCACGCGTGACTTCATAGAACCGGTTCGTGCCGGGCGCGAGCGCGACGAATACTTTCGTTCCATAAGGCAAATCCTTCTTCACCGGCGGTGAAAACAGGTTCACCGGCACGTCGCTGATTGTGTAATTCAGGATCAAATAATCACCGCGCAGCAAATCGCGCGGGTCCACGCGGCGGGTTTCGAGCAGGATGACTTTGCCGGTGGCGAGCGCGTGTTCCTGCATGGCGGCGGTGCCGAGCAGCCAGGCGCCTTGCAGCGCGAGGACGAAAATGAAGAGTTTAAATTTCATGGGACCTTCTGCGGCGTGGGTGATTTAATCTGGCGCATCAAGTTGCGGCGTTTCTTTTCGAGATAAACGCCGAAGACCATCAGGAAAATGCCCGAAATCAAAAACATCACACCCGTCCGCGCCATGGAACCGAACAGGTCGCAGTAGGCGGCGAGGATGTCGAGGGCGATGAACACGACGCCGAGGTTGACGAGGAACGGCGAACGTTCCTGGATGCCAACCTGTATTTGCAGCAGGCAAAAGAGAAAAAGCGCGAGCGTGCCGGCGAGGTAGCTCCATGATTCGCCCCAGTAAAAATAGCGCGGGCCGCCGGCATGATCCAACTGCCAGCAGCCAAACCAAACCGTCGCCATAAAAACGGTCATGCCCAGCAGGGCGGCGAACCACGTCCAGCGCCACTGACGGCTGAGCGCGGCCAGATTTTTAATGCCACTGGCAAGCGACAACAGCGCGAACACGGCCAAAACTGGGAGAATCGATTGATGGATTTCGGAATTTTCCCAGCCACCGAAAAAGTTCTTCCAGGTCAGCGGATAAATGAAAATGAGGAAGGCAAGCAGGCCGAGTTTTTCCGTGGGCGGAGCGAATTCGGCAAACAAACCCCGCCGCAGCCAGTAACCCGTGCCGAGATAAACCAGGCCGAGCAAGGCGTAAACCATCAACTGACGCTCGTCAGAACCGCAAAAGATCACGCTGTCCCGCTGGTTTATTTCCAAACCGAACCAGATGCCGAACGCAATCAAAAGCAGGACGTGCTGCGCTTTCGACCGCAGCAGCCAAGGCAGCGCGGCAATGCCAATCCACCAGAGCAGGAACGCATTCGGCGGGCGCGAGACGAGATTGTAGATCTGGCCGAGCAACGCAATGTTGGCCAGAAACAGGCACGAGCCGACCAGGTGCAGCGCCTCGCCGGTCTTCCGGTATCTGCCCTGCACCTCGCGCAGCCACCAGCCGCCGGCGTGCGCCCCGAGCATGAGCGCGAGACCGGCGGCGATTTTCACGCCCCGCGGAATTTCGTTCCAATGCGCGGAAATGAGCAGCGCGATGCCCGCCGCAACCAGCACGGCCCCGATGATGGAAACGATGGCAAGGAATTTACCGCCGCTATCTTCCTTGAGCTGGAAATGCGCGATGATTTTTTGGTGCTGTTCGTCGGTGATAAGACCGGCTTCATGCAGTTTTTGTATGTCGGCGTATTTCATATCCGTTCTCCGGAAAAACCGCGTGATGAAGCGGGCGCGGCGCGGGTTGCTGGCAGCTGATTGTGCATGCTGTCAAAATTAGCGCAACTTTTGTTTGGATTTTAGATTTCACCCTTGCGAATCAGTTCATCGCATTGTTCCAGCGACAACGGTTTCTTCTTTTGCAGGTCCGTAATCATCTTCAGTTGTTTTTCCGTGGGCTTGAATCCGCGAACCAGCTGGCCGGTCACGTCCACCTGTTCGGCGTTCGGATATTTTTTCAACGCCGCCTAGTCCCATTTTGATACGAGCATGGAAACGCCCGCCTGTTTTTCAATTTCCGGAATCCGGTCTTTGAGGGCCGCGAGCGCGTCATCCACCGGTGCGGTGCTGAAACCCTGACGATGAATGCGGTCTTGTTCTGCGCGCAGGGCGGCGGCGAGTTCCTTGAACCGCGCCGTGTCGCCGGCTTGTTTTGCCGCTCGCGCCGCCGCCATCTGGTCCTGAAGCCGTTGCTGGACCGGCGCACTCCAGAACCAGGCGAGAGCCACCGCGCGCGAATCGTAAACGCCGATGCGCACCGGTGTGGAGTGGGTCACCTCCCCGTCACCCGCCCTGGCCACCGTTCCGCCGCCAAACCAGCAGCAGCCCAAACCGCACAGAATAGTGAACATCATTTTCATGGTTGTCCTTCGTTTATGGTTGTCCGTTCGATTGACCCGGAGAAATTATCATGACTTGCCGAAAGGGTGTCGATTGATAAAACTTCACAGAACATCGGCTGGCTCAATGAACGTCCATCACCTCGAATTGTTTTATTACGTTGCCAAACATGGCGGCATCATGCCGGCCGTGCGGAACATTCCTTATGGCATCCAGCAGCCCGCAGTCAGCGCGCAGGTGGCGCAGCTTGAAGAATTTCTGGGTGTGACGTTGTTTCATCGGCGGCCGTTTGCGCTTACGGAGGAAGGCGACAAACTTTACGAATTCATCCAGCCGTTTTTTTCGAACCTCGACAGGATCGCCGGCGAATTTCAAGGCGGGCAGGCGCGGTTCATCCGCATCGGCGCGTCACCGATCGTGCTGCGCGAGCATTTGCCGGCACTGCTGCAGGGCGTCCGGAAAAAATTCCCCGAATTGCGCATGTCGTTGTGCGATGGCGATGCGGCGAACCTGGTTAAATTGCTGGAGCAGGAGGAAATCGATCTGGCCATTACGTTGATTGAGCAGAAGGTGGCGGCGGGAATTCATTCGCTGAAACTGATTGAATTGCCACTGGTGCTGCTGGTGGAAAAGGGCAGTGGCATCAAATCGGCGGAGGAATTGTGGGAGCGCGACCGGATTGAAGAGCCGTTGATTTGCCTGCCCAAGACGGAGAGCATCGCCAAAATCTTCCAGGAACAACTGAACCGGCGTGATGTGGATTGGTTTCCAGACATCGAAATCAATTCGTTGGATCTGATCGAAACCTACGCGGCGAATGGATGGGGCATCGGCGTCTCAGTGGCCATTCCCGGAAAAACCCTTTCACCCAGGATCAGGGCGCTGCCGTTGCCGGGTTTCCCGCCGATAATAATTGGCGCGTTGTGGCGCCGCCGCATGACGCCACTGCTGCAGGTGTTTCTCGATGAATTAAAATCACGCGCGAAGAAATTCGCGTGAGCGGGCTGGCGCCGGATTCTGAAACCTTTACCCGCCGGGGAGCCGGAAAGCCGGCCCAGCCACTTCCCCTGCCCGGAAAAATCTTGGAAAACGTTTTTTCCCTTGCAGTATGGAAGGGTGATTGCTTTCCGAGCCGGTCGTTATCGAACCTGGCTGGTGTGTCTGGCGCTGGTCCTGGGCACGCTGGCGATTTACTGGCCGGCGCGCCATTATGGTTTTGTTGATTACGATGACAACGATTACGTGTTCAACAATCCGACGGTGCGCGCGGGCTTGAGCGGGTGGGGGGTGGTGTGGTCCTTCGTGGATCAACATGCGAGCAACTGGCATCCGTTGACCTGGCTCTCCCACATGCTCGATTGCCAGTTCTTCGGGTTGAATGCCGGTGCGCATCACATGGTCAATGTGCTGTTTCACTGTGCCAACGCGGTGCTGCTGCTGTTGTTGTTGAATTCGATGACGGGCGCCTTTTGGCGGAGCGCTTTTGTCGCGGCTTTGTTTGCCTGGCATCCGTTGCGGGTGGAATCGGTCGCGTGGATATCGGAGCGCAAGGATGTGTTGAGCGGTTTTTTCTTCATGCTGACGCTTTGGATGTATGTGCTCCACGTTAAAAAGGAAGTGTTCCCTTTGGCTGCAAACCAGGATGAGGCCGTGCGGTCAAAGGGTCGCCGTTCGATTTTTTTCCGGCTCGCGCTCGGCTTTTTCGTTTTGGGGCTTCTCGCCAAACCCATGCTGGTGACCGTGCCGCTGGTTTTGCTGTTGATTGATTTCTGGCCTTTGAATCGTTTCGCCGCCTTCAGCCGGAAGCCATCGGGGATGAAAATCGCCAAAAGTTTGGTCGCGGAAAAACTGCCGTTTTTTTTATGTTCGGTTGCCTTTGGCCTGATTGCATTTTTTGCGCAACGATCGGGTGGGGCGACCCGCTCCGGACCCCCTTTGGGATTTTTTTCGCGAACGGGAGATGCCCTCATCGGCTGTTTGAGCTACCTGGAAAAAATATTCTGGCCACAGAACCTGGCCTGTCTTTATTTGCGTCCCCACCACATCAACATTGATTCGCTTTTTTTCGCCGGGTTGATTCTGGCTGGAGTCTCCCTGTTGGCGGCGGTCAACCTTCACCGCCGGCCTTATCTGGCGGCGGGGTGGATTTGGTTTTTAGGAATGTTGCTGCCCGTGAGCGGCCTGATTCCGTTTGGTCTCCAATCCATTGCCGACCGTTACACCTATCTGCCTTCCATCGGTTTTTTTCTGATGTGCACCTGGGGAACGGCAGAGCTGTGTGGAGTTTTCTTCCCACCGCCGGTACGCCGGGTTCTGGTGATCGCCGGGGCCGCCGTTATTCTGTCCGGGTGCGCGTGGGGATCCCGCCATCAACTTGCCTGTTGGCAAAACACGCAAACCTTGATGCAACACGCCTTGGAAATTGATCCTGACAATTACATCGCCCACGGCGATCTGGGTGTCTATTTTTCCAAAATCGGGCGGACCCAGGACGCGCTGTTACAGTACCAACTGGAGCGTGAACTGGATCCGGGCCTTGCACACCCGCCGGCGGATTCGACCCGTACAAATTCGACCCCAACGTCAGACACCCCCCCCTAGTTCGGCCGAAAAGGTTGCATCCCCGTTTGCTTTGGGGCTGGCAATGCCGTCGGCCTTGTTTGGCGGGGCCATAAAAATCACAGAGCCAGGGGACAGCTTCAGTCGGAATTTTTACCCGAAGCCAGTGGCAATGTGCGATTTACGGCCATTTCCAAGACAGCGCGCCCTGTGTCAGGACAAACCAGCGTTGGTTTGGAGAAATTTCTCAGCGCAGTGGAATCTGGCGCGGCGATTGCTGAACTTCTGCGGAATCTGTTTGAAAGCTGCGTGTAACTAAAACTGGACGACTAAAAATGCAAATAGGCTTGCCATTTCTAAATGGTGTCGCTGGAAAGAAGCGGAACCAGATGATCTCTGTTGACCTGGGGACCCGCACAACCAAGGCTGTTCTTTTGGACCGGCGGGGTGACGTTTTTGCCTTAACGCGCTATGTGTTGCTGGACGCGCCGATTTTTGAAAAAACGCTTTCCCCGGAGCTGCTGGCGGAGCATCTGAAAGCCGTCTACGAAGCGCTTCAGGCCAAAACAAAATTCGTCACCTTGTCCCTCGGCGTAAATGACGCCATCGTGCGGCCGGTGGAACTGCCGCAAATACCGGTGGACGAGATGCGGCTGGTTTTGAAAAACAACACGCGCGGTTATTTGCAGCAGGATTTGCCCGACCGGGTTTTCGATTGCCACATTATTCCGCCCAAATTGTCACCCGCGCCGGATGACGCCGGCAAAGCCGTTAGCATTCCCAAATTGAAGGTGTTGGTGGCCGGTGCCAAAAAGGAATTGATGGACAATTTTCAAACGGCGATCCGGGCCGCCGGACTGGTGGCCGATCACATCGTGCCCGGCTTGATCGGTCCGGTGAACGCTTTTGAAATGGCAATGCCGGAAGCGTTTGCCAACGACTCGGTCGCGCTGGTGGACATCGGTTTCAAAAATTCTACGATTTGCATCCTGCAGCAAGGTGAACTGGTGTTGAGCCGGGTGGTGGCCATTGGCGGTGACAAATTGACGGCCGGGTTGGCGGAAATGATGAATATCAGTTATGCCGAAGCGGAAGGCATCAAAATCGGCATGGCCCCGGAAATTCAGTCCACGCTGGAGACGCAGGTGCTGCCGCTGGGCCGCGAGTTGCGGGCGTCGCTTGATTTCTTTGAGCATCAGCAGGACCGGCCGGTGTCGCATGTTTATGTCAGCGGCGGCTCCGCCCGATCGGAACTCATCCTGCAAATGCTGCACAGCGAGATGGTCGTGGAGTGCAAAGCCTGGAACCCGACGACTTTCCTTCAACTGGCACTGCCCGGACAGCAGGCTGTCGAAATTGAACATGTCGCGCCGCAATTAACCGTGGCTATCGGTGCTGCGATGGCCGCCTTTTAAATTATGCCGATACGCATCAATCTACTGGCTGAAGCCCAAGCCGCCGAGGATTTGCGGCGCCGGGATCCGATCAAACGCGTCATCTTCGGGGGGGTGCTTGTTGTAGCCTTGGTGCTGGTGTGGTGGAGCTGGCTCCAACTCCGGGTCATCGTGGCCAATAAAGACTTGTCCCAGGTCGAAGCGGAAATCCAATTGCACACCAACGCCTACCAGGTGGTGCTGCTCAGTGAGAAAAAAATCACCGAGACAAAGCAAAATCTGGCGGCGTTGCAAAAATTAACCAGCAGCCGGTTCCTCCAAGGCACGTTGTTGGAAGCCCTGCAACACGCCGCGGTGCCCGGGGTGCAATTGATGAGGTTGCGGGTGGACCAATCCTATCTGGCCTCCGAGGCAACCGCTGCCTCATCCGACGACACTCGTATTTCACGGGGTCGCTCCGCCGGCACCGTTACCGAAAAAATTGTCGTATCCCTTGATGCGCGGGACTACAGCAGCAGTCCGGGTGATCAAGTCAACAAATTCAAGGACGCCATCGCCCACCAGCCGTACTTTCAAGCCGTGCTGGACAAGACAAACGGCGTGCGTCTGACAAACCTGTCTCCGCCGCAAGTCGGACCGGACGGCAAACCGTCCGTGTTGTTTACACTGGAATGCACCTACCCCGACCGAACCCGATGAAACTGTCCAAAGAAAAACGCAATCAGCTCATCCTTGTGCTCTTCTGCACGATGGCAGTGCTGGTATTGATGTGGTTAAATTTGATTCGTCCGCGCTACGCAGCGCTTTCCCAGACTGCCGCCAGCCAGGACGTCGCTGAAAAAAAACTTGAAGGCATTCAAACCGCCGTCAAACACGCCGACTTCACAACCAACCAGCTGGCGGATGTGACCCAAGCGCTTTCAAACGCTCAAAGCGACATGGCGTCGGGCGATCTTTACTCCTGGACCTATAACACCATCCGGCTTTTTAAAACGCCGTATCAGGTGGACATTCCGGATATCGGCCACCCGGATGTCGAGACCATGGATTTGTTGCCGTCTTTTCCGTTCAAGCAGGTCAAATTCACCATCACGGGTACGGCCTATTACCATGACTTGGGCAAATTCATTGCCGATTTTGAAAACACCTTTCCTCACATTCGAGTGGTCAATTTGCAACTCCAACCAGCCCAGGCCGTCGGCGGTGATGAAAAGCTTTCGTTTAAAATCGACGTCATTGCCCTGGTAAAATCCACCTCATGAATAGAAACCGAACAACACGGCTGGTAATGAACTTTCGCATGAACACGATGGTCGTTCCGCTTTTGGCCGGCTTTGCGATGGTGCTGGCGGTTGATGCCGCGCCGGTGACCCAGTCTGCCAAAAACGAAACGCCTCATTCGGTATTTACCGTTCCCGCAAATCCCAATACCGGTCGCGATCCATTTTTTCCCGACAGCACCCGGCCCTATGAAGTGGCGGTCGCCGCCGCTCCCAAGGTGGCGGATATAACATCGCTTGTTTTGAGGGGGTTTTCCGGGTCAATGGATCGCCGGCTGGTGATTATCAACAATCACACTTTTGCCCCCGGCGATGAAGGCGACGTTGTCACCGCCGCCGGCCGCATTCATCTGACCTGTATCGCCATCAAAACCAATTCTGTTGTGATTGAAGCCGGCGGCCAGCGCCATGAGATATTTTATCAGGCCAAGCCTTGAGACCCGGAATGGCTCAATGACAGTTTAAAAAAATGAACAAGTTTTCAATCCAGATTTGCCGGTTCCGACAGGTAATTCCCGTGGAAGTAACGCCTAGGATGCAAGCAAGGTTGGCTCGGTATCTGCTGGGTAACTTCCCCGTTGGACTAAAAACCAATAGAACAAAATAATATGAAATCGAAACTGTTAATTGCCGCGCTGTTTGTCGGACTTGTCTCACAACAGTGGGCCATGTCTCAAACTGATACCAACAGTGTTGCAACCAATGGACCCGCGACGAGTGAGGCTGCTCCCGTCGTTCCGTCCACTGACGCTGCCGCCACCAACACGGCAACGATGCCGACCATCGTCACCAATGCACCTCCCGTTGTGACCATCGTCACCAATGCAGCTCCTGTTGCGGCCACCGTCACGGATGCAGCTCCCGTTGTGGCCACGGCCAACTTGCCGGCAATCACCGCCACGAACGCGCCGGGCACCAACGGAATGGCTGGCACCGATGTCAATGCGTCGACCGCCGCGGCGGCGAGCGTGTTGCCGATTCAATTCCAGGATGTTCCGATTACCACCGCCATTGAAAATCTGGCCCGTCTCGCCGGCATCAATTATTTGCTCGACCCGAAAATCGGCTATGGCCAGCCCGATCAAAATGGGCAGGTCAAGCCGGAACCGACGATTTCCGTCCGTTGGGAAAACATTTCCGCCCGCCAGGCGTTGCTGGCGGTGCTGGATAATTATGGCCTCCAGCTCGTTGAGGACTTGAAGACCAAAATCGGGCGCATCACCATCAAGAATCCCAACGCGCCGCCGCCGCTCGTCACGCGGGTGATTCAACTCAAATACGCCAGTGTTTCCAACATGGAAACAGCAGTGGTCAGTGCCCTTTCCGACAAACGCAGCCGGGTGGTGACCGATTCGCGCACCAGCCAGCTGGTTGTGGTCGCCACCGACAGTGAACAGGATGCCGTGGATACGCTGGTTGAACAACTTGACAAACCCACCCGCCAGGTTCTGATCGAAACCCGCCTGATGGAGGTGTCCAGTTCGCCCAGCACCACCAAAGGCATTGATTGGTCAGGCACTCTGAGTGGACAAAATGTTACGTTCGGAAACAACGTTCTGGGGGGGCAGTCGGGCCAGCCTTACTCGCAGACGTTTGCCTCAAATTCTGTCGGAGGAATTACCGAAACTTTCGGCCCAAACAACCTTCTCCAAAATCCAGGCATTTTGATGGATACCATGCACGGTTTAAACCCGTCAACGGCCTTCCTCAATGCCGACGGTGTGAGTGCCGTGCTTTCCTTCCTGAACCAGGACTCCGATGCGCAAACCATTGCCACTCCTCGTGTGGTGACGCTGGATAATCAAACCGCGCATATTGAAGTCACCCGGGCCGTGCCGATCTTCAACACCACTGCCGGCACGCAGGGTTCGCCCGGCGGTTCGCAGGTGACCTATACCAATTTGGGGACCATCCTGGATGTGACCCCGCGCATTTCGGCCAACAATTACATCTGGCTCACGGTTCAGCCGGAGGTTTCCAGCGTGTTCGACACCATCAGCAAAATCGTTTCCGGTGTGCAAAACCAGGCGGACGAATTTGATGTGCGCAAGGTTACCACCCAGGTTTTAATTCCCAATGCCAACACGCTGGTCATGGGTGGCTTTATCAAGGACAACACCAAAAACATCTATACGAAGGTGCCGTTCCTGGGCGACATCCCGGTCCTCGGATATGCCTTTCGGTCTGAAAGTAAAGGCCTCCAAAAAGACAATCTGCTGATTTTCATCACCCCAACCGTTGTCAAAGACAACGATTTTCAACCGACCTCAACCGAATTCCTCCAATCCAGTGCCTTGGGGCCAAAACCGCCCATGAATCCCAACACTCCATGGAACAGTGCCAAACCCTATAACTGGAGTAATCCGAAGAGTACGGATCCTTATTACAATGTGGCCAATCAGGCGGGGACCGACTGGCAGGCAACGCCCAACCAGGCGGGTGGGACTGTAACGGTGCCACACAATTAATCCTTGAAAGGAGCCAACCTTTGGCGGCGCGCTCGGATGAGCGCGCCGTTTTCTTTTTCAACCGGTCGCATTTTCAACCGCCACTCTTTTCAAATAATCAAAGGAATATATCCCCGTTGCGTGTCCATCCGCCCAAACCGGCTGGATGGCATAACCGCCCACCCGGGAAAACCGGACCAGCCGGAATGCCGGCGGCGCCAATGGTCGTCCGGGATTTTTATACACGTTCCCCAAAATGTCCGCCTCGCCCTTGCAATCGGCACAGGGGCAGCATTGCCGCAATACTTCGAGGGGAATAAAACTCTCCGCGCCGTCGTCCCATTTGATGGCCAGTTGATTGCCGATTTGCTGAATGTCCAGCGGGCGCATCAGCGTTTTGTCAAACGCCGCTCAAAGGCGGCCAAAGTTTCCGGGCTGACGTGGTGTTCGATCCCCTCGGCATCCATCTCGGACGCCTTCTCCGAGATGCCCAGCGAGCGCAAAAAAGCCACCACCGTTCCATGCCGCCGTTTGCACTCCGCTGCCAGCCGGTGCCCGGCTTCGGTCAGAAAAATGGACCGGTAGGGCCGGGTGTTTACGTAACCAGCCCGTCGCAGCCGGGAGAGGGTTCGATTGACGGTGACGTGGGTCACGCCCAGCCGGCGCGCCAGATCCACCACGCGCGCCTCACCCAGGGCGGCCGACAAATCGGCGATGGCCTCGACGTAATCCTGGGCGGTTTCCGCCGCGCGATCTCGCCGCGAACGGCGGAAGGTTTCCGGCTGCGGCACCGCCGGGCGCGTGAGCGGGACGCGCGCGGCGGCTGGTGATTTGCGGGTGGAACGCGGCATGGTTCTCGGCAATGAAGCAAAAGGCGGTTTTTTAGTCGAGGTTTTATTTTGTAGTCAAAGCTACAAGTTCCGGTTGACAGGCCGGGTTTTAAATTGTATCTAAAGCTACATAATTTCGCTTATGGTAAAGATTGCTTTTGACGCCCGGCGGTTGCCGGGCTCGATGACCTCCGGCCGCCGGGCGTTGGGAACGCTGGCGCCTTTGAAATCCGATGCCGGAATCACGTGGGATTTTAACGTATGAGCCGGCCCGGTCCGACTTCCAGTCCCCCGCCTGAACCCGGGTGGCGCAAGCCGGCGGGACAGGCTTCCCTGTCGGAAGTTCACCATACCGTGCCCGTGCCGCCTGCCCGGGCCGGTTTCTGGCGGCAATGGCTGGCTTTCTCCGGCCCGGCGATCCTCATCAGCGTCGGTTACATGGACCCCGGCAACTGGGGCACGGACCTCGCCGGCGGCGCGCAGTTCAAATACGGGCTGCTCTGGGTCGTGGCCCTGGCCAGTTTCATGGCCTTGATTCTGCAGGTCATTTCCGCGCGGCTCGGCGTGGCCACCGGCAAGGACCTGGCCCAATGCAGCCGCGATTTTTATCCCCGTTGGACGCGCTGGCCGAACTGGATCACCATGGAAATCGCCGTGTGCGCCACGGACCTGGCCGAGTCGCTGGGCAGCGCCGTCGCCTTGAACCTGCTCTTCCACATCCCGATGGTGTGGGCGATTATCATCACCGCGTTTGATGTGCTGCTGCTGTTGTCGTTGCAGGGAATGGGCATGCGGATGATCGAGGCGGTGGTCGCCGTCTTCGTGCTGACCATCGGCGTGTGTTACGGCATCGAAATTTTTGTTTTGCCGCAGACCCATCCCGTCTTTTCCGAAATGGCCCGGGCGCTCGCGCGGCCGGACCTGCATCAGGCCGGGATGTTGGTGATTGCCATCGGCATGATTGGCGCGACGGTGATGCCGCACAACCTTTACCTGCATTCGGCCCTGGTGCAATCGCGCAATGTCGGACGCGATGAAAACTCCATCCGCACCGCCATCCGGTTCAACACGGTGGATTCCGCCGTTGCGCTGACCATCGCGTTCTTCGTCAACGCGGCGATTCTCGCGCTGGCGGCGATGGTTTTTTACGGCAAAACCGGCGTCACCGTGGCTGGCGGGCAATGGGTCGCGTTCAGTCCCGACAGCGACTGGATTCGCATTGCCTATCTGACGCTGGCTCCGTTGTTGGGGACGGTGGCCGCCAGCACCCTGTTTGCCGTGGCACTGCTCGCCAGCGGCCAGAGCAGCACCATCACCGGCACCCTGGCCGGGCAGGTGATCCTGGAAGGCTTCATGAACTGGCGCATCCGCCCGTGGCTGCGCCGGATGATTTCGCGCCTGCTGGCCGTGGTGCCGGCCATTGTAATCATCGGCATCCGCGGCACCAGCAGCATCACCGATCTTGTGAACTTGAGTCAGGTCATTCTTTGCCTCATACTGCCGTTCGCCATGTTTCCGCTGCTGCATTTCACCTCCTCGCGCAAAATCATGGGCCAGTGGCGCAACGGCTGGTTCCTGCTGATTCTGGGTTGGGCCAGCGTGATTGTGATTACCGGGATGGATGTTTACAGCCTGCCGGAGGCGCTCAAGGAAGCCTGGCACAGCATCGTCGGCGGATAGGGCAAACCAACGCACCTGAAACCAAAACCCGTGTACAAAAAAATCCTCATCGCCCTCGACAACGGCCCGGCGGACGAAACCATCCTGCCGCACGTTACCGAACTGGCAAAGCGCTTCGGTTCAAACCTTTTGCTGCTGCACGTTGCGGATGGCTGGGTGGCGCGAAATTTCAACCAGCTCAAACTGGCCGAGTCCGAGGAAATGAAAAACGACCGCGAATACCTTGAAAAAGTTGCCGGTAAACTTCGCGGCGACGGGTTTTCGGTTGAAACCATGCTGGCGCTCGGCGATCCGCCAGCGGAAATCATCAAGGTTGCCGGGGAGGTAGGCTGTGATTTGATCGCCATGGCGGGTCATGGTCATCGTTTGTTCGGCGACCTGTTCCATGGCAGCACCATCACCGAAGTCCGCCACAAAACCTCCATTCCCATTCTGGTGGTGCGGGTGCGGAAAAAATAGCGCACGCACGGATCACCTTTTGCCAAGCTGCGAATCCTTCGGCCGCTCGACCAGATGCAGCAAATTGCCTTCGAGGTCTTCAAAGAACAACACACGCCCGCCGCCGGCCGCCGGCCGGATTTCTTCCGTAAAGGAAACACCGCGTTTTTCGAGCTCGGCCCTGGCCGCGTCAATTGCATCCACGCGCAACGCGACGTGGCGAAAACCGGCCAGCTTGTTGTTGTCGCGTCCGGCCGGTGCGGATTCAGCCGCATAAATTTCAAACCACCCGCCTTGGGGCAGGGCCATCAGCCACGTGGGCGGATTCTGGCCGCTGCCCCAGATCTCCCGCGCGCCCAAAACGCGCACATACCAGTTTTTCAACGCGAGGGGATTGGTCGCGGGAATGGCGAGATGTTCAAAGGAAATGTTCATGACCTTCAATTAAGCCACCTTTGGCGGACGGGCAATCCCGAAGTCATTTTTCACAGGGTCAACATCCGGAGTTCAGCTGTCGCCGCCGGATATCTCGCGTTGCCTGCAGCAATTCGTCCAGCCGTTTAACATACATTTTCTAACGGTGTAACGGTGCGCCAAAATTCGGTGCGTCCGCAACAACCGTGTCCGGTTTAATCCATGGGAAATCCTCCGGCTGTGCCGGAGGATTTAATAGATGTTAGGCGGCATTTTAATAGAGCAGCGGAATGAGACGCTTGGTGCGTCGCATGTAGCTGCGATATTGTTCGCCCAATGCTCCGAGCAGCGCCTCTTCTTCGATATGGATGCGCCATAGAATGACTGCGCAACAGGGCACAAAGATGATCAGGATCGATGCCCAGTTCTGAAAACTCAGGCTGAAACCGACCACGGTGAGCAGGCTGCCAGCATAACTTGGGTGCCGAACGAAATAATACGGACCGGAATCAATCAAGCGGTGATCATTGGCGATGGCGACATTCACCGTGAAAAAGCGCCCCAGATGAATGATCGAATACCAACGCAGAGCCAGACCCAAAACAAAGAGGCAACAGCTAAAGCCAACAAGTAGTGTGGACCACGCTAGCTGGCAGGAGGGGAGACGGTAAGAAGCAACGACGCCCAAGGCGATGGCGGCCAGGTTCACCAGCCAGATGGCTCCCACAGAATGACGATCCTTCGAGGTGCTGTCTGATTTGGAACGCTTCACCAGGTAAAGGCAGAGCTCAGATGCTCCCCAGAGTGAACCTATGATTTGTGGCGAATATAATGTCATGACCTGATGCTGCCTAGACAATATGGCCGGTCATGAGACGAGAGCAGGTGTCTGTTTTCCGGAAACGGGGATTGCGCGCCGGCGTGAGCCGTAGTGCCGGGCCCCAATGTCTGGCAGCAAACTCAAACACAGAAAGGAAAACAGACACCATGAAAAGTTACATACTCCTCAAGCCAGCAGCTGTCCAGAACCAATTATCCAACGTCTGCGCCCAGACCAAACCTTTCGTTTCATTCATTGGGCTGGACGTGCATAACGATTCGATTGCCGTCTCGCTGGCGCCGGGTGACCAACCGCCTCCGAGGCGGGGCAATGACTCAAAAAACAAGGGTGGCGGCTTTTGTTGCATGCCAATGGTTTGGTAGTGTCCTGGTTTGGTTGTAGGGCACGACGCAAGGAGTGCTGGCCCAAATTTGACTCGTCACCTCGTCGCCTGCAAATTAGGACGCTGCCAACGGTTTACATGTCTTGTTTCTTATGAGGCGGCGTGGTCATCTGTAAGCAAACGGCCTGTCGTCAAATAATGGTTTAGTGCTTTTTCCCAAGCCTGCATCGATGTCTGGTAAGCATCAGCCGTGAATTTGGCGACGAACTCGTCGCCGGCGGGCCCCATGCTGGTGTGGCTGTAAGTAACATCCGCAAAACATCCATCGCCGTTCTCGGAAAGCTGAATCTCCAGCCGACACGCTGTCACCCCCGGTAGAATCTTCAGCATCTCGACAAACCATCTCGCCGGCTCGTGGCGTGTGACATACCAAATCGTTTTTCCAGGTTCGCCCGCTGTGATGAAAACGCAATCGCGCTCAGCAACGCCGGATGAACTGATGACCAATTCCGGCAACCAACCGTCCGCCCATTCCGCTTCCCGCACCGGGCACAAGAGCGGGAAGACTTTGGCCGGTGGCGCGTGCAGTCTTTGCCTGTAAGTGTGTGTGGCGCGATTTGGTTTGGTGATGTGCATGGCCGCCTAGACAGTATGGCTGGCGATGAAAGTGAAAGCGGTGTCTGTTTTCCGGGAACGGGGATTGCGCGCCGGCGTGAGCCGGAGAGCCGAGCCCCAATGTTTGGTAGGAAACGCAAACATAGAAAGGAAAACAGACACCATGAAAAGTTACATACTCCTCAAGCCCGAAGCTGTCCAGAGCCAAATCATCACCGCCCCCGCCGAGGCCAAACCGTCCGTTTTGTTCATCGGTCTGGATGTGCATAACGACTCCATCGCCGTGTCGATTGCGCCCGGTGATTCGACCGAGGTGCGGCGGTACGGGATCATCGGCGGGGAACATGACGACGTGCTCAAGCTCGTCAAAAAACTTCAGGCCGCCCATCCCGGAGGCATCTTGAAAATCTGTTACGAAGCCGGGCCCCGGGGATTTGCACTCTGCCGGTGCCTGCGGTCGCACGGACTGGACTGCCTTTTGGTATGTCCCTCCCAGGTGCCGCGCAAACCGGGGGAACGGGTCAAGACCGACCGGCGGGGGATGCCGACCAACTGGCGCGCCTGTTGCGGGCCGGACAGTCCAAGGCAATTAACCCTCCGCTGCCAAGGATTGACCACCGGACTGGACATCCCGGTTCTGCGAACCGTTCGCCGCAGAGTTTTTTTTGGGCGCATTTTGTCTCTGCCAGTGTTGGTTGACCGCGTTTGTAATCCACGAAGCCCAAGCCCGGCCCGGTTCAGCAGGCAACAAACGTTTTAGCACCTCCCCATACCGTTACAAAACGGAAGCCGCTTATTTGATTTGCAACAGAAGAACCTCTGCATAGAATCGGCATCGAAACTCATGGGATGGACTAATACAAAAAAGGCGGCCGTGTATGGAACCGTGGTGTTGCTTGCGCTGGTCGCAAGCGCGGTGATTGTCTTCGGGCACAAAATCGCAAACCAGTTCGCCCGGGCCGGCGGAAGACGTGCCATTGCAAACCATCTGGCCGCGCCGCTTGACCTTACCGACAATTACATTGGATCAGCCTCCACTTTTAGCAGGTCGCCCGTCTGGAAGAATGTGCCCTTCGGATTTCAAGCGTTCGACCATGTGCCGCTCCAGATAGACGGGTATTTGCTTCTTTGGGGGGAGGGCAACGCGACAGCGGGAGCCGTTTTTCCAGAACAGATTCTCGGAATCCCTGTGAACCAGAAGTTTGAAACACTCTACGTTTATCATTGCACTTTTTTCGGGTCGCGCAACAACACCCCGGTTTACAACCTGGTGTTCCGTTACGCAGACGATGAATCGGTGACCAACACCATCCGATACGGCGTTGACGTCATTGACTTTAATACCCGGGGCAGCATAAAAAACGCGGCTCCCACCGGCACGAATTCCAAAGTGGCTTGGGTGGGCGGGTCTTTCACGCCGGACGGAAAGCGGCCGTTGCTCTTCTGCCTGACAGCGATTGAAAATCCGATGCCTTTCCTCGAAGTCAAAACCATTGATTTGTATTCCTGCAAAAATCGAAGCGCCGGCGTCATTCTGGCAATGACGCCCGGCCGGTCCGGTCTGATGAGGTGAAGCCGCTTTTAGGTTTTGATGGCCGCAGGCAAGCTGACGCCCCTGGGCGATCCCGTCCGAATGCGCCGAAATGGTTTGCTGCGGTCGAGAGGATTCAGTTGGCGGCGGATAAAGATTGGCCGCACAGGGCCAGGAAGGAGATTTAAGACTGCTTTTCATTGCGAGCCTTTTTTCGTTCCCCGCCACGCCGGGAAAATCGTTTTTAGAATGTATACTGCGTGTATAACATGATGTGTTCCTCATACCGGTTTTCGGTGTAACCCTGCCTTAATTCGAAATTGCCCCAGCCGGCACTGGTCGTGAAGTAGACGCTGTACTTGCCGTGAACGTAGGCGAGTGTTGCGCCAACCTTGGGGAGGGACCAGCTATTCACCTTCCAGTCGGGATATTCCACCGCCAGCGCGGTGATCAAAGCCTTTCCGTCAATATGAATGGGATTTCGCAGGATGAATGACGGGCCATTGACCGTCACGTCCAGTTCGGCCTTGTCATTGAAAGTGATAAAGCTTCTGGGGTTGGCGCTCAATAGATCCCGCAACCCAACGTGGATGTCGTCTTTTCTGACATTGGCCTCTCCCGGATTCCCCGCGTCAACCGGGGACAGTGGAGACACAATTCTCTTGTCAAAGTTATCATCCAGAAACGTTTCCCGAAAGAATCTGATGACGCCGCCCGGATGATAGTTTGCATCCAGGTAATCTCCGAGGGATTCCAAGGCCGTCCTTCTAAAGACAGATGTGCCACGACTGGCGGCCAGTTCGTCGGGCCTTCTCAGGGCCGAAGTGTCGCGATTCATGTATAGCAGGGAATCCTCGGTGAGCACCCTGGCCGACATCAGGGTTGATTCCGCTTTTTTGGTTCCCACTTTTTCAAGAATAAAGGAAAGGCTCCGTTCATCTTTCTTCTCAAAGTCTGGTTTTGACTCCAGGTTTGCCTCGTCCCACCGGAGCCTGATCAATGTCATATAATGATTGGTGTCATTATATTGCTTCGGATTTGGGCTGGCTGAAATTCTGGAATCAGCTGTGAATTTAAGCAGGGAGGCATATTGTTGTGCCTGGGATTGCAGGGTGGAGACTTCCAGGAACGCGGCCAGGGTCAATATCTCCAGAGGTCTGAAATTTTGAGAAACCATAGCGCATCCTTCATGGTAGTGTAGGTGCCAAGGTTTTCATGACGGAAAGTACAGCCGCGGGTGTGTGTGGCGCTATTAGGTGTTTCCCGCCCCACATGGGCATAATGATGGTGGTACGGCTCGCAGCGTTCATCATGCTTTGTATCGGCGCGGGGATCACTGGCAACGGCGCCAAGTCGTGGCTGGCAGAAATTGGCGTTCCGGGCTGAGCGGCGATAGCGGGCGTTGGTTTCAAGCGTACGCCGCCTTGAAATTCACTTTCGCCTGAAATTATTCCCTGCGCCCGGCAACGGTTTCTTTACGTCGCCAGACGGGGATACAATCGCGCGCCGATGATGACCAGGATGGTCGTGGTCAGGAGGATGATCGCATAGTCAAAACCCAGACCGAAGGTGCTCGTGCTGCCGGCCAGCATGAACGTGCGCAGGGCATCCACGACGTAGGTCAACGGATTCAGATGAGAAATGGTCTTCAGCCAGCCGGGCATGATTTCGGTGGGATAAATCGCGTTGCTCGCAAAAAACAGGGGCATGGTCAGCACCTGGCCGACGCCCATGAACCGTTCGCGCGTCTTCACAATGCACGCGATGATGAGCGAAAACGTTGAGAACAGCGTCGCGGCCAGGACCACGATGATCAACACGTTGAGGAGCGCAAGCGGGCTCCAATTCAGCTTCACCCCGAGCAACAGGGAGAGGCCGTAGACGATGGCCGCCTGCGAAAGCGTGCGGAAACCTGCGGAGAAGCCCTTGCCGAGCACCAGCGCGGCGCGCGGAGTCGGGCTGGCGAGGAATTTCTGCACAATGCCGAGATCGCGCTCCCAGATGACGTTGATGCCGTAAAAAATGGCCACGAAGAGAACGCTTTGCGCCAGGATGCCGGGAGCAATGAAGTCCAGATAGGGAATGTTACCCGTGTGCATCATCCCGCTGCGTGAGAACACCTGTCCGAAGATGAGCAGCCAGAGTGCGGGCTGAAGGGCGCGGGTGACAAGTTCCGTGAAATCGTGGCGCAGCTTGCGCAACTCAAATTCGGCGATGACGAGCGTTTTCTCGATGAAGCCGGTGAAAGGGTGAATGAAAGTGGCGGTCATAAGTCAGCCCAGCCGCTGGGCCGTGGCGCGTTCGGCGGAGACGGCGCGGAAGTTGTTGCCGCTATCCAGCGCACTGCCGGCATAGTGGACAAAGACGTCATTCAACGTATGACCGGTGCCCAGCGAGGTTTCGAGTTCCTGGCAGGTGCCCAGCGCAGCC
>Ga0265338_10003436_pt1 | contig 22323 bp, 12 predicted proteins | sample 42126metaG_FD_193579 | JGI IMG/M metagenome (GOLD analysis project Ga0265338, IMG submission 193579) | Rhizosphere microbial communities from Carex aquatilis grown in University of Washington, Seatle, WA, United States - 4-21-26 metaG | ecosystem: Host-associated > Plants > Roots > Rhizosphere... | reverse complement strand
ACCGCGGTGAAGCGACATCTGTGCGAAGACGACCGCGCACAGACCGAGCACGCTGCCCACCGAGAGGTCGATTCCCCCAACGACGATGACAAGCGTCATTCCGCAGGCGAGAATGCCGTACACCGAAACCTGCCGGAGCATGTCCCGATGGGTTCCCCATCGGAAGAATGCGCCGTTTGCGTTGAACATGCATCCGATCGCCAGGATGAACAGGAGGGCGAAAAGCGCCCTCACCTCGGGTCGCTCGATCCAGCGGCGCAAGTTCTTCATGCCTTCAGTTCCTTCCGGCCGCGTTGGCGCCCATCGCCGCGGCGAGTACCTTTTCGGGCGTGGCCGCGCCGCGGTCAAAGATCCCGGTTATCCGGCCGCGGTGCAGGGCGACGACCCGGTCGCACAGACCGAGGAGTTCGGGCATCTCCGTTGAAATGAGCAGGATTGCGAGTCCCTGCGCCGCAAGTCCGCGGAGGAGCCGGTAGATCTCGTGCTTAGCGCCCACGTCCACGCCGCGTGTGGGCTCCTCGAGCAGCATGATCCGGGGCCGGATCGCGAGCCACTTGGCGAGCACGACCTTCTGCTGGTTTCCACCGGAGAGTTCGCCCGCCTCCTGCCCGACCGAATCGAGGCGGATGCCGAGCGCCTTGACATAGTGCTCCGCCAACCTCCGCTCGAGTCCCGGCATCAGCAGGCTCCCAGGAGAGATTCTCGGGAGCGACGACAGGCTCACGTTGCGCTCGACGCTCATCCCGAGGACCAGGCCGGTGCCTTTCCGGTCCCCCGTCAGGAGTGCCAGCCCGCGTCGGATGGATGCGGCCGGGCTTACCGGGCGATGCGGCTCCCCGTCAATCTGCACGCTGCCGCCGCACACGGCGCCGTACGAGCCAAAGAGGCCGTTGAAGAGCTCGGGGCCCCCGGCTCCCTGGAGGCCCGCGAAGCCCACGATCTCGCCCGCGCGGACCGTAAGCGACAGGTCCCGAACGGCGTCCGGCCGGCCCGGATTGGGGCTCGGAACGGTAAAGTTGCTCACGACGAGCCTCGGCGCCCCGGCGTTCTCCGCTGGCGGCTTTGTCTCCGAATCAAATTGCTCCGAGAGCTCACGCCCGATCATCCATTGTATCAGCTTTGGCTCCGGGCAGGCGGCCGCCGCGGCTGTCCCGATGCGGCGCCCGTCGCGAAGGACCGTGATGCGGTCTGCCACCCGGTAGATTTCCTCCATCTTGTGAGTGATGTAGATTATGCCGCAGCCCCTCCCCTTGAGGTTCTCGATCAACGCGAAGAGCCTTTCGACCTCCGCGTGGTTGAGCGCGCTCGTGGGCTCGTCCATCACGATGATCCGCGCATCGCCGGCCAAGGCCTTTGCTATCTCGATCCTGTTCTTCACCGAGAGCGGAAACTGTTCGACACGCCGGTTCAGGTCCTCCGCGGAAAACTCCAGGTCGAGCCGGGCACAGAGCTCGCCGACCCGCGCCATCTGGGCCCTGCGATCGAGGAGCCAGCCGCCTGCCCGCGCCGATTCGCGGCCAAGGCAGATGTTGTCCGCGAGGCTCATCGTGTCCACAAGCGACAGCTCCTGGTGAATCACGGAAATGCCGTGGCGACTCGCCTCGATCGGGTTCTTGAATCGGACCGACCGCCCGTAGAGCTCGATGCTTCCCTCGAACTCCGGGAATATGCCCGCCAGGATCCTTATGAGCGTGCTCTTGCCGGCCCCGTTCTCTCCCGCCAGGACATGCACCTCTCCCGGGAAGAGGTCGAAGGAGACGGAGTCGAGCACCCGGTTTGCACCGAAACTCTTCCCGATGTCGGAAAGCTGCAGCAGTTTATCTGGCATGAGACAGGGGTGTTGGGGCTCGCTGTCCAGGACTCGTCGGGCGGGAGGCAAACCCGGGCGCAAATCCGGCGTGACGAAACAATAGGCATTGTGGTGAATCTCACCGCAGGCAAGCTCCGCAATCGGCCGTTTTCACAGCCGCCATCAGCTCCAACGCCGCCTATCAAACCGTGGGTTTCCTTGAAAACTCCGCAAACCTGGATAAATCACCGCCTTTTGGCGCCTTAACCGAACCCCCGAAGCCATGACCCACCTGAAACACAACCCTTTGTCCCTTCTCCTCGCCGCTGCAGCGCTGGCGTTTGCCTCGCTCGCGCAGGCGGCCGATGACGGCCTGTACAAGGGCAGCGCCTGGGCAACACTGGACGTCAAGAAGGTGCAGGCGGCGGCCGCCGAAGTGAACCTTGCGAAGCTGCCCGATTGTGACGAGGCCGTCGTCGACCAGAGATCGATGCGCGTCGTCCATGAGGACGGAACCGCAGAAGTCCAGGATGAGACATTTACAAAGGTCCTGACCGAAAAAGGGAAGCGGAACAACAACACGATCAACCTGGGCTTCATGACCCCGTACTCGACCGCCGAGGTGACGCTGCTTGAGGTCATCAGGCCGAGTGGAGAAATCGTGCTTGTGGACGTGGCCGCGAATTCGAAGGAGAGCATAGATGACAGCCAGATGGAGATGAACATCTACGACCCGAACTCCAAGGTCCTGAGGGTCAATATCCCCCAGCTGGAGATTGGTGACATCGTTCACTCGGTTGTGCGCTCGACGGTCACGCGGCCGTTCATCCCCGGGGAATACGCGGAGGACTTCATGTTTGAGGGTGTCGGCTTCGTAAGGCATCTCGCGCTCGAGGTCCGCATGCCCTCGGACAAGCCGCTGAAGCAGGTCGCCCTGCGCGACGAGATTCCCGGAACCGTGGGGGCAACGACGACAACGGAGGGCAACTCCACCGTGTACCGCTGGGAGGTGAACAAGGTCCCCCGGATGTTTGATGAGCCGGCGATGCCGCCCTATCAGGAGGTCCTGCAGCATCTCTCCATCAGCACGACGCCGGACTGGAGCGTCGTGTCGCGGTGGTATTGGGACTTGAGCAAGCCCCACCTGGACGCGATTACGCCCGAAATGAAGAAGCAGGTGGCGGACCTCACGGCGGGTGCCGCTACCGACATGGATAGGATCAAGTCGGTGTTCTACTTCGTCTCGAAGAAGATCCGCTACATGGGCATCACCCCCGAGAAGGACCGCCCGGGCTTCGAGCCCCACGATGTCCGCATCACGTACGACAAGAAATATGGCGTATGCCGCGACAAGGCGGCGCTGCTCGTGTCGCTGCTGCGGGCTGCGGGGCAGAATGCCTACCCCGTGCTCGTGAGCGTCGGTTGGAAGAAGGATCCACAGGTGCCCAATCCCTTCTTCAACCATGCAATCGTCGGGGTCGAGCTGCGCAAAGGTGAGTATGTCCTCATGGACCCGACCGACGAGAACACGCGGGACCTGCTGCCCACTTACGAAGGCAACCAGAGCTTCCTCGCCTGTCGCCCCGACGGTGACAACCTCCGCCTCAGCCCTGTGGATCCGCCGGAGAAGAGCATGATGCGCATTGCGACCACGGGGACAATCGACGCTGCAGGGGCGCTCGTGGCGCGCTCCGAGATGTCATTCGACGGCGTCAACGACAACGAATACAGGCAGGCGTTCGCGCAGATGAAGCCTGATGACCGCCGGCGCTTCTTCGAGGCGAACCTGAAGCACGCGCTGCCCGGGGCCACCCTGAGGAGCCTCGCGATCACCCCGGAGAACATCCTGGACACCTCGGTGCCCGTACGCGCCGTGATTGAATTCTCCGCTGGCAACACGACGGCGTTCGGCGAAGGCAAGGCCGTCGTGAACGTGCCATGGGTCGGGAAGGACCTGGGCATCGTGAATTTCATCCTCGGGGGCACGGGCCTTGAGAAGCGCAGGTTCCCGATGGAGACATTCGTCGCGTGCGGCCTGCACGAGGACGTTTCGCTCCGGCTGGCGGCGAGCTTCACAGGGGCGGTGTCGATGCCGACCTGTGTCCCGCAGGACGACGAATGCGCGAGCTACCACAGGGAGTACTCGTTCAAGGACGGGGTTCTCGCCTGTTCCCGCGACGTAAGACTCAAGACGGTGGAATTCTCGCCCGCCCAGTACCTCCGCCTTAAGCGGTCTCTCAAGGAGATCCAGTATGACGACAGGAAGTCGCCGGTTCTGGCCACCTCCGACGTGAAGGGCGAAGCGGCGGTGGCCAAGCCCGATTCAGGCGCGGTCGCCCCCGTGGAGTCGGATTCCCGGGTGCTCGAGGAGAGCATCGACCTGCAGGTCAAGGACGCGCACACCGCCGTCTTCAAGGTGCGGGTCGTGAAGGAAATCCTTAACTATAGCGGCAAGAAGAAGGAATCCGAGATCAAGATTGACTACAACCCGTCGGTCGCCGACGCCCGGCTCATCCATGCGGTCGTGACGTCCAAGGCGGGCCGCCGCCAGGAGATAGCCAAGGAGGAGATCAACGTGATGGACGCCGGATGGAACGCGGCGGCCAAGCGCTACACGGGCGGCCGGATCCTTGTTGCGAACCTGCCCGGCGTGGACGTAGGATCGACCATCGAGGTCGAGTACGAGCTCGCCTTCCACGACAAGGCATTCCTTTCCGGATTCCAGGCATTCCAGGAGGGCGACGAATTGGTGCAGAAGGCGTTCCAGGTCACGGCGCCCGAGGGCCTGGCTCTGCGCACGCTGGATCGCGGGCCGGCAGGCATCGTGACGGCGGCCAGCAAGGTCGCCGACGGCACGCGGGTGATGACGTGGAAGGCCTCAAACGTGAAGGCCATGCCGGCCGAATACGCTCTGCCGCCAGGCTGGCTTTACGAGGCCGGCGTGGCGTTTTTCGTCGGCGACCCGTCGGCCTACCTGTCGGACCTCCAGCGGGCCCTGCTCGACAGGTCGGGGCATTCGGTGAAGGCGCAGGAGCTCGCGCGGAAACTCACCACAAGCGCAAAGACGAAACTGGACGCCGCGAGGGCGATTCGCGACTACGTGAGCAGCTCGATACGCTCGGCGGGGCCGTCCTTCACCGACCTTCCGCTCAGCCAACTGTCGGATGCCGACACCACGCTGGCGGACGGCTATGGGCACGAAGCCGACCGCGGCATCCTCCTGCACGCCATGCTCTCAGCCGCGGGATTCAAGCCGGAGTTCGTGCTCGGCTCCCCGGATCCCGCAATCAGCGTGCTGAGCGATGTCGCCACAAAGTTCCCGCTTCCCCATGAGTTCCAGGCCGTCCTGGTGAAGGTCCAGATGGGTGACGACACCTACTACTTCAACGACACGGACCAGTATGCCCGTCTGGGCGCCACCCCGCACGAGGGCAGGCTGGCGATCAACCTGTCGGACCAGACCTACGGGACTGTCACGCCCGCGCGCGGCGCGGAGAACCGCGGCGCCACCACCTACAGGATCGCCCTCGACGGCGCGGGCAAGGTCCGAATGGAGATACTGAGGGAGTACTCGGGCGCCGCGTACGGCAAGATGAACAAGTTCTTCTCGGAGCTGACACCCGAGGAGAGGAGGCGCTACTACCAGGAAGCCGTGAGCAAGGTTGCCCAGGGTGCCCGTCCGGTGGGCGACCTCAAGACCGACTTCGGAGCTTACCCCGGCCTTGAGCGATTCACGGTGGAAATCGACCATTACGCCGTGGTCGACGGGAGGTACCTGTACCTCGACCTGCCGTATTCGCTGAATCTCTATCCGACCTTCACGGACCGCCACACCCTTCCCCTGTTCATCAAGGACGACCGCCTGGAGACCATCCGCGCGGAAATCAGGCTCCCTGCCGAGTTCAGGCACGTTGTAATCGCCCCAAGGAGCCAGAACCTCACGGCGCCGGACGGCGCCGGCGGCGTCCGGGTCTCGGCGGGCATTTCGGGTGGCGCCTGGTCGGTGACGCAGGAACTCTCCGCCATGCCCTCCGTGGTCGCCCCCCAGGACTACGGAGCGCTCCTGTCGATCGAATCCATCCTCGAAAACAAGTCGTCGCGCCTGCTGCTCCTTGAACACTAGGCGCGCTCAGGGACCCGAGCCTCGGTCCGGGATTTCGAACACCAGAGTGGGATCGAGCGGGTAGCGCCCGAACCGCTCGCCGTAGATCGCAAGCCCTCCAGGAAGCGCCGCGTCCACCTCAAGGCGCAGCACGACCCGCTTGGCCGCAGCCGCAGAGGCCAGCGCCTCCCGAGGGATCGCCGCCTGGACGAGGTAGCCGTAGGACCCCGCCTCGCGGAGCTTCTTGTCGTGCGGCTGGGAATGCCAAGATAGCACGCCGCGGTGGTCCGCAGGGTCGTTGGGAAGGAAATACGCGCCAGCGGCGATCCCGTTCACCCGGACCCTCACCTCGCTCGGGAAGACCGTGATGCCCGTCATGGGATACGCGTTGGGGTTCGCGCTGGGATCGCGTCTGCCCTGGCCGCGCATGTAGTCGGCGTCCGCGGGCGTCGTGCCGTCGCTGTCCTTGCCGAACAGCTGTTTGGCGGACGCCTCGAAGATGAACGAGGCGCCGGAGACCGCTCGCGGATCGAGACCGTCGGGCCACGGCAGATGATATTCAAAGTAGCCGTGGCCAGCACCGTCCACCTTCAGCCCCCCCAGCACGTTCCACTGCTTCAGCGACCACATGTCCGCGGTGAACGTGTCGGGCGCAAAGCGCACGATGCGCAGCTCACCCGAGGAGCACCTGAGGGTTTCCGAGCGCGCCGACGGACCGTTGGCGACGAGAAAGGTCGTGAAGTTCCGGTGGAGCACGACGCCCGCCTCGTTCTCCAGCGTGATAGCGAGGACGGCCAGTGCGGGGTGGTCCGGCATGGTGACCTGGATCGGCGCGACCTCCCGCGCGAGCCAGGGCTCGAACGCCATCGTCCGCTCCGCGCGCTGGTAGGTCTCGCGCTGGCCGAGCGTACTCCAGCCGTAAAGCTCCGTGCGGATGACCAGGTTTTTCCCTGGAGCCTGGTCTGTAAGGAACGAGGCGAAGACGGGGACAACGACGGATTCGTTTGGCTTCACATCGCGGCACAGGTCGCCGCCCGTGGACAGGTAGAGCGGCCGGTGAAGGTCTATGACGGACATCCCCGGCACAAATGAAGCGAGCCCGGTGACCTTCTCAGACCTGTCGAAGCGGTAGTAGCCGTTCCACTCGTTGATGACGTCGTGCAGCTCGGTATAGAGCCATCCGCAGACCTTGGGGTGCCGGCGGAACTGGTTCATCATGATGTGATAGTCCCAGCTCCAATCAACGTCCCCGGTGCTCCCTTCATAGCCCCATACGTTTCCGCACTCGCTGTTGAACATCGGCTGGCTGCCCTGGACGCGGCCGCCTATGAAGTTCCATTTGGACCCCGGAAACGTGTCCTTTGAGATCTGGTCGAGGTCCTCGCCCCAGGCGTAGCCTGGGAGATACTCATGCCACGAATTCAGGTCGGTTTCGGTGTGGTCGTGATTGCATGCCGAGATGTCCTCCACAAGCCGGGTGGGATCTAGCTGCTTCGCCAGGTGGTACATCGACACGACCCACTCCTGGGTCTCGGGCAGGTAGCTCTTCTTCCCGTCCCTCGTGGTGTTGAGCCCCCATGTCTCGTTGAAAAGGACCCAGCTGAAGATTGACGGATGGTTGAAGTCCCTGGCCACCATGCCGCGGAGGGCGGACTCGCTCTCCGCGCGAGCCTCCGGGACTGGTTCGCCCCAGAAGTTCGGCACATCAGCCATGATCAGCAGGCCCAGCCGGTCCGCCCAGTAGAGCTTCCGCGGCACCTCCGCCTTGATATGGATCCGGTTTGCATTCAGCCCGAGCCTCTTGGACCGAAGGATCTCGTCGCGCATGAACGCATCGCTCGGGAACGTGTAGAATCCATCGGGATGGAACGACTGGTCGAGCGTCATCTGGAGGTAGAGCGGCTTGCCGTTGAGAGCCACGTAGGGGAACCCCGTGCCCGGCATGGGCGCGATGCTGATCTTGCGCATCCCGAAATACGATGAGACCCGGTCCGTGTCTCCGCTGGAGGCCAGCACCGCCTCGACGTCATAGAGGTAGGGATCGTCCAGCGCCCAAAGGTGCGCCCGGCTGATCGGCACGTCGAACTGCACCGTGCGAGTGCCTACAGCGACCGCCAGGTCTCCCTCGGCGGCGTCGCCGTTCTTGAACAGCAGCCGCAGCGTCGTTCCGGAGGGCGCCGGGGCGCTGAGCTTCGCGCTCACGGTGACTTTGCCCGCGTCGATGTCGGGCGTGAAGTGGAGCGAGTCCAGGTAAAGCGCCGGCCGCGCCTCGAGGTACACGGTCTGCCAGATTCCCCTAGCCTCGCCGTAGCCCTGCTTGCCAAAAAGCTTGAACGGGCGCTTCGCGTCATCGACGCGAAGCACGATTTCCTGCTCCCGGCCCCATTTCACAAAGGGTGTCAGCTCAAGCTCGAACGGGGTGTAGCCGCCTCGATGCTCGCCCAAGGCGTGTCCGTTGCACCAGCCCTTGGTAAGCCAGTTGCAGGCTCCCAAGACGAGAAACACCCGCTTGCCCGACCACGACGCCGGAACCTTGATCGTGCGCCGGTACCAGCCGATGTCGCCGTGGTCGGCGAGGCCGGACAGCCTGGAGCCCCAGGGAAAAGGAACGCTGATCGTATCGGGAAACTGCACCCGGCCGCGGGCCCAGCCGGCCTTCTCGCCCGTATCCTGCGCGTCAAAGCGGAACTGCCACGCTCCGTTCAGATTGGCCCACTCCGCGCGCTCGAAGTCCGGCCTGGGAAATTCGGGTAGCGGGACCGCGGCCGCAACGTGTTTGCAGGGCAGCTGGACGGCCGCTAAGGCCGTCAAACCGAGGGCGAGCGAGCGTGCAGGATTCATTACCTGGTCGAGGGGAAATTCAGAAAGGTGAGGCAGGGCTATTCGAACAACACCAACGTCTGGTCGCGTCCCGAGTCGGATGCGGGCCAGCGGACGGAGTCCCCGTCCAGCACGGCCTCGATGTGATACTCGGCAATGGGCGCCTTCGGGTCGAGCGGCGGCAGGTCGACCTCGTTGACCCACCGCGACACGGGCCTAAGCGGAATGCGGCGGTACTTCCCCTCTCCCACGCCGCGCCAGCAGAGCACCGCACTGCCCCGGGACTTTCCTGCGATCAGCAGGACCCGCAGGTGCACGCTCTCCCCGGGCGCCGCCGATGTCCTGACCGTGGGCACCGCAATGCGCGCGGGGCCTGTGTAGGTCCCCGACGGGGCGGCGGCCGGCGGCAACGCCTCGCCGAGCGCCCCGGTAAGGAAACCGTCGTGCCGGTCCAGCAGTCTCTGGTGGATTCGGCTTCGCTGCTCAAGGTTGGCGATGGTCCCGAGCTCGCCGGAACTTGTAGCTCCGGCAATCTCGAAGCGCAGCAGCTGCGTCCACAGCTCGGCCAAATGGATCCTCAGGGGGAGCGCCACCTGCGTGGCCCTTTCCCTGCGCGCCCGGTCGTCCTTCATCGCCTTCAGGGCCTCGACCTCCACGTCCAGGGCGCCAGCCGTGCAGCCGAACTCCCCGATCGCGCGCATGGCGCGGAACTGGCTGAGCCAGTAGTCATACCTGTCCAGGTTGGCCGCGCCCCGGACCCTGGCTCGAAGCGCCTCCATTTGGCTCACAAAGTCGTAGCGGGACGAAACCTGGGACCATGGGTCGGGATTCCTTCGAATATCGCCGGGGCCGTCGACCCAAACGGACGGGACCGGGAGGCTCGTTCCGTCGATCCGCGTGAACACCGCCCCTATGGCGTCGGCGGCCTCGGGGCCGAAGTTTGCAAGCGCGAAGTCTCGATAGAACCCGTCCACCGGCATCGAGCGGTCCTCCGGAGGGCGAGGCTGGCCCGGAAGCAGGTCCGCCTCGAAGTCGCGATAGGCAGCGCCACCGCAGTTGATCCGGCGCGAGTAGGCCTTCTTGCCAACCAGGGTGACTCCCTCCACCTCGATGGAGGCGATGCACGGCTCTCCCGCATGGCGGACGAAATCCAGAATGACGTGCCCGTTCGCGTCACTCACTCCCTTGAACGCCAGCGACACGGGCCGGTTTGTCCCGTACCGGGCCGCCAGATCCAGGTGATCAATGACCACGCGGTCCTGCAGCTTCACGCTGAACATGCGCTCGCCGGGCTTCTTGCCCTGCAGTTCGATGAAGCCGAGCGTGACCGTGTAGTCGCCTCCCGGGATCAGCAGATCGTAGCGACTCATCCCCACCCGGTTCGTCTGTCCAACAACGGTCTCGCCCGCCGTTGCCGCGGCCCGGAGGCCGCCGACCGCAACACCCCCGTCAGCGCCCGATGCGGTCTGCGGCGGTATCCGGCTCATGTCGAATCCGGGAGGAATCCACGACTGCTCCCATGCCGCGGCCGCAAGGGCCGCCACATTGGGGGCCATGATCTGTGTTCGCCAATGAATGCCGATCAGGCCGGTGCACCCGAGGCGCAGCGCGTCGGCGGCGTCATAGCGCATGCGTCCCGCCCACAGTTCCGGGGAGGTCAGGTCGCCGTCGTTCTCAAGCCACGGAATCGCCCAGCGCGGACGGTCGCTCAGGTTGGCAAACTGCCGTTCGATGGCCCCGTAGCCCACCGCGGGGTTGATGGCGCTCATGGGCGAATCCGGCGGAAGGAGGCGATCGAGCGCCGCCCGGTCGAACTGGGGGCCGAGCACCCAGCCGCATGTGGCAAGCTTCACGGGGCCGCCCAGATCCTTGAGCGCCCCCAGCGCCGCCCGGATGTCGCGCTCCGTCCCTGCAAAATCCTCGGGCCCGTTGCCTTCCCACGTCCAGCCCTCGGTGGTCCAAAGCCAGTAATAGTCCACAGGACAGGCCTTGGCGATTCGCCCAAACATGGACCGGTAGATCTCGCGGGTGACGGAGGGATCATCCGGGTTTAGCCCGGCCTGCTTCAGCTCGTCCCGAACGGCCGCCGGGACACCGAGCGGCGTCTCGGTTCCGATGCAGGTCTTTACACCCAGCCGACGGGCCTCAGCAAAGGAGGTTCCCAGCATGGACGCCGTCCGGTTGAAGACCAGCGCGGAGCCCTCCGGCGTCTGGTGCTCGAAGCCCTGGGCGCGCATGACGTCGGACCCGTAGTCGTCACGGTCATAGAGGCTCGCGGCCCCTCCCAGGAAGGCGCTTGTGGCCAGCGGCGCGTAGGACCACCAGTACCTGCCGCTCCTGCCCGTCGTGTGGTAGGAGGCGCGATACGCCCGCGTGACCCGACCGTCCTCTCCCATGTCCTGGGCGCGACCGATCCAGACGGTGGGTTCGGGGCCCACGTCGCCCTCCGGGTAGGTGTGCAGGCCTATGAAGTTCATGCGCAGCTTCGCCAGCTGGCCTATCACGCTCAGGTAGTCGTCCGTGTTCCACCAGTCCGGGCCCTCGGCGAAGTCGTGGAACGGCTGGACTCCTCGAACGGAGAAGAGCGGTCGACCCTCCTCGTTTATCGCGGGGAGCCGGGCCGGTAGGTGCGCCTCGGGAACAACTTCGCCGTGGAGGTAGAAGCGAACCCCGAGGCGCTCAACTAGGCGGTAGACGCCGTAGAGTGTGCCGATGTCGTCCCCTCCGGTGACCGAAATGCGGGAGGCCTCTCCGGTTTGGCTGGCGAGGCGGTATTCCTGAGCCGCCAGCGGCCCTTCCCGGAGGGCGGGCGTGTGGCCCTGCTTCCCCACGAACACGGCGCATGAACCGCCTGCCGAGTCTGCAGCCTCCAGTTTGGGCAGCTCGCCGGTCAGGAGGTAAAGGTAGCGTTGCAGTTCGCGCGCCGCGAAGCGCTCCATCGGGTCCGCCGCCGGGCTTATCACGACGCAGTCGCCTTGGCCGGGCTCCGATGCGTTCAGTGCCGCCGCGCCGGTAACGGGCCCGAAGCCGCAAACCGCGATTGCATAGCGACGGAGGACGTGCCTTTGGAAACTCAGGGGCATGGTTCAGTTTAGCCCGGCAGGGATGATGCGCAATGCTCGGGGTTCGCGGGAGCCCGCGGCTGCCGCGCTTCCGGGACCGAAACACTCAATCTCGCCTTTTTCAGCGGCGGGCCTAAAGCCTGTCGATGCCATGTCGAAGGTCTACTTCTACTACTCGGCCATGAACGCTGGAAAGAGCACGGTGCTCCTCCAGTCGAGCTACAACTATCAGGAGCGTGGCATGCGAACGATGCTCTTCATGCCCGCGTTGGACACGCGCGCGGGTTACGGCCGCATCCAGTCGCGGATCGGGCTCGCGTCGGACGCCATCGCCCTGCAGTCGGGCGACGACCTGATGAAGCGGGTTGGCGATGCGCATGCGGAAAAGCCCGTGTCCTGCGTGCTGATCGACGAGGCCCAATTCCTCACGCCAGCGCAGGTCCGCCAGGTCACTGACATTGCGGACACGCTTCGCATACCCGTGCTCTGCTACGGCCTGCGAACCGACTTTCAGGGCAAGCTCTTCCCGGGGAGCGCCGAGCTTCTGGCCATCGCCGACAACCTGATCGAGCTGAAGACGATCTGCCACTGCGGCCGCAAGGCGACGATGAACCTGCGGGTCGGCGCCGACGGGAAGGCGGTGAGAGAGGGCGCCCAGGTTGAGATCGGCGGCAACGACAGGTACATCGCGATGTGCCGTCGCCATTTCAAGGAGGCGTTTGCCGCCGCCAAGACCGGTGGTGCAAAAGGCTGAGAGATGAAGCGCATCGGGCCTGGCGCGCTGGTGGTTTGCGCGGCCGTCCTTGCGTACCTGCCGTCGCTCTCGGGCCGGTTCATCTGGAACGACAGCGACTATGTGACGGCACCGGCGCTTCGCACGCTCCGGGGCCTGGTGCGGATATGGACGGAGCCCGGGGCGACGCAGCAGTACTACCCCCTCCTGCACAGCGCGTTCTGGGTCCAGCACCGGACCTTTGGCGACCACCCGCTCGGCTACCATGTGCTCACGGTCTTCCTGCACGCAGCCTCGGCGGTGCTGTTCGCCCTGGTGCTGCGCAGGCTTCTTTCAGGCGACCCGCAGAGGCCGGCGGGAGCGGCCTGGCTTGCGGCGCTCCTCTTTGCGCTTCACCCCGTAAACGCCGAGTCGGTCGCCTGGATCACGGAAGAGAAGAACACCCTCTCGCTCCTGTTCTACCTCGCCGCGGCCCTTGTCTACCTGGGCTTTGACGAGACACGCCGGCCGCGGACGTACCTTGCGGCGCTCGTGCTTTTCGTGCTGTCGCTCTTGTGCAAGACCGTGACGGCCACCCTGCCCGCGGCGCTCTTGGTGGTGTTCTGGTGGAGGCGCGGGAAGATCTCCTGGCGCAGGGACGTCCTGCCGCTGGTCCCCTGGCTCGCCGTGGGCGCCGCGGCGGGGCTTTTCAGCAGCTGGGTCGAGCGGGCCTATGTCGGGGCGCAGGGCGCGGACTTTGACCTGTCCCCCGCGGGACGGGTGCTGGTCGCCGGCAGGGCGATCTGTTTCTACATCGGCAAGCTCGCATGGCCGGCGGGCTTGAACTTCGTCTACCCGCGCTGGACGGTGGACGCAACCGCCTGGTGGCAGTGGGTCTTCCCCCTTGGGGTTCTCGCGGCCGTTGGCCTACTCTGGGCCCTGAGGCGGCGCACCCGCGGGCCGCTGGCCGCCTTCCTCATCTTCACGGGCTCGCTCTTCCCGGCACTGAGCTTCGTGAACCTCTACGGCGCCCGCTATTCGTGGGTGTGGGACCACTGGCAGTACCTGCCCGACCTCGCATTGATCGCGCTCGCGGCCTATGGCCTCGCCGCCGGTTGGCAGCTTGTGGCACCCGCCCTGCGCCCGGCTGGCCCCGTGCTCGCCGCCGCGCTCGCCCTCCTCCTTGGCGCGCTCACCTGGTCCCACTGCGCCATGTTCTCGGACGTGGAAACCCTCTGGCGCTCTACTCTCGCCCGAAACCCCTCCTGCTGGATGGCGTACAACAACCTGGCGGCGCAGCTGCTGGTGGACGACCGGCTTGAGGAGGCAATGGAGGATATCCAGGCGTCGCTGAGGTTCGGACCCGGCAACGCCGCGGCCTACGCCACACTCGGCGATATCCTGTCCAAGGAGGGCCGCCTGAACGAGGCCCTTGCCCAATACGAGCGGGCCCTGGAAATCGAGCCGAACAACGTTCTTACCCACACCAACCTCGGCAGCGCCCTGCTGCAGGCGGGCCGCGTTGACGAGGCCGTCTCCCATTTCAAGAGGGCCCTGGTGTTGGAACCGAACCTTGCCAAGGCCAACGCCGGTCTCGGCGACGCCTACCTACGTTCCGGGCGGACGGACGAGGCCATCGCCCATTTCACAAATGCCCTGAAGTTTGATCCCGGGGACGTGTCGGTTCTGGCGAACCAGGGCGTGGCCTTGGCCCGGAAGGGCCGGGGCAACGAGGCCATTTCCTGCTTCCAGGAGGCATTAAGGCTCAACCCCAGGTTCGCGACGGCGCGGATAGACCTTGGAAACGCGCTCCTGCAGGCGGGGCGCAACGGTGACGCCATAGGGCAATTCACGGAGGCTCTGGCCCTCGATCCAAGTTCCTCGGCTGCCCACAACGGCCTTGGCTTTGGCCTCCTGATGACGGGGCGGAAGGAACAGGCAATCGCCCAGTTTCAGAAGGCCCTCGAGTCAGACCCGAACAACGCCGGCGCGCGAAGGAATCTCGCCGACGCCCTTCGGGGCAGGTAACGCCGTTGGCTCCGGCTACTCGTCGCTCACGCGCCCTCGGTGCGCCTTGTGTTTCGCGCGGTGCTTCTTCATCTCAATCATCCTCACCTTCTGGGAGTGACTCTTCTGGCGGGTCTGCCGCCGCTTTCTCTCGGCCGCCTGCTGCGCGGCATCCCGGGAGGCGCGGGTTCTCGACTCCAGCCGGTCGCACATCTCCTGCCACGCACGCTCCCTGTTGGCCGCCTGGGAACGCTCGGCCTGACAGCGAACCTCTATTCCCGTCGGCCGGTGGCGCAGCCAGACTGTCGACGAGGTCTTGTTGATCTTCTGCCCCCCGGGACCGGATCCGCGGATGAACTTCTCCTCGATCTCGGACGCCGCGGCCCCTGCCGACCGCAGCCTATGCTTGATGAATTCGGAAGGTTCCATTGGGACGCGCGCTCGAGGACATTCTACTGCGCGCGACCTCGGCGTCGACAAGCCAATCCGGGCCGATCACAAATGGCTCTCGTACTGCTTCCGTTCGCATTCGGGACACAGCACCCGCGGCGTTTCTCTGGGCGGATGGGTCCCTTCCAAGGGCAGCCAGCTTCCATCGCTCTCGCGGATGAGTCCGCAATCCTGGCAGACGGGCAGCCTTCTCTCGAGTTCCACGATGTGCCTGCGCATCACGTGAAAGCGCCAGGCCGCCCTCGAGATGACGAAGGCCAGCGCCACAAATGTGACGGCGCGAATGAACCCGTCCAACGCCGATGTTGCGACGCTGCCGGGCAGCCCGATCTCCCAGGCGCCGGCAACGTGCACAGCGCACAAAAGCAGACCCGAGACGGACGCGTAGAGGAACCCCTCCCTCCATGCCGCCCACACCACCAGGAACACGAACAGAGGGGCTATCGAAACCCGCGACCTGGCAGCAACATCGAGAATTATGAGCGCGGCCATGCACGCCAGAATCGGCAGATTCATCAATCGCCGCTGCCGGGTGGCTGAAGCTTGGACTTCCGGGACCTGATGAGAATCCGGCATGGAGTGGACGCCCTCCGACGATGCCAGGCGGGACCGCAATTCCGAACTAAATAATTGACAAATCCAAGCCAGCGGCGGACTCGGGTGATTCCTGAGTCCTCCTTCGCGGACAAGGGCACGTCCTAGGCTCGCCTTCCGCCCGCGTCCCAGAGATCAATCGACCCTAAAGCCATGTCCGAACTCACCCGACGCAGCTTCCTAAAGACCTCGGCAATGGCCGGGGCCGCCGTAACCCTCGGCAACTTCGCGACGCGTCCCGCGGGAGCGGCGGCTGCTCCGAGCGGCCCGGCTTCCCCCTCATGGACGGACAGGCCCATGCGATGGGCGCAGCTCACTCTGGTCGAGGACGATCCCGGCAAGTTCGATCCCCAGTTCTGGCTCGACTACTTCAAGCGCACCCACTCCGACGCGGTCTGCCTCAGCGCGGGCGGCTGCGTGGCGTATTACCCCACGGAAATCCCCTTCCACCACCGGAGCGCGTGGCTCGGTAACCGCGACGTCTTCGGGGAACTCGTGGCCGGCTGCCGCGCGCTTGGCATGGTCGTGCTGGCGCGCACCGACCCCCACGCCACTTATGACGACGCCCAGGCGGCCCACCCCGACTGGATCGCCGTGGGCGCCGACGGGCGCCCCCGCCGCCACTGGGCTTCGCCCGAGATGTGGGTCACGTGCGGCCTTGGCCCGTACAACTTCGAGTTCATGACCGAGGTGAAGAAGGAAATCATGACCCGGTACCGGGTCGACGGCATCTTCATCAACCGCTGGGATGGATCGGGGATGTGCTTCTGCGAGCATTGCCGCACGAACTTCAGGAAGGCCACGGGACTGGAGCTGCCCTCGGGGGACAATCCCCGGGATCCCGCGCACCGCGCCTACGTGCTCTGGCGGCAGGAGACGCTCTTCGCGCTCTGGGGACTTTGGGACGGCGCGGTGCGCAGCATTAACCCGGATTCGTGCGTCATCCCAAACACCGGAGGCGGAGCGAACAGCTCGCTCGACATGAGGCGGATCGGGGAACTCGCGCCGACCCTGATGGCCGACCGCCAGTCGCGCACGGGCCTGATGGCGCCCTGGGCGAACGGCAAGAACGCCAAGGAATTTCGCGCGGCCCTGGGCGGAAAGCCCGTCGTCGGTATCTTCAGCGTGGGACTGGACGGGGTCCACCGCTGGAAGGATGCCGTCCAGAACTCCGATGAGACCCGCCTTTGGGTTGCCGACGGGATAGCAAACGGCATGCGGCCGTGGTTCACAAAGTTCGGTGGGGTGATAAACGACCCCCGCTGGCTCAAGCCGGTCGAGGAAATCTACGGGTGGTGCCATGGCGCCGAGCGCTACCTTCGCAACGAACGTCCGCTGGCGCGGGTCGCGATCGTCTACTCCCAGCAGACGGGCTGGTTCCACGCCGAGACGGGTGCGCCGAACGAGATAGAGGACGCGGGCCTCGGCTGGCATCAGGCGCTGATCGAGGCGCGGGTCCCGTTTGAGATGGTTCACGACCGCCTTCTCGACCCGGAGCACCTGGCACCGTTCAAGGCGCTCATCCTGCCGAACATCACCGCGCTGTCCGAGGCGCAGTGCGGCCAACTGCGCCAGTTCGTCGCGCGGGGCGGCGGCCTGGTGGCGACCTCCGAGACCTCCCTCGAGGACGAATGGGGGGCTCGCCGCAGGGATTTTGGCCTGGCCGATCTGCTGGGTGCGACATGGAAGGGCGGGTCTGAGGGTCCGATGCGCAACGCCTACCTGCGCCTTGAGCACGAGGCCTGGCCTGAGCATCCGTTGCTCGCCGGACTTGGGGACGCGCCCCGCATCATCCATGGGGTCTGGCGCGTGGCCGTGGAGGCCAACGCGTCCAGGTCCGAGTCGCCCCTTACGTTCATTCCGCCCTACCCCGACCTGCCGATGGAAAAGGTCTACGCGCGCCAGCCGCGCACGAACATCCCGCAGGTGTTTCTCCGCGACCTCCCCGGGGCCGGCCGCGTCGTGTATTTCCCGTGGGACATCGACCGGACGTTCTGGGAGGTGCTCGCCGTCGACCATGGTACGCTGATGCGCAACGCGGTGGCGTGGGCGACGAACGAGGATCCCCCCGTGGCCGTCACCGGCCGCGGCGTGCTTGACGTCACGCTGTGGCGCCAGCGGAACTCGCTGACGGTCCACCTCGTCAACCTGACGAACCCGATGATGATGAAGGGCCCCGTCCGCGAGCTGGTCCCTCTGGGCGAGCAGCGCGTGCGGGTGAGGCTGCCGGACGGGCTCAGCGCGAAGGCCGTCAGGCTTCTCGTCTCGGGCACGGCGCCGGAATTCGCGGCGTCCGGCGGGTGGCTGGACGTGCGCGTGCCGTCAATCGTCGCGCACGAGGTCGTGGCGATCGACGTGTGACGCCCGGGCGCTCTTCCTTAAAAACCGGGATTGCCTTGCCTCCGGAAAAAAACCGGCAACGTTGCCCCCTCCGACCTGAGGAGCGCAGCCGCGAGCGCCGCGACCCCATCAGGCCAACTCGCCCATGAAGTTACCCCTTCCCCTTACCCCTCTGCTCGGATTGTTCCTGGCAGCCTCGGTGGCCCGTGCGGCGGCCGGGGATGATGTCCTCGCGATCAACGACAAGGAATACCTCGAAATGACGGGGCTCAACGTGATGTTGGCCCACGATTTCTACCCCGAGGGCCATCAGGGCGGTGTCGGGATCATTCTCAACGGCCAGCGCGTCGCCACAAACGGCGACCTGCGCCTTGAGCCGACCCCGGGTCAGTGGCAGCCGATCCCGGCCGTCGGCACGCGCTTCGTCGACCGCGACGTTCGGGAGATCAGCGTCCGCATGTCCTACCCCGACGAGAGCATCAACAGGAAGGGCCTCAACCCCATCGGCTATCCCGACCTGAAGCTTGGCTATGTCCTGAAAGTGAAGCCCGACGGCCGTTCCTTCAGGATCATCGTGGACCTGGACGATCCCCTTCCCGCCGGTTGGGTCGGCAAGGTGGGCTTCAACCTCGAACTCTACCCGGGCATCCTCTTTGGAAAATCCTACGAGATCGGCGGGCAGTTCGGAACGTTTCCCAGGCAGCCAAACGGGCCTGGAGCCGTCACCGATGGTGACTACGAGCTCGAGCCCCTTGGGCACGGACCCAAGCTGACCGTGGCCCCCGAGTCCGAAAAGCAGCGCATGACGATCGAAGTGGTCCAGGGCGGGGAGATCCAGCTACTCGACGGCCGCGCCCAGCATAACAACGGCTGGTTCGTCGCCCGCGCGCTCGTGCCGGCGGGCGCTACCAAGGACGCGGTGGAATGGCTCGTGACGCCCCATGCGATCCCCGGTTGGAGGTCCGACCCCGTCATCCAGGTCTCCCAGGTCGGGTACCACCCGAAACAGCCGAAGATCGCCGTCATCGAGCTCGACCGCCACGAGACCGACTTCAAGCCCGCCACGCTCTACAGGGTCACCGACACGGGCCCCGAGAAGGTCGCCGAGCGCCCGACGAAGAACTGGGGCAATTTCCTGCGCTATCACTACCTCCAGTTTGACTTCACGGACGTCATTGAGCCGGGCATGTACGCCATCGGTTACGGCACGGCGCGCTCGAACGTATTCCAGATCAGCGAGCACGTCTTTGACCGGAACGTGTGGCAGCCGACCGTCGAGTATTTCCTGCCCGTGCAAATGGCGCACATGCGCGTGAACGACCACTACCGCGTCTGGCACGGGCTCGATCACATGGACGACGCCTTGATGGCGCCCGTGAACTACAATCACTTTGACGGCTATGTCCAGGGGCCGTCCACGCTGACAAAGTTCAAGCCGGGCGAGCACGTTCCGGGGCTCGACCAGGGCGGATGGTTCGACGCGGGCGACCACGACTTTCGCATCGAGTCGCAGATCGACACGGTCCACGGCCTCGCGCTCGCCTGGGAGCTCTTCCACCCCGATCTTGACAACACCACGATCGACCAGACGGCCCACATCGTCGAGATCCACCGGCCGGACGGAAAGCCGGATGTGCTCCAGCAGATAGAGCACGGCGTCCTGTCGATCGTTGGGGCGTACAACTCCATGGGACGGCTCTATCGCGGAATCCAGGACGCGTCGCTCCATCAGTACACTTTCCTCGGGGACGCGGCCGGCATGACCGACAACGTGGTCTTCCACGACACGAACGGCGAAGCCTTGAAGGTGCTGGCCGAGGCCGCCGTCTCCGGCGACCAGTCCGAACCCAAGATCGACCATCTCCCGCCGCTCGGCTCGCCGGGCTCGGCCGACGACCGGTGGGTGTTCACTGAGGAAAACCCCGCCCGCGAGCTGAACACGGCCGGCGGCCTTGCGGCAGCGTCCCGCGCGCTCACGGGCTTCAACGACCCCCTGGCCAAGGACTGCCTGCGCATCGCAAGGGAGCTTTGGACGAACGCAAAGGCGCCCGACACATCGGTCTCGCGGCTTGAGGCGGCGATCGAGCTCTACCAGACGACCGGCGAGAAGAAGTATTCCGACGTCATCGTGGGACTGGGAGACGCCGTCGTGGCCCGCGTGGCCCGCTACGGCTGGCTCGGCGCCCGCGCGCTAGCGCTCATCGACGACCCGGCCTATGTCGCCAAGATAAGGGTCGCCCTCAAGGGCTACAGGTCGAAGATCGACGCCCTGGAGCTTAAGACGCCCTACGGCCTACCCTACGAGCCGAGGGTTTGGGGCGCCGGTTGGGACATCCAGAGGTTCGGGGTCCAGCAGTACTTCCTCCACGCAGGAGCCCCCGACATCTTCCCGACGACCTACATGATGCACGCGCTCGACTTCATCCTCGGGTGCCACCCGGGGCCGAACACCGCCTCCTTCGTCTCCGGCGTCGGGGCCAAGTCGATGATACCGGCCTACGGCACGAACCGCGCCGACTGGTCGTACATCCCGGGGGGCATCGCGTCGGGCACGGCGCTCATCAGGCCGGACTTCCCTGAGCTCCTCGAGTGGCCGTTCCTCTGGCAGCAGGGCGAGTACTGTTTGGGGTACGCAACGTCCGACTATGTGTTCCTCGTCCTCGCCGCGAACCACGTCCTGAACGAACAAGCGCATGCCCCCGCTCAGTAAAACTCTGGTCGCCCGCGGACTCCGGACGCTCCCGCAATGGAGCAGGCGCGCGAGGACAATCCGCAGGACGTTCGAATTCAAAGGCTTCCTGGTTGCCATCGATTTCGTCGACCGGGTCGCCATCCGGGCCGAGAAGGCCGACCACCATCCCGACATCGACATCCGCTGGAACAAGGTGACCCTGGCGCTCACCACCCATTCCGAGGGCGGTCTGACGGCCAAGGACTTTGCGATGGCGCGCCAGTGCGACGAGGTCTTTTCCCGGCACTTTGATCGGCGTTAAACCCGCGCTTCCCCGATGCGGGGACGGCTTCGGGTCAGTTCGCCCTCGCCCAGGCGAGGCCGTCGTCGACCGGGCCGACGTCGATCAACTTCTTAATCTTCCAATCCTTGAGGTCGATGACGGCAACCTGCCTGCTGGCGTCGCACGAAACATAGGCAACCGCCCCGTCGGGGCGAACAAGGATCTCCTGGGGAGCCTTGGGCACATCGAGCGTACGGACCACCCTCATGCTACCCAGGTCGACCAGGCCCACCATCCGCAGCGCCGGAAGGGTGACCAGGAGCCACCTGCCGTCGGGAGTCGGCGTCGTTCCGAACCCCAGGCCCGGCAACGGGATCGAGGTGCTCACGGAGTTTGTCGCCGTGTCGATCACGACCAGGCGCAGCTTGGTCTGATCGGCCGTGAACGCCCACCGGTCGTCAGTCGAGAGCGAGATTCGCTGCACGATCGTCGCGACGGGAATCGTCGCCACGAGCGTCCTGGCGTCGAGGTCGAGGACGGAGACCGTGCCGGAGGTCACGTTGGCTGTGTAGCCGCGGCGTCCGTCGCTGGAGATCGCCAGCATGTGGGACTGGGAACGGCCTGTCGGGACCGAACCCAGAACCTTGAGGGTCACGGGGTCGATTATGGTGACCGAGTTGTCGAGCTCGGTCGTGACATAGAGGAGCCCGTTCCTCGGTCCGAAGACCGGCTTGTGCGGCCGCAGGCCCTTGCCGAGGTCGATCGTCCCGACCACGGCCCTCTTTTCCAGGTCGATCACATCGATCATCCGCCCGTCCGTGCCGGCCTGGCCGACACCGGCGCTGCCATAGACGGGGACAAACGCGCGCTTGCCGTCCGGCGAGGCCGCAACCTCATGTCCCGTGTTTCCGCTCTCCTCGACGGCCGCCAGCTGGTTCCCGGAGGCCGCATCGACGATTGAGAGCGTGTGGTCGCCCTTGTTGGCCACCAGGAGAAGACCGGAATACGGTTGGGAGGAGCCGGCATCGGCAGCGAAGCAGAAGGGGGCAAAACCGGTCAGGAGGCCGCCCACGAGGGCTGCGCGAAGGCGAAGGCTGTGGTTCATGCGCGCACAGTTATCCGGAAACCCGGGTGCAAGAAAGCCAAATGCACAGGAAAGACTCTCCGCCGCGGCAGGCCCGCGCCACGGTCACTCCCGGGTCTGTTCCTCGGCGGTCGCAGGACTCACCTTCAGGGCGTGCCCGCGGATTCGGATTCCGTTCAGCTTCCTGATGATCAGCTCCGCGTGCTCGCCGGCAACATCCACGAGCGCGTGCCTCTGGTGGATGTCGATTGCTCCGACCACATTGGCAGGGAGCCGCGTTACTCCGGTCACCTTCCCGACGATCTCCGCCGTCGTCACGAGGTGCTTCCTCCCGACGTTGAAGAAAAGGGTCGTCATTCCCACCTCCCTGCCCGTGCGAACCGCCGGCCCCGGCATCGCCGGCTCGGGC
>Ga0265338_10003435_pt1 | contig 22324 bp, 17 predicted proteins | sample 42126metaG_FD_193579 | JGI IMG/M metagenome (GOLD analysis project Ga0265338, IMG submission 193579) | Rhizosphere microbial communities from Carex aquatilis grown in University of Washington, Seatle, WA, United States - 4-21-26 metaG | ecosystem: Host-associated > Plants > Roots > Rhizosphere... | reverse complement strand
GCGGACTTCGCGGCATTGCAACCAGCGGCCGAAAGCCCGGGCGTCCGGAAAGACGCCCGTCAGCCGTTTCACGTAAGTCAACTGGACCTGCGTGTCGCGGAGCGGGCCGAAGGTTTCGAGATGCCGCTTGAGGGTGCGCCGGGCCTTCTCGAGATCGCGTCCGGGAATGAACGCGCCGAGCAGTTCGAGCGTCGAGAGAAGCCGGCGGATTTCCACCCGCAAATCGTGCACCGCATCTTCTGAAAAATGTCTCTGGCAGTATTTGAGCCGCTTCCGGTAACGCCGCCATTGCTGGTGCAACGAATCGCCAAGATGCTCCAGCACATCCGCCGTGGGAATCAGGGCGGCGTCCGCCAGATGGTGCCGGTGCCGGTCACGTTTTGCAGGATGCTTTGATTTGAACTGGCTCATGTCGTCATCCGCCGCCAGGTAAACCCCTGCAGCATAGATTGTCCCTGTCCGCCGAAGGTTACAATCTGGTGACAAATATTGCCAAGCCCGCAGTTTCCCGAAGGATGCGCGCTGGCCGGATGAATCCGGGAGTTCGCCGCGCGTTTTTCGCTTGGGCACCTCCCGCCGCGCAGCATAATCTCAGCGTGCTCATGCCACCGATCCGTCGCGCGGTCATTGATGTCGGCACCAACTCGATCAAGTTGTTGGTGGCCGATGTGTCCGGCCGCGACGTGCGGCCCGTGCATGAGGAAAGCCGCCAGACGCGGCTGGGCCGGGGCTTCTACCAGACCCGGCGGCTCCAGCCGGAAACCATCGCCTGCACCGCCGAAGCCGTCTGGGAGTTCGCCCAAACTGCCCGCGAGAAAAATTCCGATTCCATCCGTGTCATTGCCACCAGCGCCGCGCGCGACGCGGTGAATCCGGGCGACCTCACCTCGGCCATCGAGCGGGTGTCCGACCTCAAGGTGGAAATCATTTCCGGCGAACAGGAGGCGGGCTGGGTGTTTCAAGGCGTGACCGCCGGCACGGAGCTGGCCAAGGCGCCGCTGCTGCTGCTCGATGTCGGCGGCGGCAGCACCGAATTCATTCTCGGCCGGGGCGAACGCCAGCACTTTGCCCACAGCTTCCCGCTGGGCACGGTGCGGCTCATGGAAGCCCTGCCGCACAGCGATCCGCCGACCCGCGGCGAATTCACCGCCTGTCGCGACTGGGTGAAGCATTTCCTGCAAAGCGAAGTCCGGCCCCGGCTCGAACCCGCTTTGCGGCGGCTGGCCCGCTCACCGTCCGGCGCCATTCAGCTCGTCGGCACCGGCGGCACCACCAGCATCCTCGCCCGCATCGAGAACCGGCAGGACCGTTTCGACCGCGACCGCATCGAAGGCACGCGCCTCAGCCTGAAGCGTGTCCAGTTGCACCGGCGGCGGCTGTGGAGTCTGCCGCTGGCCGCGCGCAAGGACATTCCCGGCCTGCCGAAGACGCGGGCGGATGTGATCCTCACCGGCGTGGCCATTTACGAGGGCGTAATGAAGGAATTCGGTTTCAAGCAGCTCCGCATCAGCACCCGCGGCCTGCGCTTCGCCGCCGTGATGGACTGAAGCCATTGACGATTGGCGATGTTCGATTGACGCGGTTGAAAAATTGAGCGGCGCGTCTATCGTAAATCGCCTATCGTAAATCATCATGCGTGTTTTGATTGTCGGTTGCGGCTATGTCGGGGTTTCGCTGGGGGCGGAACTCGTCCGCCTGGACCACGAGGTTTTTGGCCTGCGCCGTAGCGCGTCGGCGGAAGCCGAATTGAAAGCCGCCGGCATCCAGCCGCTCTGCGGCGACGTGACCCGGCTGGAAACGCTGGCCAAGTTGCCGCGCGAATTCGATTGGGTGGTGAATTGCGTTGCGGCGGGCGGCGACGCGGAGAATTACCGGCAGGTCTATCTCCAGGGTACGCGCCACCTGATCGAATGGCTTGCGCCAAACCCGCCAAAGAAATTTGTCTATACCAGCAGCACGAGCGTCTATGGCCAGACCGACGGCTCGGCCGTCAAGGAATCCAGCCCCACCGAGCCGCCGGTGGAGACGGCGAAGGTCCTTTTGGAAACGGAAAAGCTCTTGTTGGCCGCGGCGGCCGACCGCAAGTTCCCGGCGGTGATCCTGCGCGTGGCAGGCATCTATGGCCCGGATCGCGGCCATGGTTTCAAGCAATTTCTGAAGAACGAGGCGCGGATCGAGGGCGACGGCTCGAGGGTGATGAACATGATCCACCGCGATGATTTGATCGGTTGCATCATCGCGGCGCTGAAGAGCGGGCGGGCCGGCGAAATTTACAACGCCGTGGACGACGAGCCGGTGACGCAGGCGACCTTTTTCCAATGGCTGGCGGGAACGGTGGGCAAATATCCGCCGGAATCCGTGCCCGATAATCCCGACGAAAACCGCAAGCGCGGCGTGACCAACAAGCGGGTGTCGAATCGCCGCTTGAAGATGGAGGTGGGCTACCAGTTCAAGCACCCGAACTTCCGCAAAGGCTACAGCGCGGAGATCCTGCGGCTCGAGCGCGCCGGCAAACTGGAAGTCGCGCCAGACGAACGGTAAGCAAATATCCCTATTTTTCACTTTGAAAACTTATCAATTCCACCGATATTGATTCTGCGGATATCATGCTTACTAGATCAAACTCTCTTTTGCAGAGTGGAATCTACACGGTTCCCGAAGCTTCACGCTTGACTCATGTCTCAGGCGGGCGTATCCGGCGATGGCTACGAGGATATGAATTCCAAACAAAGCATGGGCGACATCGTTCTCCCATGGTGTGGAGCGGTCAGTTAGATCCCATTGAGCATAGTCTGGCGCTCGGATTTCTGGATTTGATCGAGGTTCAATGCATAGACGCACTCAGATCGGCCGGGGTAAGTTGGAAAACATTACGAAAAGCGCATGCACACGCCTTGGAACTTTTTCATCATGACCATCCATTCTGTACCAACCGTTTTGCCACGGATGGCCACTCAATTTTCATGGAATTTCGCGACGAGAAGAACCAATCCTCTCTTTGGGATATCGCTGAAATTCAAAGGGTATTTGACCGGATTATCATCCCTTTTTTAAATAATCTGGAATTCGGAAATGACCAAACGCCTGTTCGTTGGTGGCCGTTAGGGCAGAATCAAGGGGTGGCACTTGATCCCAAACGAAATTTCGGCCATCCGATTGTTTTTGAAACCGGCGTGCCGACACTGACGCTGGCCAGGAGTGTTAAGGCCAATCAATCAATTCAAGAAGTTGCCCGATGGTTTGAAATTAGTCCAAAGGCGGTTAAGGAAGCTGTGGAGTTTGAGCAGCAACTGGCTGCGTGAATTTTTTCTTCGACAATAATCTCGCCCCGAAACTGGCTCGGACCATGAGTGCTGCAATCGAGCCTGAACATAAGGTCGTTCATCTTAAAGAGCGTTTCCCGGCCAACGTAGAAGATGAAATCTGGATGCGGGCGCTTGCAGGCGAAAAAGATTGGATCATCGTCACGGCGGATGTTTGCATCAGCCGGAATCCCCATGAAGTTCGTGCTTGGCGGGAAGCAGGACACACCATCTTCTTTTTGAAACCAGGCTGGACGCATCTCACGTTCTGGGAACAGATGAATAAATTCAGCAAGTGTTTCCCTGAAATTATTCAAAGCGCCGAACGGGCTGAACGAGGTTCTTGTTTCCTTGTCTCCGTCAACGGCAAGATCGAGAAATAATTTCAGCTTTGGGGAATTGTAAAATTTCGCTTCGACCTTGTGAAATTTTCCGCCTAACTTTCCCGCCAATGGCCGCCGACACCCAGCTTACGCCGATGATGACGCAGTATCGCCGTATCAAGGGCGAACTGCCCAAGGACGCGCTGTTGCTGTTCCGGCTCGGGGATTTTTATGAGATGTTTTTCGAGGACGCCCAGACTGGCGCCCAGATCCTCAATCTCGCCCTCACCGCTCGCAACGGTGTGCCGATGTGCGGCCTGCCGCATCATGCCGCCAACAGCTACATTGGCCGGCTGCTCAAGGCCGGGCGCAAGGTCGCCATCTGCGACCAGATCGAGGACGCCCGGCCCGGCCAGCTGGTCAAGCGCGAGGTCACCCAGATCCTCAGCCCGGGCACGCATTTCGACGAGCGTATGCTGGTGGCCGAGCGGAATAATTTCCTCGCCGCGGTTTATCCCTCGGGCAAAACGTTCGGCCTCGCGCTCGTGGACCTGACCACCGGCGATTTCATGACCACGGAGCTGGAAAATGATTCCGCGTTGCTCACGGAACTGGAACGGCTGCGCCCGGCGGAGATCATTTATCCCGGCGAGGCGGCGGCGCTGCGGGATCTGCTCAAGGACGCATTTAAAATCCTCAACGGCTACGATGACTGGACGTTCGCGCCGGAGACTGCGCTGTTCACCGTGCGCGAGCATTTCAAGGTCGCGTCGCTCGACGGCTTCGGGCTGAAGGATCACGGCGCCGCCATCGGCGCGGCCGGAGCGGCATTACATTACCTCACCCAGCATCTGCGCCGGGATGTGAAGCATCTCACCTGGCTGTCGTTCTATTGCCGCAGCGACTATCTCGCGCTGGATTACACGACGCTGCGGCACCTGGAAATCCTGGAGCCGCTCCACCACGACGCCCCGCGCAATGCGTCGCTGTATGGCGCGGTCAACCGGACCGTCACGCCCATGGGCGCGCGGATGCTGCGCCAGTGGCTGTCGCAGCCGCTGGCGGCCGTCGATCCCATCCGCCGCCGGCAGGAGGCGGTGCAGATGTGTATTGAGAATTCCCCGGCATTGGACGGCTTTCGCGCGCAGCTGGCGAGCGTGCGCGACCTCGAGCGGACCCTGGGCCGCCTGAGCAGCGGCAGCGGCAACGCGCGCGACCTCGTCGCCCTGCGGATGGCCCTGGAGCAAATTCCGGCATTGAAGGGGATTTTGCTTAAAGTAGGGCAGGCGTCCCGCCTGCCCGGCTTGCGCTCCAGCGCAAGCGATGAAGAAATCTTTCCGTCGGCTTCGCCGACGGGGGCAGGCGGGACGCCTGCCCTACTTTACGACCTTGAATCCCAGCTCACTGAGATGCCCGACCTCGTCGAGCTGGTTTCCCGCGCCATCGTGGAGGAACCGCCGCTGGCGCTGAAGGAAGGCGGCATGATCCGCGACGGCTTCGACCCGGCGCTCGACGAGCTCCGGAACGCGACGCGCGGCGGCAAGGATTGGATCGCCAAATTGCAGGCGGACGAAATCGAGCGCACCGGCATCACCTCCCTCAAGGTCCGGTTCAACTCGGTGTTCGGCTATTACATCGAGATCACGAAGGCGAACCTGGACAAGGTGCCGCAGCATTACATCCGCAAGCAGACCATCGCCAACGGCGAGCGCTACATCACGCCCGAGCTGAAGGACATGGAAGGCAAGATCCTGGGCGCGGAGGAACGCAGCGTGAAGCTGGAATACGAACTGTTCCAGCGCGTGCGCGAGGAGGTGCTGGGGCAGCTGCCGAAGATCCAGCACACCGCCTCCGCCCTGGCGCAGCTTGACGTGCTGGCGGCGTTTGCCGAAACCGCGCGCCTGCACAGCTACTGCCGCCCGCACGTGGCCGACGAGGGCGTGCTGCAAATCCGCGACGGCCGTCATCCAGTGTTGGAGCAAAGCCTGCAGGACGAGCGCTTCGTGCCGAATGATACGGGGCTTTCAGGTAGGGTGGGCGCTCGGTTGCCCGCCACCGAAGCTCAACCAGCGTCCGAACCACGGCGCGCAGAGGACTGCGCGCCCCACCTTGAAAAGAATGCTGCATTCCCCCAGATCGGCCTGATCACCGGGCCGAACATGGCGGGCAAGAGCACCTATATCCGGCAGGTCGCGCTTATCACATTGCTGGCGCACACCGGCTCTTTCGTGCCGGCGGCGGAGGCGCGCATCGATCTGGTGGACCGCATCTTCACCCGCATCGGCGCGAGCGACGACCTCAGCCGTGGGCAATCCACCTTCATGGTGGAAATGACCGAGACGGCGAACATCCTGAACAACGCCACGCCGCGCAGCCTCATTGTGCTGGATGAAATCGGGCGCGGCACGAGCACGTTCGACGGCCTGAGCCTGGCGTGGAGCATCGTGGAGCACCTGCACAACCAGGTCGGCGCCAAGACGCTGTTTGCCACGCATTACCACGAATTGACGGAGCTCACGCAGCGCCTGCCGCGGCTGAAGAATTTCAACGTGGCGGTGCGGGAATGGCGCGACCAGATCGTGTTTCTGCGCAAGATTGTCGAGGGCGGCACGGACAAGAGTTACGGCATCCACGTGGCCCGCCTCGCCGGCGTGCCGAAGGAGGTGCTGGAGCGGGCCAAGGTGATCCTGGGCAACCTCGAGGAATCCGAGCTCACCCCGGAAGGCACCGTGCGCCAGTCGCCACGACGCCAGCACGACCGCGACAAGCTCAAGCAGCTCACCCCCCCGCCGCAGATGGATTTGTTCGGGTGACCTGCAGCTAACAGCCCGTTCGAGAACAAGTTTTCCAGTAGGAGCCGAGGTAACGAGGCTCAAATCTCTTCAGGAATTGGCGTTTGTTCAAGCCTCCTCACGTCGGCTCCTACTTTTTGAATGGGTGGACAGGCATCCTCCGGCCTGTCCTCCGCTGTTCACTCCTGCCAGACCGTCACGCCGGCGATCGGCACTTCGGAGGTGCCGAAAAGGAGTTTGGCATTCTTCGAAATTGGTGCGCGCTGCGGTTTTTCGGTGAAGTTGGTGGCGACCCAGAAGCCGTCGCGCCAATCCACCAGGAAATTCTCCGCCAAGTTTTCGACGGCCACGCCCGCGCGCTGGAAGTCCTCGCGGATGAGCTGGGCTTCCAGGCCGCCGGTTTCGGAATCCACGCCGATGTAGGTCACGGTGCCCTTGCCGAGCTTGCGGGTCACCGCGGCGGTGCCGCCGGCGTAATATTGGTCCGTGTATTGGGCGAGGGCGGTTGTCCCTTCGCGGGGTTCGAGCACTTCGGCCCAGCTCACCCAGTCGTAGATTTGTTTGCCGGCCTTCACCTTGCCGGAATAGGGCACGGGCAAGGTGTCGTAGAATTTGATCTTCGCCCCGATGAGATCGAGAATCGGCGCCGCCCAAGGCCCTTCCCAAAGATGGCCGCGCAGGTCTTTTTGTCCGGTGCGGCAGGTGAGAATCAGATGGCCGCCCTGTTCGGCATAATCCTTCCAGCGCTGCACGAGCTTTTCATCCACCAGCTGGCACGCCGGCACCACCAGGAACGGGTACTGGTTGAAATCCTTGTCCTCGGTGATGACGTCGACCGGGCAGCCGAGGCGTTTGAGCGCGCGATAGGATTTCAGGATATGCTCCATGGTGTCCCAGCGAGTGGTTTGTTTGTGATCGTCGATGTCCCAGCGGCTCTCGACGCTATAGAGCAGCGCGGTGCGGCGGGCGGCGTAGGCGGCGGGTTCCTTGGCCTCGGGCTTGAGATCCTTCCGCAGCGACGCGATCTCCCGGGCGGCTTGTGAATATTGTTCGCCGCCGGTGGTCGGCGTGACGCCGTCCGTGCCCACCAGGCCGTAATGATATTGCTCGGGGCCGTAAAGCGGTTCGCGGTAGCGGTAGGTGCAGACGATTTTTGCGTCTGCGGCGAAGGCGCGCATGAGCCAGAGATGGACCGCGCCCGGGTACGGCTGCGGGTTCACATCGCCCCAGTTCACCTGGCCGGGCTGCAATTCCATCAGCCCTTCAAAGCCGTTGATGCTGCGATGAAAGTCGTGGGAGAAGGACATTGCCGCCGCGCCGCCCAGGCGGAAGCCCAGCGGGCCCTCGTTCAGGTTGCCGTGTGCGGGATAATGCGTCCAGGTGACGATTTCGAAATCGTTTCCCAGCAGGGCCGGGTTCACAGCGCCGAACATATGCATGAAGTTGCTGGTGATCCACTGGCGTCGGCCGCAGTACTTGCGCAGGATGCCGGCCTGGAAACGGAGATAATCGGCGGCGGATTCCGCAAACCAGCGCTGGGCGTCGAGCAGGGCGTGCTCGTTGACCTGAGCGACCAGCTCCTCTTTGTTCGGGAGGCGGATCTGGTCGAAATTCTGGTAGTGCTGCGACCAGAAGGAGGTGCCCCAGGCGTCGTTCAGGTTTTCGATGGTGCCGTATTTGGTTTTCAGCCAGGTCCGGAATTTCGCCTGGCAGGCGTCGCAGTAGCAGGGTTCCTTGCCGTAATGGCTGAGTTCATTGTCGAGCTGCCAACCCCAGACCCGCGGATCATTTCCGTAACGTTTGCCCAGCTCCTCGACGATCTTGCCGACGTAGTCCCGGTAGAGATCCACGTTCCAGCACGCCTGCTGGCGCGTGCCGTGCAGCATCCGGCGGCCTTGCGCGCTCACCATCAGCACCTCGGGATGCGCCTGCACCAGCCAGACGGGCGGGGCCGGGGTGGGCGTGCACAGGACGACCTTCAGTCCCTGGTCGGCGCAGAACTGGACGTTGCGGTCGAGCCAGGCAAAATCAAAATGGCCTTCTTCCGGTTCCATGAAAGCCCAGGCGAACTCGCCCATGTGGACAAATTCCAGGTCCATTTTCTTGATGTTGCCGATGTCCCGCGCCCACTCGTTTGACGGCCAGGCTTCCGGGTAGTAATAAACGCCAATCTGCATGAGATCGGCTTTGGGGAATTGCGGGCTGTCGGCGGCGGAGAGCTGGCCGGCGGCTAAAATTCCAATGGCAGCGGCAAGAATCAGGATTTTCATGGCGTCAGTTGGTTGACGCTTTTGTAGCCGGATGCGGCCGATTTGGACAGGACAAAGAAGCAGACCGGCGAAATCCGCTATTTTCTCCCAGTCTGTCCGGGAAAATATGTTTTCCGTTTGAACATTGCGCCGGTTAGCTTTCTCCAATTACTGTTATGAAAACGAACATGTTATGTAATCTGTGGACAACCGTTTGCGTGTCGGCGCTGACGCTGACCGCGGCATTTAACGCGGTGGCGGAGGACACGAAGGCGGATGTAAAACCGAATAAATCCTACATCGGCGCGGTCACGTCGGTGGATACAAAGGAACATACGCTGGGTTTGAAAGGGACGTTTTTGAGCAAAACTTTCAACCTCGGCAATGACTGCACCTACACGTTGGTGGACAAAAACGCGGGCGACATCGGCGATTTGCGTCCGGGACAGCGGGCCATGGTTGTTTACCAGGAGTCGCATGGCGTAAAAGTGGCCAACCGGGTGGTCCAGCAGCCGCTCCGGTACGAGGGCACGGTGAAGGCCTTTGACCCGATCCAACGCACCATGACCCTGCGTGGCCGCGGCATGGACCGGACATTCCAGATCGCCGGCGGCTGCAAGGTGGTGCTGCGCGATTACAAGTCGGGCGCGCTCGCCGACGTCCAGTCCGGCAATTACGTCACGGTGACGTATGAAACACCAAACGAGAAGCCGACAGCCTGGAAGATCGCGCAGACCAGCGAGACCTTCACCGGCTCACTGACGGCGATTGATCTCGACACCAGGACCATCAAGGCCAAAGCGCTGCTGGGCGCGAAGAAATTCAATCTGGGCGACAACTGCGCCATCGTGATCAACGGCAGGATCAACGGACAGCTGGCCGACTTGAAGCCGAACGACAAGCTGGTTTTCAGCTATGATGAAATCAACGGGATCAATGTCGCCAACCGGATCGCGCCGGCCGGCACTGCGCAGCAATCGGAAACGACGGCCGCTCAACTGATGCAATAAGTTTATGGTCACGGAGCGGCTGATTTGAGCACGTTCCAACCGGGACGGGCTCAAATCCTGCGTTAATCGGATGCCGCAAACGGATTTGTCTGCCCGCTGAAAAACTACTGCGGCAAAACATGGGCGGGAGTGGCGTTTGTGCCGAGCGAACAAGTCGGAACGGAGCCTACAGATTTGATGGAATAGATGCCGCCGGCCGGACAGGGCGGAATTTTACCCTGGCGGTTGAGTTTGATGTAGGGTGTCAGGTCGTCGGGAAAGTTGATGGCTTCTCCATTGGTTTTGCCATGCTCCAAGGCGAACTCGTTGGCGGCGGCATCAATTTGCCGGAGATTGTTGATACAGGCATTGGCTTGCGAGGTTGTGCGGGCTTTCACGAAATTGGGAATGGCAATGGCCAACATCATCGGCACCAAGAAAACCGACAGGGCTATGCTGATATATCCGGTGATCAATCCGGCCAGCGCCAGGCCCTGGCCGGCGAGGGTTCCACTGGAGTGCTTGATCCGGGAATAGGCCATGTGGCCGCAAATGACTCCTGGGATGGCAAATAACAGGCCGAGACAGATCCATAAAAACACCAGGCCAACGATGCCGAGCACCAGGCTGGTGATGGCCAGAGCCGAAGTTTTTGGTTGTGGCGCGCCGCCGGTAAGGGGAGGGATCGTTTCGTCCATAAATTTAAACGGTTTTGTGGTTTGAACGCCTTCGGGAAGCCCCCAAAGTGGGCGGCAGATCCGGAAAGTCAAATCATAATATGTTCCGGCAATAAAATGCCTGTGCCGGCCGGCCGCTTGTGCTAAAACAATCCGCGTTTTATGGAAATCACCATCATTCCCGAACGTTTGCGAAAATTTGAAATTCCGGGGCGCGTCATGTTCGCCAACGGCAACGGCGGCCTGCCCAAAATCAACATCCACGCCAGCCGGAGCACGGCGGAGATTTATCTCCACGGCGCGCATGTGACCGGTTTCCAAAGAAACGGCGAGCCGCCGCTGTTGTTCGTAAGCCGGCTCAGCCAGTTTGCCGCCGGCCAGCCGATCCGCGGCGGGGTGCCCGTTTGCTTTCCGTGGTTCGGTCCGCGTCCGGGCGACGCAACGCACGGGTTCGCGCGGAACATGGAGTGGGAATTGATCGAAACCGCCGCCACTCCTGACGGCGGTGCGAAGGTCGGGTTCCAGCTGCCGGAGGCCAAAGCCGCGGAATCATGGCCACCGTTCAAGGCGGAATTTATTGTCACCGTCACCGACCGGCTGGCCATGGAATTGGCGGTCACCAACCTGTCCCCGGACCGGAATCTTGAATTTGAGGATTGTCTGCATACCTATTTTTATGTCGGCGACATCGGCGCGGTGGCCATCACCGGCTTCCAAGGCGCCCCGTTCCGGGACCACGCGGCCGGGGCCAACGGCGCGCGCAAAGTCGAGAATGATGCCTCGCTGCGCATCGCCCGGGAAACAAACCGGGTTTATCCGGACTCGACCGGCCCGGTGGAAATCCGCGATGATAATCTCAAACGAACGATTCGCGTGGAGAAATTCAATTCCGCTTCCACCGTGGTCTGGAATCCGTGGACGACGCAAAAAATGCCGGGCGATTTCGACCCGGCGGAGCACCAGCACATGGTTTGCGTGGAATCCGGCAACGTGAAGCAGAACAAAATTTCCCTTCCGCCCGGCAAATCCCGGGGCCTGAAGGTGATTTTAAGCAGCCAGCCGCTTTGACGAGGTGATTTCCGTCATCGAACATCAACCCGCCGGGGCCGACCTGATCACCCAGGTGGAGGAGATTTTTTCGCCGTCCGGCATCTTGTCGCGCGCGAAAAATTTCGAGTTCCGCCCGCAACAGCAGGAGATGGCCGTGGCCGTGGCGCGCGCGCTGCAAAATCGAGGGCATCTCGCTGTCGAGGCCGGCACCGGCGTCGGCAAAAGCCTGGCGTACCTGATCCCGGCGATCCTGTTCGCCGTGGCCGAGCGCAAGAAGGCCGTCGTTTCCACGCACACCATCAATTTGCAGGAACAGCTCACGGAAAAGGACCTCCCGATGCTGGCGCAGGTGCTGCCGGTGAAGTTCAACTTCACGATGCTCAAGGGCCGGGCCAACTACCTCTGCACGCACCGGCTGCACAAGGCGATGCAGCAATCCGGCAACCTGTTCACCTCGTCCGAGGCCGAGGAATTGCGGCGCATCGCCGAATGGGCGAAGGGAACCACGGATGGCAGCCTGTCGGACTTCGACCTCGAGCCGGACCCGAAGGTGTGGGCGCAGGTCTGCTCCGAGCGCGGGCTGTGCTCGCCGAAGATTTGCGGGTTTCCGTCTGATTTTGCGAAGGACCACGGGGTCTGCTGGTTCCAGCGGGCGCGGAACAAGATTCTATCTTCGGACGTGCTGGTGCTCAACCACACGCTGTTTTTTACGCTGCTGGGGGGCATTGATGAGGATATCGAAGGCGGCATCCTGTTCAAAAACGACTTCGTGATTTTCGACGAGGCGCACACGATGGAAAACGTGGCATCACGGCACGTCGGCCTGAGCGTGTCGAGCGGCCAGGTGCGTTATGCGCTGAACCGGCTGTGGAATCCGCGCACGGAAAAAGGCCTGCTCGGCACGTTGCGGAAAGGCAATGCGGTGAAGCTCGTGGCCGATATTCTCGTTGAAACCGACAAATTCTTTGAAAACGTGGAGGCTGCGTGCGAGGAAATCCAGGAAAACACCAAACGCGACAGTTTCGGCGGCGGTGACAGCGGCCGCCGCCGGACGTGGACGGAACTCCGCATCCGCCGGACGGAACTGGTGAGGGACAATGTCACGCTGCCGATCCAGCGCCTGCGCGAGGCGGTGAGCGAATTGATCAAGCTGAGCGCGGACAAGGAAATCGGGCTGGAGCTGGTCGAGTGCAACCGCCGGCTGTCCGAGTTGCGCGAGGAGGTGAAGGCGTTCCTCGAACAAAGCGCGCGCGACCACGTGTACTGGGTGGAACGCAGCGGCAAGGCGCACAAGAACCTGACATTGAACGCCGCGCCGGTGGACGTGGCGGAATTTTTGCGGCAACGGCTGTTCGCCAGCGACACCAGCATCATCATGACCAGCGCCACGCTGGCGACCAAGGTAGGGCAGGCGTCCCGCCTGCCCGGCGAGCGCGCCAGCGCGAGCAAAGAAGATCTCCAAACCGCTTCATCAGCACGGGCAGGCGAGACGCCTGCCCTACTTTTCACGCCATTCGATGCCGACGCACCCGTTGCCGTCTATTCGCGACATCTGCCGCATTGGCGACAGGATGGGGCGACGTACATGGTCACCTTTCGACTCGGGGACTCTATTCCTCAAACCAAGCTCCATCAGTGGGAACGAGAACTCGAAGAATGGCTGGAAAAAAATCCAGAACCGCACATTGCCGCGCAACGCGCCGAGCATCATGAGAAGTTCACCGAGCGGTTTCATCAATGGTTGGATGCGGGAATGGGGCAATGCTGGTTGCGCCAGCCGGATATTTCGGCAGTGGTTGAGGAGGCTTTGAAGTTCTTCGATGGCGAGCGATATGTGCTCGGTCACTATGTCATCATGCCGAACCACGTCCATGCCGTTGTGCGGCCGGTGCAGGAGCATCTGTTAAAGGACATTTTGCACTCATGGAAATCGTTCACCGCGCACAAACTGAACGAGATGCTCGGACAGCAGGGCCAGCTTTGGCAGGATGAATCCTTCGATTGCATCATCCGCAGCACCGCTCAACTGGACAAGATCGCTTTTTACATTCAGGAAAATCCGCAGAAAGCGGGATTGAAGGCGGGAGAATTTCGACTGGGAGCGGGCCGTAATGTAGGGCAGGCGTTCCGCCTGCCCGGCGAGGGCGACAGCCCGGGCAAGAAAAAAAACAAAGCAGCGCTTCCGCCGACTGCGTCGGCGCGGGCAGGCGGGACGCCTGCCCTACGTTATTTTGTCCAGCGCGTCGGCGCGGATGCCGCCACGCAGCTCCAGGTGGGCACGCCGTTCGATTACGAGCGGCAGATGAAGATTTTTGCCGCCAAGAAAATGCCCGACCCGCGCGAGGCCGGCTATGCCGATGCGCTCGAGCACTGGATCGGGCATTTCGTGAAGCAGACGCACGGCAAGGCGTTTGTGCTGTTCACGAATTACCGGCTCATGCAGGAAATCGCCGAACGGATGGAGCCGTTTTTCAACCGGCTGGGGGTGGCGTGTTTTGTGCAGGGCAAGGGCACGCCGCGCTCGACGATGCTGGAGAAGTTCAAGGACGACGTGGATTCGGTGCTGTTTGGCACGGACAGCTTCTGGCAGGGCGTGGACGTGCCGGGCGAGGCGTTGAGCAACGTCATCATCACGCGGCTGCCGTTCGCCGTGCCGGACCATCCGCTCATCGAGGCGCGCATCGAGGCGATCGAGGCGCGCGGCGGCAATTCCTTCAGCGAATTCTCCCTGCCGGAGGCGATCTTGAAATTCCGCCAGGGCGTCGGCCGGCTGATCCGGACCAAGACCGACACGGGCATCATCGTGGTGCTCGACAATCGCGTGCTCACCAAGCAATACGGCCAGGCGTTTCTCGACGCGCTGCCAAAGTGCCCGGTGGAGATTGTCTGAGCTGCCATGGACTATCATGATTTCCTGAAGATTGCCGGCGGCCTCGGCGCGCTGGCGCTGTTTGTGCCCATGGCCGTTGAGGTGATGAAGGACGGCGGCGGCGGCCAGAGTTTCGCCACCTGGGTGCTCTGGGCCGCGCTGGATTCCATTTTGACGGTCAGCGTCATCCAGCAGCACGGGAATTTTCTTCTGCCGCTCGGTTTTGTCATCGGCGGCGTGGTCGTGACCGGATTGCTGCTGGCCCAGGGGCGCTTTGCCTGGGGGCGCCTGGATACGGTGATTCTGGCGCTCGTGCTCGGCTGCCTGGCGGGCTGGAAGCTGGGCGGGGCAAAACCGGCCACCGTGGCCGCCACGACGGCCATCTGCGTGGCCGGCATTCCGGGTATGATTGAATTGTGGCGGAACCCGCAGCGCCAGGTCGGAAACATCTGGGGCGGGTACGTGCTGGCCAACGGGCTGGCGTTTCTGGGTGGAACCGCCATGACGGTGCAGGAACGTTTCGCGCCCGGCGTCTTCGCCGCCTTCTCATTGCTGATGTTTTTGGCGAGCCGCAAACCCGTGAGCCGGCCGCCAACGCCGTCCCCCTGACGCGGGCGTGCCGCGTACCGCCGCTGCTTTGTTTTTCAAGAGGGGTAACCAGCTTTGAGGTTTGGAGTCCCGCCAGAAGCTGGAACGATTCAATTCAACCACGGATGGACACGGATGAACACGGATAAAGACAAGGCAAAATGTTGTTTAGAGCGGTTTAATTAGAACTGTAGCCATTTCGATACCCACACCGCGAGTGGACCACGGGCTTCAGTCCGCTTCAACATGGATTAGCCTGACGACATCGAAGCGGCGTGAACGCCGCGCTCCGGCTACAGTATTTTTGAAACCGCTTTAACGAACCCGGCTGCCTCACCGGCTGGTGAACCAGTTTTGCAGGGCTGAAATCTTTTTCCATCCGTGTTCATCCGTGGTAAAATGCTTTGTTCAGTGCATGGAGACGGTTGAAAGCGGTCATCAGGCCGCATAAATGCGGAGCTCCGAACAATACAGCCCTCCCGTTTCCAGCCAAACCTCGACACTTGTTGCTCCGGCCATTAGGCTGCTGGCCATGACGCGCACGGAAAGACTCCTGGCCGAACTCGTCGCGCTGCCCAGCGTGAATCCCGCCTTCCTGCCCGCGCGCCATCCCTTTGCCGGGGAACAGCGCATGGCGGATTTCCTGGCGTCGGCGGCCGCGCGCGCCGGCCTCGACGTGGAAATGCAAAAGGTCTTGCCGGGCCGGTCCAATCTCATTGCGCGCCTGCGGCCGCGAAATAAAATCCGCCGGACGATCCTGCTGGCGCCGCACCTTGACACCGTGGGCGCGGACGGGACGAAATTCATTCCGCAGCGCAAAAACGGCCGGGTTTACGGCCGTGGCGCGTGTGACACCAAAGGCTCGGTGGCCGCCATGCTCGCCGCGCTCGCTGAGCTGGCCGGCGCGAAGTCGCGGCCGCAGGAAACGGAAATTGTTTTTGCCGGGTTGGTGGACGAGGAACAGGCCCAGGCCGGATCGCGCGCGCTGGTGGCGGGCCGGTTCAAAGCCGATCTGGCCATCGTCGGCGAGCCGACGCGGTTGCAGGTGGTGACGGCGCACAAGGGCAGCCTGTGGTTGCAGCTCGAAACGCGCGGCCGGGCGGCGCACGGCGCAACCCCGTGGCGCGGACAAAACGCCGTCCACGAAATGGCCCGCATCGTGGACTGGCTGGAAACGGATTACGCCGCGCAGCTCCGGCGTCGGAAACACCCGCTGCTCGGCGCCGCCACGGTGAATGTCGGCACGATCAGCGGCGGGACCCAGCCGAACATCGTGCCCGACCACTGTGCGATCACCGTTGACCGCCGCACCCTGCCGGGCGAGACGGAGGCGGGGGTGCGCCGCGAAATCGCCCTCCGGCTGCGCGCCCGGAAACTGGCGGCAAAAATGGGCAGCACGAAGCTGGCGCCGGCCCTGCCGATGGAAACGGACCGCCGGCTGCCGCTCGTCCGGCAATTCTTGCGGAGCACCGGCCAGACCCGGCCGGTGGGGGTGGATTTTTTCTGCGATGCGGCGGTGTTGTCGGCGGGCGGGATTCCGAGCGTGGTGTTTGGGCCCGGCGACATCGCGCAGGCGCACACGGCGGACGAATGGATTTCCCTGGCGTCACTGGAGCGCGGCAAGAATCTGCTGTTGAATTTCCTGAAATCGCTGTCGTGAAGGCGTGGAACCGTTGAACGGTTGAATCGTCGAACCGTCCATCCGATTCAACGATTCACGGTTTTAACGGTTCAACGGCAATGGGAAATGCCTTTTCTCCACCGGACACATCCGGCAATCTTTCTGCCCATGTCTTTGACGGCAGAGAAAACACCGGCAGGTCTCGCGGCGGCTCCCTCGCCGCACGCGCAGTTTTTCCGGCAAAGCGGCTGGCTGATGATCGCCAACGTGGGCAGCGGCGCCGTGATGTATGGAGTCCACCTGCTTTCCAAAAAAATTCCGGCCGCCGAGTACGGTATCTTTGGCGTGCTGCTATCGGTGGTGATGTGCGTGCCGAACCTGCCGTTGCAGATGGTGTTCGCGCAGCAGACGGCCAGGGCGCTGGCGACCAACCGCGAACGCGAGCTGGCGGGCATGATCCGGCTGGCTTGGCTGGGGACGTTGGGCCTGTTCTTGGCGCTGGCGCTGGGCGTCTTCATCTGGCAGGGCGACATTCTGGCCCGGTGGCAGATCGCCAATCCCGCCGCGTTGTGGATGACGCTGCCGGTGGTGCTGTTGTCCTTGTGGCTGCCCATGTTCTGGGGCGTGATGCAGGGCCGTCAGGATTTTTTCTGGCTGGGCTGGTCGAACATTCTCAACGGCGTGGGGCGGACGGCGCTGGCGGCATGCATCGTATTCTTCCTGGGCGGTTATGCGGCGGGAATGATGACGGGCGTCTGCCTGGGCTTGGCCATTGCCGTCGGCATCAGCGTCTGGCAGACCCGGGCGTTGTGGCGTCTGCCGTCGCTGCCGTTTGACCGGCGCAGTTTGCTGGCGCAAATCATTCCGCTGATGCTGGGGTTTGGCGCGGTGCAATTCCTGTTCACGGCGGACACAATGTTCGTGAAGGCGTACTTTTCAGGCGACGATGCGGCGTTTTACTTTAGCGCCGGGACGCTGTCGCGCGCGCTCATGTGGCTGGTGATCCCGCTGGCAACCGTGATGTTTCCCAAAATCGTGCACAGTGTGGCGAAATCGGAGAAAAGCAACCTGCTAGGACTGGTGCTGCTCGGCACGGTGATCCTGGCCGCCGGCGGCGCGCTGGGGTTGACGATATTGGGGCCGTGGTTCGTCAAACACGTTTACAACGAAGCTTACGTGCGGGTCGCGTCGGCGGTGCTGCCATGGTATGCGTGGGACATGGTGCCGCTGTCGCTCGCCTATGCGCTGGTGAACAACCTGCTGGCGCGGTCGCACTTCCGCATCGTGCCGGTGCTGGTGCTGCTCGCCGCCGTCTACGGAGTGGTGCTGGCGGTGGTGGGCCGGCATGCGGGCCAACTGGCGGATCCGGAAGCCGGACTAAAGCTGATGCTTCAGACCCTGGGCGTTTTCAACCTGGTGCTGCTCGGCGCCTGCGCGTGGTTCACCTTCAGAAGCCCAAAGCCCGAGATCGTTGAATCGATCAACGGTTGAATCGTTGAATCGGGCGCTGCTCAGGCGGCGGGTGGCTTGGGGGGCGGGATTTCCGGCGCTGCCAACGGCTTGGGCTGGCGCAGTTTTTTATAGATCCAACCTTCCAACGGGCTCAAGGGATGCAGCAATTTATAAAACGGCGAGTAAATCAGCCGGATGCGCACAACCGACAGGAGCATCGCCAGGGACGAGCGGAACAGGGACGAAGTGACTTTGGAACCCACCTTGTCCGTCCATTCAATCGGCATCTCGCGGACCGTGAGGCCGGCGCGTTTCAGCGACACCAGGAGGTTCACATCAAACGCCAGATCGGCGATGCAGAGGGTGGAATGGATCTTTTCCACCGCGCTGCGGCGGAGGACCTTGCAGGGACATTGGGTGTCCTTGATGTGCATCCAGAACAGCGTCTCGACAATGGCATGAAAGCCCCGGCTGACGAAACGTCGCAGCTGCGTTTGCGACTGGTGCAGCACGGCTCCCGGCAGCCAGCGTGAGCCGATGATGGCGTCCGCTTCGCCGATGGACCGGACCAGCTGGCAAAGCGCCTGCGGCGGCGTCGCACCATCGGCATCCACGTAGGCGATCAAATCGCCGAAGGCGGCGAGCTTGAGCCCCTCGATGAGCGCGCCGCCCTTGCCGATGGGCGCCTTGAATTCCAGCGCCCGGATGGTCAGATGTTCCGCCGCAATGCGCCGGACCACCCCGATGGTGTCGTCGGTGCAGCCGTTGAGCACGACGACGAGCTGGAACTGGCCGGAATAATTTTTGGAAAAGTACTGCGCGTAGTCGCGCAGCACCGGTTCGATGCGGCGCTCCTCGTTGTAGGCCGGAATGAGGAGCAACAGGCTGGGATCAGGCACGCCCCATCAATAGCAGGAAACCGGCAAAAAGCAACGGCCCGAAGACTTCGGTAGTGTCCTGATTTGGCATTGGAGCGCGGGCTTCAGCCCGCTTCACCGTAAGAACAAGAACGACCGCATCGATTCCGAAAAAATCGCCCATCTGCTCCGTACCAATTTCATTCCCCCGGCCTACGTCTATCCCGCCGCCAAACGTCCCGTGCGCGCCCTCCTGCGCCAGCGCACCTTCTTCGTCTGGTCCAGAGCCGATCTCCTGGCCCGCATCCAATCCCATCAGCTGGCCCATAACCGGCCAACCCTCCGCCAGACCCGCCCCAACCGCGAGCCTTGGGAACAAAAGCTCCTGGCCCAGGAAGATCACCCCGTCCGCCAGCTGGCCCTCCAAAACGAACTGGCCATGATCCGCCACTTCGATGCCCAGATCGCCGCCCTGGAATCCCAGCTCCATCAACTCACCAAAGCCATCCTCCCGCGCGACTTCGCCCTCCTCCAAACCGTCCCGGGCATCGGCGAACAGCTGGCCATGATGATCCTCTATGAAATCGGCGACATTAACCGCTTCCCCACCGTCAAAGATTTCCTGAGCTACTGTCGCCTGGTCAAAGGCACCGTCGCCAGCGCCGGCCTCATCAAGGGCCTGCGCGGCGCCAAACTCGGCAACGCCTACCTCCGTTGGGCTTTCGGTGAAGCCGCCGTCATTGCCAAACGCGATATCGTCCTGGGTCCCTTGGCTCAGCGGCTCGAAGCCAGGCTGGGCAATAAATTCAAGGCCAACACCGTCCTGGCCATCAAACTGGCCCGCGCCGTCTATTTCATGCTCAAAAGCCACACCGTCTTCGATCCGGAACGCTTGGTGGCGGCACTGACGCATAAATGAATTTGGCCCTGGCCAGCGTCAACCCGCAGAGTCTAACTGGAGCCGTTTAAAAAACTGATGCCCTGACGAGTCGCAGACCACCCCATGGTGCCTTTGAGCACCCCAGTCTGCGTTGGGCGCGGTGAGGACTCCGGGGATTTGATTGGGAACGCTGGCCAGCTGGCCTTAAACTGATCGCCGACCGCCGGGGGCGCGAGCCAATTGGCTCGGCCATCGCCCCCGGCTCGTTTAACCAGCCGGCGAACGGTAAACCATAACTTTGGAACGCATCATGATTTGGAGCCTCCGCCCCCAGGGCACGTCCGCAAAAAACTGGAGCCCCGACCAGCCGTCGCCAAGCTATGGCCTGGCAGGCTCGATCGGGGCAGCCGTCATTAGATTTGAATGGATAGCTCAGGGGTGTACTGCCAAGAGTTTCTGGGCCGCTGCACGGCGTTTGATCGTGCGGCTGGAAGGCCGTGATCGGTTCTGGCTTGGGCCAGGACTGGCTGCAGCCCGATTGAGCCACGAATAGGTGTTTAGCCGGACTCCTTGTCCGAGCTGCCAATTGAAATTAAGTCGGAAGTTCCCGTTCTGAAGACGTTAAACGGAAAGTTATAAACTTTCCGATAGGATCCCTTTTTTCCTGTTGACCGTCCGGGCTTTATAGGTGTTAGGTGCCTGCCTCAGCATAACTAGAAAAATTCCGCCACTCGCTGTGCTGAAATGCATCTGGGTCAATCTCCATCAGTGCTCTGGAGAGCATCCCGGAAACAATCGGCGTATGGCGAAGCATCTCATCAATCTTCTGAAAGGTTCGAATAAAGCTGTCAACGTTCGAGTTCAAGATAAAAACCTGCGACTCTTCGCGCTCAACGTCGAGACCGCAAATCTCGCCAGTGTCTTGATGGACGCCAAGATATGGGCTGGCACCACCTCCGTCAGCATAGTCCTCCTCTCCGAATAGGAAGAGGGTGGTCCACTCATCCTCGATGTCGCAGCCACTCAAATCCGTCGGCGCGACAGGATGCAACGGGGTGCGAGATCGCGAAAAGTCGAAATCTAAAGGCACCCCTCTGACCAACCAACGCACGCGAGCCGGGAGACGCCTCGCTACTTCCTGCCTGGCTGACTCGGGATCAATCATTGTGGCACCTAACGTCCAGAACTCAGCCATGCCGGGACTGTGATGTCAACCGCGAATGCGGAACTGAGACGCCCAACCGGCATTGGCTGCAGTGATTTGTTAGGGCTCATTGCCATCAATCTCGGCACTGCATGCCGACGAAATAAAGCTGCATCCGATTTGTATCGTAGGATAACGCCGTCTTGAACTTCGTGCCACTCTTGTCGGTAAAATCACCAGCGTAATAAACCTGCCGCTCAATCTCCGACTGACTCCAAAACGGCAAATTCTTCGCCCAATCAGGCGGTGGCGTCATGTCCTGCTTGACGGTCTGCCAATCGACAGCATGAAAATGCGCCACAAGAAATGGTGTCATATCGTTCGTGGCATGAAACTTCACGTAATACGTATCTAAAAGTGCAACCGTGATAGTTTTGGCAGCCAAACAACCTGTCCCTGGTGGCAAAGATAAACCAGTGGAGACACTAAAACTCTGGTCGCCTGGTAACTGCGGCTGCCCGCATCCGATGAGAGTGCCCAAAGTGACCGCCAGAACACAACTGATGAATGCGCGAGTGCTCATGAGCCCTAACGTTTGAGCTCAGGCACCGCCACCGGGGCCTGACGCTGGTTGCAATGATGATGTTCAAATTTCATGGTCCCGTCAAAACTGAAGGCGCGGTGGCGGTTGCCTGCAGCGATTTTGTTAGGCCTTGTGCTTCTCACTTCTTCGAGCATAACGCTTAAGTATCTCACCGATAAATCCTAAAATAAGGGATGTGAAAATCAGCGAACCACCAATGCCAACCGTCATCACACAAATGGGAAACCAAAAATGGAAAACAGCACTACCCCAATCCTGCTGGAAATAACCAACACCCAAAGAACCGAACAGGCAAAGCACAGCCCCGATAATAACTCCCTTAAATGAAAGGCTGAATTTCATGGTGCCGGACGAGGCCTAACGAAAAAAGCTGAGCCGCGCCGCATCTGCGACGTGGACCGCGATAGCGGAACGGCAATGGCCAATAGGCGTTGGCTCCGGCGACTGGTTAGGCCACGGTTTCATTTGTTGACCACCTGATTTGTGCGATCCTGAGCCACCACAGCTCTGGCATAGGTCAAGTCGTGCAGTAAATCATCGGGAACAGACTCACTGCTAAAATGTGTATCATAGTGATAACACCATGTAACTAGCAAAGACCTAACACCACTCTTCACCAAATTGGCATCACCCTCCTCAACGCACCGCAATAAATGTGAGTAAGCGTGTATATCGTAAATGTCTCGATCGCGAGTAGTCGCATTGCTGCCTCGGTCAAAGCCCACGAAATAGGCAACGCCGCAGCACGCCGCTGCCACAACCAAAACCGCTAGATTTATGATGCGCATAACGATAGTGGCCTAGACAGTATGGCTGGCGATGAAAGTGAAAAAGGTGTCTGCTCTCCGAGAGCGTGGGTTGCGACCCGCAGGACGGGTTGCCGAGCCACAGGTTGTGGGACTCGCGCCCCAGACAACAAAGGAACGA
>Ga0265338_10003432_pt1 | contig 22331 bp, 19 predicted proteins | sample 42126metaG_FD_193579 | JGI IMG/M metagenome (GOLD analysis project Ga0265338, IMG submission 193579) | Rhizosphere microbial communities from Carex aquatilis grown in University of Washington, Seatle, WA, United States - 4-21-26 metaG | ecosystem: Host-associated > Plants > Roots > Rhizosphere... | reverse complement strand
AGCCAGGCGTAATACGAAACCGAATGATTCTCCATCATCCCAGATTGTTTGAAGCTGCCTCAAGCGCAGCAGAGAAGCTGGGAAGTTTCTTGAGCCTTGCATAGGCTTTGAAGCGATTCACCGCCGCTGGAGAAAGTTTAACCGTCTTTCGCATCTTTCCAGTTGGTTTCCGACCAGCGCCGAGGCGAGCACCTCCGTGACTGACAACAGCGCGGGAAGCATCGAAATAGTCGAGGACATCGTCGCCAGCCTCAAATCGGGCTTCGAGATTCTCTGAAGTTGTGGCCGAACTAGCTGACGGTCTTTTCGTAGATTGCTTTTTCATCTTCTCGTGATCGGCGGGCTGAGATTAGGCGGAAGACGTCACCTCGATGGGTGAAGACGACCGACCAGTGACGACCTTCAATAATACCAATTGCGAGCTGCCGGGGCTCGGTTGGATTTTTCGAAGGAAGAGTGACAGTAGGACCGGACCAAATGGAAGTGGCGGATGAGAGACTCAGCCCATGCTTGGCCTCGTTCCCGACATTCTTGACAGGGTCCCAGTCAAATTTTACCGTTGAAAACGTACGCTCGGTTTCAAATTAGGCGAGTCTATTCTTCAATGGGGCGTCAAGGCCCAAACAGAATGGGGCGGGCCACGAGTAACGGCCGAGAAGAGCCAAATCATGGACGGAGGCATAGTTGTCGCCTTACTGGCCCAATGAGTCAGGGGGGCCTTGCGGGGTTATGATCGCAAGCGCCGCGTTCCTTTCGAAATCTTCTAAGGGCGGCAGTGTAACCTGGGCATTTCTAGAGTAAGCGCGATGCACCGCCTTGCTGTTGTGTCCGAGTGCAATCTGATCGGACAGGGTGCTTCTAATGCCCGCGACGTCCACCCTCTCCGGCATCTTGGGATAAGCCCGCGATACTCCGCAGCTTTCCCCTTAGCTTGGGTAGACGTCGCTGGCTTGCCAGATCCGGGGGTAGATCCCCCGACGAAAGCGTAGACGAGTCCCACACGGTCGAGACGGTCGGCCACAGCTCGCAGTGCTCCGAGGTTAGGCGGTGGCATGGCGATTCAAGCGTTGGTTGATTTCCTTCTCGGCAAGCGCTCGCTCACGTGCGCGACCGATACGCAAGGCGTCCACAAGTGCAAGGAGATCGTATAGCTCAGGGTCGCGGCGCGCAGCTCCAGGTACGCTGGAGTACAGTGGCCTGACGGATGCTCCTTGCACTCGGCCCTCAGGGTCGGGCCAGACAGGAGGTAATTGGTCGGAAGAGCTGATCTTTCCGGACATCGCGGGCGCGGCCCAAGCAGTTGGCATCCCCCGGGTAATCTGCTCGAGATTTGCGGGGAAAGCGTAGGGAACGCCATGTACCAGAAAGTCTCGCAGTGCTTCGAAGCGCACGCGCTTGGTTTCCGGATCGAGCAACCGAGCCTGAATCAGGCGGCCAACAGCGGCGTGCACTTCCGAAGCGCTCATGCCCAAGGCGTTTCCCAAATCCGCATAGCCGGAGGCGGCGGCACCTAAGGCGAGCTTAAGGGCAACGACGATGTCTTGTGGCTTGGTAAACATGGGGATACGGTATTCGCGAATAGCGAATGATCAAGCATGTAATGCTCTGAACCGTTGAGCCCTTGAGCATGGAAATCAGGCTGCTCTTAGGAGTGCCATCTTCCTTTAGGCAACCGATGTGGGCTCCGGGTCAAAGGATTTACTATGCGGGCCGCTCCAGACGGTAGCCGGATGCGCCGCGGAGCGGCGCGCCGGCGACGTCGGAGCGCCCCGCCTTTCCTTGTTAAACTCGGTGTAATTGACAGGCAGCAATGAGTGACGACCAGCATCGGTTTCTGGCGCTACTGGGCCAGCCTCCCGCACGATTAACAGTGGAGCAAGGGGATGGATGCTAATTTGCCAGCCACACGACGTCGCGGTGCTCGTCATGTCCAAGCACTTGAAACCGCTTGGGAACCCGGCTCCTAACCGTCCACTCTTAGCCCTATTCTGAAGAGTGATATGGTCGCCAAGGTTGAATGGCACAAAGGCGAATTGTTTCCCCGGGTTGGCTTCATCGTTACGAACCTCACTTGTCCGGCCAAACGCGTTGTCCGATTCTGTAACTAGCGGGGAACGGCAGAACAATGGATCAAGGAAGGCAAGCATGCGGTAAAGTGGACGCGCCTCTCGTGCCATGATTTCGTAGACAACCAGGTGCGGCTGCATCTCTTCGTGTTGGCCTACAACCTTGGAAACTTCCTCCGGCAGCTGGTCCTGCCGCGGGAAGTTCGGCGCTGGACCTTGACGACAACTCGGGAGAAATTGATCAAGATCGGGGCAAAGGTTGTTCGCCACGCCCGGCGGGTCACTTTCCAACTCGCGGAGGTGGCAGTGCCCCGGAGGTTGTTCCAGGCCATCCTGTGTGCAATCGACCGTTTGCGCCTTCCGATGCCAGCTTCCGGATGACTGCTTCTCTGACCCTGCCTTCCAGTCTTGGCGTTCATGGGAGCACTGTCTCCTCACGGCGACATTTCGCGCCACCGGCAGCCCATTTGTGCGGAGTATACATCACGACGGGCCCCCGGCATGCCGCAAAAGTAACTTCGGGCTCGAAGACCGAACCGATTTCTACAAATTTCACACGAACGAGCCCACAACCCGCTCAAATCATGAACTCAAATGGGAAATCCCGGATGAAATCTTTGGTTTCGCTCCCATGGTTTCACTTACCGGACCGGGTGTCGGCGGTCCGCTTGATCTCCTTGGCAGTATCGGCACTTACGCCTTTCACAGCACTCCGTGCCCAGAACAATTACCCGAGCCGGTTGATCGATATCTCCTGCAGGGCGCAGGTCGGAACAGGAGCAAACCAGCTAATTGTCGGATACGCCATAGGGGGCCAAGGCACCTCGGGGTCTCTGCCCTTACTTATTCGAGCGTCGGGCCCTGCGCTGGCCCAATTCGGTGTGACTGGCGTTCTCTCTGACCCAGACCTGACGCTTAACCAGAGCAACTCAAACGGGAGTTCGACGGTGCTTGCGACTAATGCAGGCTGGGGAGGTAACGGGCTGATCGCCTCGACAGCATCGGCGGTAGGCGCATTTGCATGGAAATCGGCCACGAGCAGCGATTCTGCACTCGTCAAATCAATTGCCGAGGGGGCCTACACGGCCCAGGTGGTCGGGGGCAGCGGAGATGCCGGCGTCGCTCTAGCCGAGGTGTATGACGCTACCCCCTCAGGATCCAATGCCACAACGCCGCGCCTGATCAACATTTCAGCTAGAGTTCAAGTTGGCACCGGAGGCAATATACTCATCGCTGGGTTTGTTATAGGCGGAACCGCGTGGAAGACCGTACTTATCCGTGGATCTGGTCCAGCATTGAAACCCTTCGGGGTATCCGGAGTCTTGCCGGACCCGAAGCTCCAACTCTTTCAGAGCAACAGCGACGGAAGCTCTACCCTTCTCAATTCCAACACAGGTTGGGCCGGAAATGCCGCAATATCGGCTGCTGCGGCCTCAGCGGGGGCATTCTCGTGGGGCTCGGCCGTCACTCCGGATTCGGCAATACTTATTACCTTACCGCCGGGAGCCTATACTACCCAGGTCTCGGGTGCGAGCGGCGACGGCGGAGTCGCACTCGTTGAGATCTACGATCTCGATCCACCGACTCCGCCATTATTGATCAATGCTGTTGCGCCACAACAGGGACCGACAGCAGGAGGCACAACTGTAGCCCTAACCGGAAGTGGATTCACGGGAGCGACCGTGAGCATCGATAACCAAGTTGTTACCCCTTCCTCCCAATCTGATTCCGAGATCGACCTGCCGATGCCGGCCCATGACAACGGTTACGCCGTCATCTCGGTCAACAAGGGTCCAAGCGTCTCGTATGGCGAATTCCTCTATGTTCCTCCGCGGCTTCAGGATCTGCCGCAGGGGTACATCACGACAGTCGCCGGTGTTGGCCAATATGTGCGCGACTTTGGTTCCGCACTCAACGCAGCCATTTCGCCTGCGGGCATTGTTTTCGATCCCAGCGGAAATTTGTATATCGCCGAGCCGGGCAACAACAACGTCTGTCGTGTCCGCCCGGATGGAACAATCCAGCGTGTCACGGCGCCGTGGAGTGGCGGAGCTTACACGGCAGGTGACGGGGGCCTCGCAATCTATGCAAACATTAGCTTTCCAGAGACAGTCGCGGTTGATCCCTCGGGAAATATCTACATTGCCGATTCAAATTACCGCATCCGCAAAATCGATGCAACCTCCGGCACTATCTCCACGATCGCCGGAGTCGGAGTTCTCGGATACACTGGCGACAATGGTCCAGCTACTGCGGCGGCGATCGGCCAGTCGTCGCAGATAGCCGCCGACGCCAACGATGTCTTTTTCATCGATTTCAGCAACGGCTATGCCGGCGCCGTATACCGCATTCGACGAATCCACCTAGCCGACGGATCGATCAGTACTTTTGCCGGAACTGGGACTCCTGGATTCTCCGGCGACGGCGGACCGGCCACGCAAGCACAGTTCGACGTCGGTGGCTTCGATGCCGGCTGTCTGGCTCTTGACGCCGCCGGCAACCTATATCTCGCCGATACCGCAAACTATCGCATCCGCCGCATCGATCGAGCCAGCGGTGTGATTTCAACCTTTTATACACTCCCAACATCCTCGACTGCCCAGGATTTTGTCCGAGAGGTTCGCTCGCTCGCATTCGACGTCGCAGGAGACCTCTATTTCGGGGGCAGCGGGCGAATAGTGGAGGTGAACCCGGCCGGTACATTTTTGAAGTCATGGGGGAACGGCAGCTATGCTTTGCAAGTCGAAGGCTCGCCGGCCGCTTCCACCGGCCTCGGACACGTCAGGGGCATCGGGATCGACAGATCGGGAAATATAATCTTCTCAGATGATGCGATTAATCGCGTCCGGCGGATAGACATCGCCTCAGGCGAGGTCTTCACTGTTGCCGGGATCGGCCCTGCTATAATCGGGGAAACCGGACCCGCGATTGCCACCGTTCTCAATCCACTAGACCTCAAAATCGACGCCACTGGAAATTTGTTGATCGGTGACTCCAGCCTGCGCTTGCGGCGAGTCGAGTCGACCGGGCAGATAACCACTATTGCCGGAACCGGCTCGTTCGTGAGTCTGCCCGCACCCACACTGGCGACGGAATATGGAGTCAATCCGGTCGGAATCGATCTCGATACAAGCGGCAACATCGAAATGACGATGGGCTATGGTTGTGTGATCGCCCAAATCGATAAGACGGGAACGGTGCATAATATTGTCGGCCAAGGAGGCGTCGCCGGCTACAGCGGCGATGGCGGGCCGGCGACCCAGGCGACATTATGCGACGCATGGGACGCCGTTCGGGATGCTCAAAACAACCTTATTATCGCCGACACCAACAACAACCGGATTCGTCGGGTGGATGGAATCACGGGCATCATCACTACCATCGTAGGGAACGGTGGACCAGTTAGCGGCACCGGGAACGATGGCCAGGGCAAATCGAGCGGCGACGGAGGCCCCGCCATTTCCGCTGCAATCAACGCCCCCTACGGCGTGGCGGTTGACGCGAGTGGCAACCTCTTTATTGCGGAGACCGCCTCAATTCGAAAGGTAAGCTCCGGGGGCACAATCAACACCTTCGCCGCGATTCCATATACGACAAAATTGAGATTTGACGCTGCCGGTAGCCTCTATGCAGCACGAAACTTCGGTATCTTCCGCCTCGATGCATCGGCCAATCAGACATGGCTAGCCGGCGATTTCAATGAGGCGAAACCCGGGTTCTCGGGCGACGGCGGTCCTGCATCTCAGGCAAAGGTCAACATACCTTACCAATCCGCCGGAATTGCGATAGATTCGGAGGGTAATCTATATTTTGCCGACAATTATCGGGTGCGCGCAATCCGGTCGGCCGCACCGACGTCAAAATAGCCCTCCTCGAAAGAGGTGTCGCGCAAGTACGTACCACTAGGAATTCCTCCTAAAATCTCCCGGTGCAACGTTACAGGCAAAAGGTTGCACCGGCGCTCAGGCACCTGGACGCAAGCAACCTGCGGTTTTTCCGGGTTAGGAAGTCATTGGGCTGGGTCTCTAGGATCGGCTTGTGCCGGATCAGGTCAAAAGCGTGATCCAGCATGGCCCGCTTGTGGCGGATTAGCGTCGGCCCGGTCTTGGACTTGGCCATTTGGTCCATGCAGGCTTGCCAGGTGCGGGCGGCAATCTCGGGGTCGGTTGCGGAGAGGTAGGTACGGGCGATCTGGAGATTTAGCGTCGGTTGCCGGAAAGCCTCGTTCTTGGAATGGAGGAGGGTAAGGGCCTCCGCGCCGTCCTTGGTGCGCAGACTCTCCTGGTTGCCGTTTTCCCTGTCCTGGCAGTAGAACACCTGGCCCCTGCGGAACATCGTGAAACGTTGCTTCATTCGAATGGTCCAGATCCTAGAGGATCCCGAGCCATTCGCGTTTGCGAGTAGCGGGCGAGTTTCAGCGGAGTACCGGCGAATTGTGGCAGTGTAGCTACTTCCAGCCTCAATTTACTGACACTTTCACTGACAGTGGCCCTTCCGGCTTGCGTATCTCTTTACTGAACAGCCAGTAAAAATTGGAGGCGCGGGTCGGAATCGAACCGACGCGACAAATACGTAGTAGCAAATGCCCATACCTTGAAAGATTTACCCCGTCTTGGGGGAGGCCGGGCGATCGAATGTTCGCTTTGCGACGACCCACTACTGGTCCATCCAGGTTATACGGAGACTCGGGATTCGATGCGAATGGGCCCGCAACAGTCCCTAATTGACTACACAGACACTCTGTGCAGATTGGCGTTATGCCTTCAAAAACAATTTCTCTTGAAGTCGATGCCTACGAGCGGCTGAAGGCGACCCGGATTCGCGGCGAGTCCTTCTCCGCGGTGGTTCGCCGAATCACGTTGCCGCCACCCAAAGCAACGGCTGCCGATTTGCTCGCGGACGTCAAATCGGGTCGATTTGGTCGAGAGATCAAATGGTCGGCTGTTAAATCAGCAGTAGCGCGCCGCAGCCGGTCTCCCAGTTTACGCGTTACCTGATGCTATTCGACACCACTTTCTTGATTCACCTCGTCGGTCAACGAGGTCGCTCATCGGGCGAGAGGGCGGAAGGATTCTTAAAAACACACCTGGACGCCCCATTATACACGTCGCGAGTCTGCTGGTCGGAGTTTGCTGAGGGTTGTGGGAGTTTGGCTGAAGTTCGCTCAACGCTTGAGCGTTTTACGATTGTGGAAATCAACGAACTTGTGGCTTGGGAGGCATCACGAATATCTAGAGGACTTGCAAGGGCTGGCCTTCCTATTGGGGACAACGACATCTGGGTCGCAGCGTCGGCCGTGGCCTACCGGTTGCCGCTCGTGAGTCGGAACGGACGACATTTTACGCGCGTGCCTGGGCTGGAGGTTCACAGCTACTAATCGTTGGAGCTAGCAGGATATCAGGGGGCCGTATTTTGTGCCACTCGTGTGCCACGCGACCTTTGAAATTTCCCAAGTAACGAAAGGATAGTTACTTAAAATTGGAGGCGCGGGTCGGAATCGGACTAACCTCTACAATCCTGACAGAGGGAGAAAATCCTTCTCCCTCTGTGGAGCAAGGACAATCCAGGTTCACTTGGAGCTACCCGGCTTAACTCTGCCACTACTTTTACTGACAGTTTCACTGACAGTGGAATGGCGCCTTGGATCAGGCCCAGCCTAAAGGCACCCATGATGCCCTTAGCGTGATATTGACAGGGTAAACCATTCATGGTTTACCAGCCGATCATGGAGACGATCGCCACAAAGATATCGCGCGAGACTAAGGCCCGAGCGGCTGCGGTGGCAAAGCGAAGACGCTTGAGCCTCTCTGGCCTTTTGAGGAAAGCCCTAGAAAACGAGATCAGAATCGAGAAGCCTCGGACATGGGGCGAGCGTTTCGCGCATTTGGAAGGCGCAGTCAAGAACACCCCTACCAACCTTTCCGAGATTGAAGGCTTCGATTGATACAGTTCTCGACACGGGCCCCTTGGTCGCATGGCTCTGCGAGTCCGATCAGCACCACGAATGGTGCGCGAAGTATTTTTCCAGACTTCGGCTGCCGGTAGTGACGTGCGAATCGGTCGTAGCCGAGGCTGCGCACCGCCTGCGCAAATACGGTTCCGGTGTGGAAAGTTTATGCACATTACTGGAATCGGGGGAACTCCAGGTTGATCCTGTATCAGACCTGCCCGCTGTCGCCCAATTCATGCGGAAATATGAGACGGATTTCGCGGATGCTTCGGTCGTTTGGTTGAGCGAAAAATACCCCAGGGCAAGAGTGTTCACTGTCGATTTTACGGATTTTAAGGTCTACCGCCGTTTCAAGAACCAAGCGATTCCGCTCGTCGAGAGACTCTGAGGAGCAGGTAGGCCGGGTGAAGGCCAGATCATCGTGGGGGGCACAGTCCTTGCCGAATTGGTCCAATGAGATCTGAGGATCAAAGCAGGGTTAGCGCGGGGCCGCTCCAGACGGTCGCCGGATGCGCCGCGAAGCGGCGCGCCGGCGCCGTCGGGGCGCCCCGCCTTTCCTTGTTAAACCTCGGTGTAATTGACAGGCTGCAATGAGCGATGACCGACACCGCTTCCTGGCGCTAATGGGGCAGCTCCCGGCAAGGCTGACCGTGGAGCAGTCTGGATGGGTGCTGAATTGCCAGCCACACGATGTCCCGATTTTGGTGATGGCGAAGCTGCTAAAGCTATTGGGAACTCCAGCACCTAACGGGAAGAAATATTTCGCGACCGTAGAGGTCCTCGAATTAGCTCGGGACCGCACCTGGTTGGGAAAGGTTACTAACGCAGTTGGTCGGTATTGGCAGGCAAAGAACAATAAGAGAAATTCATTGGAGCCCATTTGCCAGTAGTTGAAGGGAACTGGCGTCGGACGGTGTTTGCCTATAGTAGTCTTATTATAGAATTTAGAATGATGACGGTAACATCCCGATTTCTCAGCTTGGGAATATTGCCATTGGCTGTCCAAATATGCTGGGCGGCAGCACTGCTTACTGTGGCTACGGCAAGAGCCGAGGAATTTGAAGCGGTAAATTCAAGGGCGAGTGGAGACTATGTCCGGAAGACATTACGAGGCGGAGCTTTTGTGCCCGAAAGTTACGTGTTTGCGAAAGGCGGCTATTGGAGCGGTCCGTTGAATGACGCTTCCATAGACAAGATGGAATTCATGGATATAGCGCGGACCATAGCGGTTCCGCTAGCGAACGAGGGTTACCTGCCTACGGCCAATCAGAATAAGACCAAGCTGTTGCTCGTTGTATATTGGGGTACAACTTACGCCCCCGAGCACGCGAGCGACTCGAACGCCTACAATTTTGCCAACCAAAAAGCGGCAGATGAGCACCAGTCAAATCAACGCCTTCTCGACGCCGAGCGTACGGAAGGCTCGGCTTCGAAGCAGCCTGTAAATGGAAGCTCTTCCGAAGTACGCCAAGCGAAGACGCTGGCGGCCATGGATGCTGACGAACTAAGCGCATCGCTCTCCGTGGCGGGAGCTGAGAATCAAACGCGCGACCAGGCAAATATGCGTAATGCCGCGATGCTTGGCTACGACTCAGAGTGGAAAGAACTCACCAATGGGCTGGGTGGACCGGCACACGATTTTAGGAAATCGGCTATGGTCGCGGAGCTGGAGGAGGACCGCTACTTTGTCGTAATCATGGCGTACGATTACCAACTCCTTGTTGGCGAGAAGAAGCACAAGCTACTGTGGGAAACCCGATTTAGTATTCGGCAACACAATCACGCATTCGACAAACAGCTTGCATCGATGACCGCGCAAGCGGCGAAATTCTTTGGTCGAGACAGTAACGGGTTGACGCATAAACCACTGCCTGAGGGTCATGTGGAGATTGGGGGAGTCAGGAACTTAGGGGATGTCCCTGTAGATCAGGTGAAGGCAAAACCTCAGGGCTCAGATAAGTGACTTTTAGGGGCACCCTGGGAGCCTAAGACGAGTCAATTCAGAGTTCATCCAGCTGCGGGTAAGGGAATTTGAGAAGCTGAACTTCCTAACGCACGCCTTTCATAGTCTTCCAAAGCCGGAAGTGTAACCCGAGCGTTCTTCGCGTAGGCGCGGTGTACGGCGTTGCTGTTGTGACCCAAGGCCTCCTGGGCGAATCTTTCGGGGTAACCGCAGGACTTCGCTCGTTCGGCCCATGCATAACGGTAGCTGTGAAGAGTGATGCCGGTTATCCCAATTCTTTTGCAGCACCTCGCGAATTCGCAGGAACGATGGGTCTCCCGCTTGTCCCTGTGGTTTGGGAATAGCGGTCCAAAGTGGGGTAGCGTGCGCAAAACGGTCTCAAGGTCGCTGCCAATACGAACAACGGATGGGGTGCCAGTCTTCTGCCGGTTGAAGCTCACAATCTTGTTCTGCCAGTCGATGTCCTGGGATGTGAGGTTAGCGATGTCGGTCTGAGCGCCACCTAAGTGCCAGCAGCATTCATAGTAGGCCCTGCGCTCTGGATTGGATTCATTGGCTACGATGGCCTGGTGCTCGGCCAAGGTGACGGCGCGCTTCTCTTTGAATCGAATCTTCGGCCAACGCTTCTTGGGCAGCACCGCCCAGGGCAGCCACGCCATGTCTAGGGCAAAGTTATGGATTCGACGGAGGTAGACGCTGGTTGAGACCGTGCCCTCTTCCAGCACCATTAGGAAGTCATTGGGTTGGGTCTCTAGGATCGGCTTGCCACGGATCAGGTCGAATGCGTGATCCAGCATGGCCCGCTTGTGGCGGATGAGCGTCGGCCCGGTCTTGGACTTGGCCATTTGGTCCATGCAGGCTTGCCAGGTGCGGGCGGCAATCTCGGGATCGGTTGCTGAAAGATACGTGCGGGCAATCTGGAGGTTTAGAGTCGGTTGACGAAAAGCCTCGTTCTTGGAATGGAGAAGGGTGAGGGCCTCGGCTTCGTTCTTGGTGCGCAGGCTCTCCTGGTTACCGGTTTCCCTGTCCTGGCAGTAGAACATCTGCCCCCTGCGGAACATCGTGAAACGTTGCTTCATTCGAATGGTCCAGATCCTAGAGGATTCTGAGCCATCCGCGTTAGCGAGTAGCAGGCGAGTTTCAGCGGAGTACCGGCGAATTGTAGCGGGGTAGCTATTCCCAGCCCCAATCTACTGACACTTTCACTGACAGTGGCCCTTCCGGATCACGTATCTCTTTACTAACCAGTTAGTAGAAATTGGAGGCGCGGGTCGGAATCGAACCGACGCATAGAGGTTTTGCAGACCTCGGCCTTACCACTTGGCTACCGCGCCCTTGCCCAATCCATTGGCAAAGAGGGGGTATTACGGTTCGTTGAAAAAGCGCTGACAAGCAATTTCGCGAGCTGCGTATTGTCTCTTTGCATCTGATCCGGTCTCCACATAGCCGACTTGCGAAGGAATACGCTTCCCTGCCCATAACGACCGAACGCTACCTGGATAACGCCCCATCCTCACCCTCGCCGCCCAAGCCCGCCTCCCACCTACGCACCGTAGCGCGCATGATGGTGCGTCGAGATAATGCGTTCAATGACCCTTGGCGGGATTTCGGAAACAGTCCCGATTGGAACTACCGGAAGTTGACGCTTGTGAGCCACTGAGATGCCGTCGTTTGGATCGCAAAGAAAGTGCAAGTGATGGCCTAGAGCGAGGTAGCCGCCGTCCCAAGCTTGTATTTATAGGAGCAAGAAGTGGTTATATAATAAAAAATTATGACTTGTCCACCGCCGCAGCGACCTATACCATGACAGCGCCCCGCGATAGTTGCCCCAAAAAAACCCCGCTGCGAAAATTAGCGTGCGCATTTCTTCGCCAGCCATGTCCGTGCTGGTTGCTGTTACCATCCACCGGTGGTCTCGGAAGGGCGGCTGCTGTGCTGGGTCTGGGCTGCGGAAGAAACGTGAAAGTCGGTGGGAAACTGTCCGCGAAGGACCTTGGTGCATGTGGGGGCGGATGTGATAGCCAACAAGCGCGGGAACGGAAGCGAGGCTGCATTGCCGGCAGCGGAGCTCCGTACGCATGGGTGGGGCCATTTGCCGGCGGCAGCCGCCACCATGGAGACCAAAGCGATGGTACCGATCAGCCGGCTGCGCATGGCGCTGGCGATGTTGCCTCCCTTGGGCGCCTTGGCCCTCCAATGGATATTCTGGCCCTACATTCAGCCGTTCGTGTGGTTCCTTTTTTATCCGGCGGTGTTTTTCAGCTCTTGGATCGGCGGCCTGCCGGGCGGCCTTGTGGCGACTTTCATCTCCACTGCTCTTGTCGTCTTTTTCTTCATCCCGCCGGAATTTTCCTTCGCGGTGGCGAATCCGAGAACCATCCCATCGGTCGGGATGTTCGCTGGCATGGGCATCCTATTCAGCCTTTTCCACGGCCGACTAAGGCAATCAAAACAGCTTGCGGTCGACGCCTTGGCGTCCGCAAATTCCGCCAACAATCTTCTCGAAACACGGGTCCTCGAGCGCACTGAGGCACTGCGCGAGAGCGAAGAGTTGTTCTCAAAGGCATTTCACTCAAGCCCGGACCTGGCGGTCATTGTGCGTGTGGCAGACTACACGGTTATCCGGGCCAACGAGGCACTTAGCCGCCTGTGGGGCAGCACGCCGGAGGAGGTTATTGGGAATCCGACCAAGAAGTACACCAACTGGCTGGACGAGGAGGAACGGCTCACTTTCTTGCGGGCCCTGCAGGCCAAGGGCGAATACCTTGGCTATGAGACAACGCTCCGAATGGGCGACGGGCGGCTGGTTCCGTTCAGCATATCATCGCGGAGGATCACACTCAACGGCCAGGACTGCATTATGATCGTTATGCGCGACATCACGGAGCGCCGGCTGGCCGAAGTGGCTTCCCGGGCAATCTCGGCGATTGTCGAGTCGTCAGACGATGCGATCATCGGAAAGGACCTGAACGGCATTGTCACGAGCTGGAACCCGGGGGCGGAAAAAATGTTCGGTTACACTTCCACCGAAATGATGGGCACCTCGATCTTGCGTGTCATTCCGCCTGAACGGCGAGCGGAGGAGGAGGGTATCATTGGGCGGATCGCTCGGGGGAAGAGCGTGCGCCATTTCGAAACCGTGCGTGTAAGAAAGGACGGCCAGTTCGTGGACGTTTCTGTCACGGTTTCGCCGATCAGGGACGCCGGTGGCAGGGTGGTGGGTGCATCCAAGATCGCGCGCGACATCTCGGAACGAAAGCGGGCGGAGGCCGCATTGCTGGCGAGCAAGGCACAATTGGACGCGGCCATTGCCAGTATGACTGACGCCGTATTCATTTCCGATTCTGAGGGGCGATTTATCGAATTCAACGAGGCCTTCGCGACATTCCACAGGTTCAGGACCAAAGAGGAGTGTGCCAAGACCTTCGCCGAGTACCCCGCGTTCTTAGAAGTCTTTATGGCCGATGGGAAACCGGCGTCTTTGGAGCAGTGGGCGGTTCCGAGGGCCCTCCGGGGCGAGACGGTCAAGAACGCCGAGTACACCCTGCGCCGGTCGGACACGGGAGAAACTTGGGTGGGAAGCTACAGTTTTGCTCCTATCCGGGACAGGAACGGCGCAATCGTCGGGTCGGTGGTCGCTGGTCGCGACATTACCGACCAAAAGCAGGCGGACGCGGCTTTGCGCGACAGCAATGAGAGGTTTGCCAGTATCTTCAACCTTAGTCCGGTGGCCACATCGCTTTCCACCGTCAAGGAAGGCCGGTATCTGGATGTGAACGACGGGTTTCTGAAAATGTTTCAAATGTCACGCGACGAAGTGGTTGGGCACACGGTCTTTGAATTGAATACCTGGGTTGATCTGGGGCAGCGGGACGCTTTGTTTTCAAAGCTCAAGGAGCGCGGCGTAGTCAATAATTTCGAAATGAAACTGCGTTCAAAGTCGGGCCAGATCATCCAGCTGTTATGGTCCGGCACGCAGATTGTTATCGACGGGGAAAGCTGCTTGCTGGGCTCGTCGCTGGACATAACGGAGCGCAAGAAGGTCGAGGAAAAGATTCAAGAGCTCAACGCCGAACTGGAGCAGCGCGTGATCGAACGCACTGGCCAGCTCGAAGCCGCCAATACCGAGTTGCGCCACAACCAGGCCGAGCTCAAAAGCCTCTTCGAGTCGCTGCCCGGCCTTTACTTGGTGTTCACACCCGATCTCACGATCGTTGCAGCAAGCGATGCCTACCTGAAGGCGACCTTAACGACGCGCGAGGGCATTCTCGGTCGAAAGCTTTTTGAGGTGTTTCCGGACAACCCGGACGATCCCGGCACAAAGTCTGTGGCAAACATGCAGGCCTCCATCGACCGTGTGCTTCAAAACTCGGCGTCTGACACAATGGCCATAGCGAAACATGATGTCCGTCGTCCCGACGGCTCGTTTGAGGAACATTACTGGAGCCCGGTTAACTCGCCCATGTTCGGAGATGATCGCCAGATCAAGTATATCGTTCATCGCGTGGAGGAGGTGACTGATTTCGTGCGACGCAAATCGCAGCCATCCGGCCTCCCGGCAGATTTGAGTGCCCGTGAGCAGCAGATGGCAGCCGAGATGTTTCAAAACGCGCAAAAGTTGGCGGCAGCCAATCAGCAACTCGAGTCCGCAAACAAGGAGCTGGAGGCGTTTTCCTACTCAGTGTCCCACGATCTGCGCGCTCCGCTCCGCGTTGTGGATGGATTTTCGCAGGCGGTATTGGAGGATTTTGGGCCTAAGTTGCCCGCCGAGGGCCTGCGACAGCTTCAAGTGATTCGCGAGAGTGCACAAAACATGGGCCAATTGATAGACGATCTGCTGTCGTTCTCGCGACTTAGTCGGAAGCCGCTGATTATGCAGAGCGTAGAGACCGAGCCGATGGTGCGCGCAGCACTTGCCGATATGAACACCGAGTGCGGGGGACGACAGATTCAGATCAACGTCGGCGCGCTGGCACCATGCAAGGGGGACCCGGCCCTGCTGAAGCAAGTCTGGGTCAATCTGCTCTCCAATGCCCTGAAATACACGCGTAAACGCGAACATGCCGTCGTGGAGATCGGCTGCATGGAGGAGCAGGGCGAGCAAATCTATTTTGTTCGCGATAATGGGACCGGCTTTGACATGCAGTATGCCCACAAGCTTTTTGGCGTTTTCCAGCGGTTGCATCGCGCGGAGGAGTATGAGGGCACGGGTGTGGGCCTGGCCATTGTGCAGCGGGTTATCCACAGGCACGGCGGACGCGTGTGGGCCGATGCGGCCGTGGATCGAGGCGCGACCTTCTATTTTACCGTGAGGGGAGAGACCAAACCATGAAAGGATTAAATGTGGTGGAAATATTGCTGGTCGAAGACAGCCCGCGTGACGTCGAGTTGGCGTTGCGCGCCCTGACGAAGGCGAACTTGGCCAATCACATTCACGTGGCACGCGATGGAGTGGAAGCGCTCGATTTCATCTTCGGCGAAGGGGAGCACACTGGACGCAATCTTGAGCATGGGCCGAAAGTGATTCTGCTGGACCTAAAACTGCCCAAGATCGACGGGCTTGAGGTGCTTAAACGCATCAAAGGCGATCCGCGCACAAGAGTCATTCCGGTCGTCGTCCTCACATCGTCAAAGGAGCAGCGCGACGTGGTGGAGAGCTACAAGCTCGGCGTGAACAGCTATATCGTGAAACCGATTAACTTTGAAGGCTTCGCCGCCGCTGTGCACGACTTGGGCATGTATTGGCTGCTCCTTAACCAGCCTCCGCAACTGGAAGGATAGGACATGCCACAACCCCTCAAAGTGCTGCTTGTCGAGGACAACTTAGACGACGCTGAACTGGTGGCACGTGAATTGCGCCGTGCCGGGTTCGAGCCCGACTGGCAGCGGGTTGACACCGAAGCGGAGTATCTCGGGCGGCTCCACAGTGAGCTCGATCTCGTGCTTTCGGACTACGTGATGCCTCAGTTCAGCGGGCTCCGCGCACTGGAATTGCTGAAACAGCGCGGACTGGACATTCCGTTTATCATCGTATCCGGCACCATCGGTGAGGACACCGCTGTGGCCGCAATGAAGCAGGGGGCCGCTGATTATCTGCTCAAAGATCGGCTGGCGCGCTTGGGCGCCGCCGTGACTAACGCAATGGCAGAGAGTCGCTTGCGCCGAGAGCGACGGCAGGCGGACGCGGCGCTCAGAATTGCACACGCCCACTTGAGCGAATTGCTAAACCACAGCCCGGCGGCGCTCTATGTGGTGAGATTTGGCGGCGGGAAAATTGTCCCGCACTTGGTCAGCGAAAACATCACTGCGCTGTTGGGCTTCACCGCGGCGGAGGCGTCGAGTTATGATTGGTGGGCCGGGCAAATGCACCCAGACGATCGCGATCGTGTCGTGAGCAGCGCAACCGATGCGCTCGAGGACGGTACGAGCTATCTGGAATACCGGCTGCGCCACAAGGACGGGCACTATCGCTGGATCAACGACTCCCGGCGACTGATCCGCGATGCGTCTGGTGGGCCGGCCGAGCTGATCGGCGTATTGACAGACATCACGGAGCACAAGAAGGCGGAGGAAACAATGAATCAGGCGACGGTCCAAGTGGCGCGAAGCCGGAAAACAAAAGTGATTGTCGAGCTGGCGGTTCTCGTCACTGCGACGACGTCAATTTACATATTCGGGACCCGGTTTAGCTGGTTTGAAGCCGCCGCGCGGTGGGAAGAGAAGCGCGACATTCTGAAGTTGGACGCGGCGTTTCTTGCTACTGCCTTCTCTGTGGTGGGGCTTACCGTGTTTGCGTTTCGCCGCTGGCGGGAGTCGGAATCTGAGCTGACGAGCCGCCAGCAAACGCAGGCGGCATTGGGTCTGTTGCACAACGAACTGGACCGGAAGGTCAAGCAACGCACCGAGGAATTGGGCAAAGCGAACCAGGCGCTTCGCGAAAGCGAGGAACATTACCGACTGCTGTTCGATCGCAATCCATTCCCGATGTGGCTCTACGACATTGCGACACTGCGGTTCCTTGCGGTCAACGAATCTGCGGTACAGCAATACGGCTACACGCACGACGAATTCCTCGGAATGACGATCAAGCAAATCATGCTCCCTGAGGATGTTGGCAAGTTGTTAAGGTCTCTTGAGAACGGGGGTACCGAAAGCAAGAATTTTAGCGAATGGCGGCATCGAAAGAAAGATGGGACAGTCATCCATGCGGAAGTGTCCGTGCGGCCATTGCTGCTTGCTGGCCGCACAGTGTGGCTGGTGCTTGCGGCCGATGTGACGGAGAAGAAGCTACTCCAGGAGCAGCTTCTCCACGCGCAGCGGCTGGAAAGCCTCGGCATGCTCGCTGCGGGCATAGCGCACGACCTCAACAATGTGCTCGCTCCAATCGTGTTTGCTGCGCCGCTGCTGCGAATGAACGCCACTGATCCCCACGATCTGAAGATCCTCGACACACTCGAGAGCAGCGCGAAGCGTGGCGCCGGGCTCGTGCGGCAGATCGTCGGATTTGCGCACAGCACCACCGGCGAGTTCCAGCTCACACAGGTCGGCCACTTGGCCCAGGACATCATCCAACTCATGGAGCAAACGTTTCCAAAAACCATAAGGATTGAACGGAAAATTCAATCCGACTCCTGGCCCGTATATGGAAACCCCACTCAGATTCACCAGGTGCTACTGAACCTCTGTGTCAACGCCCGCGACGCGATGCCGCAGGGCGGCACGCTGCGTTTCGGTGTGACCAACCGAAAGTTAGATAAGGAGCAAGCCCTCGGGTTGCCCGGCGTTCAGCCAGGTGAATGGCTGATCATCGAAGTCTCCGATACCGGCACCGGCATTGAGCCTGATGTGCTAACTAGAATCTGGGAGCCGTTCTTCACCACCAAGGGCGCTGGTAAAGGCACGGGACTTGGTCTTTCCACCGTGCGCGGGATCGTCGCTAGCCACGGCGGCTTCATAGACGTGCAGTCTAAGGTTGGCCAGGGCACGGCGTTCAGAGTCTTTTTGCCAGCCGCTAGAGACATGGACAAGGGTGAGACGGAGGCCCGCGTCGACCATCCGCAACCGGGCAACGGTGAATTGATCCTCGTGGTTGATGACGAGGAACCGGTGCGCGAACTCACCGCCAGAGTCCTTACAAAGCACGGCTACCGTGTAGTGACAGCGTGCAATGGGGCGGATGCGATCGAGGCTTTTATGCCCCTCTCCGCGCAGGTGCGACTCCTGCTTACAGACGAGCAAATGCCGATTATGGGCGGTCGAGTGCTGGCCGGCGCGTTGCGCAGACTGAAACCCGACCTACCGGTCTGCGCAATGAGCGGTGCGGGTGGCCAGGGTCGCGAAATAACCAATGAATTCGCGACAACATTTCTGTTCAAACCGTTTGAAGCCACGGCCTTGCTGGAGGTCGTGCGCCGGGCGCTCGACAAGGCCCAGCCTCCCATCGCCTCCCCACAAATGACCTGACTCTTTCCATGGCCTCCATCCTACTCATCGACGACGACGAAAATCTCCGGATTATGACGGCCGCACTTCTGCTGTCGGCCGGTCACACGGTAGACACTGCTGACGACGGCAAGACCGGACTCACACTTTACAAAACCAAGCTGCACGATCTGGTCATCACAGACATCGTGATGGACGAAATGGATGGTTTGAAGCTGATCGACGAGCTGCGCCAAACGGAGCCCAGACCCCGCGTCATCGCGATGTCCGGTGGGCACAAATTTAGCCAGCCGGTCTACCTGCCGACCGCGAAGTGGCTCGGGGCGGATCGAATCCTCGCCAAGCCGATCATGCCCGACGTGTTACTGAAAACCGTGGCCGATGTGCTCGCTGAACCGGCTCCTGCCGCAGTGCGCCGTACCGTTGTCAGGGATGGATCAGCCGCCCGAAACCCATCGAAAACCTGAACCCAACGCCCATCTGATCGACAAAGCGCGTCGCCGGACAGCGATCAGGGCTTCTCTGGACCCGATCTGAGCGTTCTTTCGCAGGTTAAAGCATAGGATGGTCGCTCCCAGTGCGCTTGGTCCTTTATGGGCTGTTTCTAAGCAAGGATGCTCATGACTGGCCACGATACCTGTGGCAAATCTACCTCGTCGTAGGACGTGAGCCGGTGCCCTTCCGAGTGCGTGTTTCCCTCTGAAAATAAGATTGGGAAAGGCTGCGAAAGGCGTAGCACCCACTCCGATACGTCTTTGCGGACCTCGGCCCTACCACTTGGCTACCGCGCCCATCGCCAATCTAACGGCAAAGACGGGTATCACGGTTTTCGGGAATAGCCCTGACAAGCAATTTCGCGGCCGAGCCCGGCATCTTTTTTTTCAATGCTATGGCAATTCGGATTGGCGGGAGCAGATAGCGGGTGAGTTTAACGTGCGCATGAACGTTTCCAGTACTTGAGGATGGATCGAAATACCATCGAGATTCCCTACGCTCGAAAATGGGCGCGAAGTCGAAATACCGGCCGCTCCAGGAATCTGTAGGACACGAGTGCGGTCGCAAAAACGGGTAGTAGCCAAAAGGGAAATGACAGCCACCAAGTATTCGCAAATCCGAATTCCCATGGCCCCACACAGAAAATCTGCTGCCAAATGTATATGGAATACGACAAAACCCCAAGCCAGCAGCTCGCCGTGAGATTGAGAACGGGGTAGAGCCCAAATCGAGGGGAAATTAAGCTCTGAAGGAGCATGGTGCCCGTGCCAATGCTCTGAAATGTGTTCCCGAGTGGGACAGTGAATATCCCCAGCAGGAAATTCTCTCTTAGTACGCTGGGTACGACTATCATTGCCAGCGCGATGAGGAACACGAGCCGCGGCCGCGTCGTAGTCAAGAGTCGGACGAAATCTTGTTTGCGCGCTAACAGAACGGCGCAAGCACAGCCAATCGCCAACGAGTCAAAATTCATCATGAAGGAGAACTGCGAGAAGAGTATTCGAACGGGATGAGGCTCTAGGTGGAGGTAGCTTATGACGCGCGCAATAGGTGAAATGCAGATGGCTGGACCTAGAATCAAAAGGCATGCCCGCAAGCTCCTGGCGCATCCAAATAGAATGAACAAGCATGGCCAGATGAGATAGAACTGCTCCTCCACTGCCAACGACCACAGGTGGTTGCTTGCGCCACTATCAAAACCCACAAAGTAGTTCGTGGTGAAGGTAAGGTTTCCGATCCATGTGGATGTCGATTGCTTGAAGGGCGTGAAATACTGAAGAGCCGCGAGCACGCAGAGGTACGCACAGTAGATCGGGAGGATTCGCAAACAACGTCGCAAGTAGAAGAGTCGTAAGTTCACCCGCGAGGTCCGATCGTTTTCGGCTAGCATCAGCCAAGTGATGAGAAAGCCGCTGATTATGAAGAAGGTCCTGACTCCGAGATTGCCATCAAAGATCCAGTCAAATGCCGGCTTGAGTGACGGGGGAAATCCCGAGACCAGGGTGGAATGATAGCCCAAGACCAAGACTATGCTTATTGCCCGCCATCCGTCCAATGATGGAAGGCGCTTGGTATCCATCGATATATTGGACACGAGTTAGCTCCGCCGAAGGGAATTCAAGGGTCAGCGCGGCGCAGCCGGGCTGTTTATTAAACCTAGATAGTTGCAACAGTTGAAGGCCCGCAATCCTCAATCGGCCTTTAATATGAACGCGCAGGCTCGTGATGCCTGCCGAGCCCCGGAAATATCTTCACCGCGGCATCGGAATTGAGGGAATTTGGTCCGAAATCTCCGGTTTGTTTTTGCGGACCTTTGCCTTACCGCTTGGCTAGCGCGTCCTTGCCCATTCAAACGGCAAAGACGGGTATTACGGGTTGAGGGGAAAGCCCTGACAGGCAAGTTCGGCCCACTTGGATCCCCGCCGTCCGTCCCCTCAGCGTTTGCTCGCAGCTCGGGCTTGCAAAAGGAGTCAAGGTTGACACTGGTTTCTGGCCATGCCGCGCCCGGCCACAGCGCTGATTGTCGATGATGAGGAGCACGTGCACGTGTACATGCGCATTCTCCTGAAGCAGCTTGGGATCAAGACGGTCTGGGACGCGGCCGAGGGATACGCGGCGCTCGAGATGGCTGCGGAGCACAAGCCCGACGTTGTGCTGCTCGACATCAACCTTCCGCACATCAGCGGATTGGAGCTCCTCGCGAAACTCAAGGCGGCGCATCCGGAGATGCACGTCATAGTCGTCTCCGTGGAGAGCAAGCCGGAGACCCTCGTACAGGCTCATGAACTCGGGGCCGATGCGTACGTGCTCAAGCACCTACCCAGGGCCAAGGTCCTTCAGATGCTCAACCATACGTTCGATGCCATTGCCGATGGCACGAACAGCGGGCCTTCGGCGGACTCGGGAGTGTCGGCGAGTCCGTTTTGAACGGGCCCGGCGGGTCCTGACCCGGGGCCGCTCGCACGGCCCAGGGGAGGGCCCTAGAACGTCAGACGGTTGAGGTCCAGGACCGACACGCCCTCGACGGGCCTGCCCTGCGAGAGAGCGGGCTTGAAGCGCAGGCCCCTGAGGACCGACACGAGGAAGGGGTCGTCAATCCTCCTCGTGCACTTGAAATCCGAGAACGGCTCGTCGGCGAGCCCGTCCTTCGAGACCTTGGTGAAGAACACCTCGCCGTACCTGCCGGCGGCGAGTCGGGTGGGCAGCTCGGCCGGCAGCGTCCCCATGACGGGCACCGCGGGCAGGTCCTCCTTGGGGTGGGCGCTCACGTACTCCATCTTCACGTATTCAAACGCCTCGTCCCGCGTCAGCTCGACCCGGCGCGGCGCCACGGTCGTCGCAACCTCGACTCCGCGGTTGTACAGGTGCATCTGGAAATCCTCGACCTCGAAGTCGAGCGGTAGGCCCTCCTGCGTGACGTGGACCTCCCTCGGGTGGGCGTCTATGGGGTCGAGCGCCTTTGCGTAGATCCAGTTGCGGGCCGTTCCCGGGGCGGCGTTCTTCTCGTGGAAGCGGGTCACCACGACGAGGTACGGGTTGGCAAGCGGCGTGTCCGAGGACACCTCGAACGTGACCTCCATGGCGTCGTAGCCCACGGGCTCGACCTGCTTGCCGCCGATTGTCAGGTCGCCGCCCCCCGCTGCCACCGATTGCGCGACCAGGGCCTGGTTGGTCGTCTGCACGAGCTGCGCCAGGCCGGCGGCCGACCCCTGACCCTTGTCCCCGATGTGGGCGTTCGGGTGGAATGCGTTGTAGGCCGTCGCGTAGGCCACGAGCGAGTTGGTGTGGTCCATCGTGGCCTGCGTCTGCCTGAGGCTGAACTGGTAGCCCGCGTTTGTCGCCGCCGTCTGGTTCATCGAGCGTGTCAGCCGCGTCAGGGGGTCGTTGTTGAACGAGAAGCCGCGCTCGTGCCTGA
>Ga0265338_10003431_pt1 | contig 22333 bp, 20 predicted proteins | sample 42126metaG_FD_193579 | JGI IMG/M metagenome (GOLD analysis project Ga0265338, IMG submission 193579) | Rhizosphere microbial communities from Carex aquatilis grown in University of Washington, Seatle, WA, United States - 4-21-26 metaG | ecosystem: Host-associated > Plants > Roots > Rhizosphere... | reverse complement strand
CCCCGCTGATCCCGGCGCTGGTGTCTGCGAGAAGCAAGCGGCGGTAGTCCGGCAGGACCTCGGAAGAGGGAATGACGCCGGTGAAGTGGGCCAGCAGCAGCAGGGCTTCCTGCAGGGCGGGGTCAAGGCGGCCGTGGCTGTACTCGATTGCGGCGATGATCCGCTGCGCCGGGTCGGGGCCGGCCTCGCCGCCCTCACCGGCCTTCAGGTCAGCCAGCACCCGCGACGGCGCGGCGGCGGCGAGAGCGGGCAGCACGACGGTCATTGGCAGCGGGTACCCGCCTAGCAGCCCGGTCAGATCTTCGAGGGCCTGCCGCTCGGCCTGGTCGTCGAGCCAGTGCTGTGCGTGGTGGCGGCGCAGGATCCGGTCGGTCAGGTCGGAGGCGGCCTGCCGGTCCAGGCCGGGCAGCGGGTACCGGTTGTCGCCGAAGGTGCCTGGCGCCAGCCATTCCTCGGCCTGCCGGGAGCCGATCAGGACCATGGTCTTGCCGCCGCGCAGCCGTTGCAACAGGGTACGGAGCTGGTCACGCTCAGCCGGGTCGATGGCGTGCGGGATCGCGGCCGGGGCGGCGGTGACCGACTCGAAGTTGTCCAGGATCAGCAGGTGCCGGCTCGCGCGCAGCAGGCCGGCGGCCTGCTCCAGCTGCGCGGCGGGAGGCATCAGGTCAGCCTTGGCCTGCTCCACCGGGCCCAGCAGCCGGGCGCGGACCTCGCGGATGATCTGCGCGGCGGTCCAGGCCCGGTCCTCCCAGGAGAACCGGAGTACCTCCCGCACGAAGCCGGTCCGCTGCCACCACCACCCCAGGTGCGCGAGGAAGGTCGACTTGCCCGCCCCCGCCATCCCCTGCACCAGCAGTTCGTTAGATTCCTGGCTGGCCAGCAGGAGCCGCTCGGCCGCCTGGATGTCCAGGTCCCGGCCCACGAACCCGTACTCGGTCAGCGGCTCGTCCCCGGTGTCCGCCTGCCGCTGGTAGAACGCCGCCTGCTCGGCCTCATTCATCGGCCGCAGGCTCAGCGGAACTGGCTGCTGGGAGAACCCGACCGGCAGCACCCAGTCCTCCAGGTCCAGGTTCTGGTCGAAGTAGGCCCTCCGGGCCGGGTCGTCAGCCAGCGCCTGCCGGGCGGCGTGCAGCGCCGTCACCGGGTCTGAGCCTTTGGCCAGCCGCCCGTACAGCACCGGCATCGCCCGCGCGGCCGCCGACACGGTCACTGACCACGCCATCCCGACCGAGGCCGGGATCCCGGCCTCCACCAGGTGGTGGGCCAGGCTCGCCTCCGAACCGTCCTGCATCGCCGACTGGCACGCGTTCAGCACCGCCACCGGCACCCGGTGCTCCGCCAGCAGCTCCGCCACCCCGGTGGCCGACACCGCCGCCGCCTTCCCCGCTTGCGGTGTCTCGAAGAACAGGAACGGGCGCCTGCCCTCGAACGCCTCCACCTTCGGCCCGGCGAACAGCAGCTCCCCGGCCGATCGCAGCTCGTTCAGCTCCTCGAACTCCGAGAAGCCGCCGTGCAGGTCGAAGTGGGCTACCTGGTACCAGCCGGTCTCGCCCCGCCGCTCGCGCTCCTCCCGCAGGTGGTCCCGTAGCGCCTCCCACGTCCCGGGCCGCACCAGGTCCACCGTCACCGGCACGCTCGCCTGCCGCAGCGCGTCCAGCAGCGGACGCGAGATCGTCCGGTATCCCACGTCCTTGCGGCCGAACGGGCGTGCCGTCACCAGCAAGATGTTCAGCGTCGGCTGCCCGGAGGGGACCTTGAACTTCGACGGCAGCAGCGCGACCCGCCGGGTCACCGGCAGCCGCACCGCCAGCGGCCCGCCCAGGTCCGGGTCCCGCAAGGCCTCCCAGTGCAGCCGGTGGAATCCCGCCGACCCGGTCACCTCGACCCGGCAGCCGTCGAACCCCTGCTCCCGCAGCTGCCGGTAGTCGTGGGCCGCGAGGCCGCCGAGCACCTGCCCGAACAGCGCCTCCCCGTACTCCCGCAGCGCCGCCACCGCGTCCCGCTCATGGTCCCGGTCCAGGAACGGGAACCGCAGGTGCTCCTCGAAGTACCACGTCAGCAGCTTTTCCGCCGCCGCGCTCCCCGGCGGGGTCACCGTCACCGGGTACTCCGCCCCGTCCCCGAAGTCCACCCGGGCGGCGAACGTCCCCTCCGCCCCGCCCGGCACCTCCGTCACCCGCACAGTCGTCACCCGCGGACCGTCCCCTCCGCTTAAGATCCCAGCCTCATCCAACCACTCAGCGCGCACGCACCGCCACAAAAGAGACAGGCGCTGATGGGTGGGGAGTCAGCCGCACCCGTTCGGGATGATCACAAAAGGGCGGGGCGGGGGAAGGCGGCAGGCGGGCCTTAGCCGAGGCCCGGCCCGGGCGCGCCGTCGAGCAGCGGGCGGGCGAGCAGCGGGCCGCCGAACGCGGTGCCGAGCTGTCGCATGGCGTCGTCAAGCAGTGCCCCCAGGTCGGCCGCGGGCTCGTCCAGCCAGTGCTCGTAGGCGGCTACCGACACGCCCAGGATGGCGTGCGCGATCGCCTGCGGCGCCAGGTCGCCCGGGCGGCGGCCGGTGCGCTCGGCGACGAACTCGGCGATCACCGCCCGCCAGGCGGCGAACCGCAGGGTGGAGTGCGCGAGCAGGGCCGGCACCCGCAGGATCAGCTCCATCCGCCGCCGGTGCAGCGGCACCTGGGCCGGGGGGACCTGGTTGAAGTCGATCAGCGCGAGCCGGATCGCGTCCATCAGCGGCACCTGGGGCGGGCAGGCCCGCAGCCGCACCCGCATCCGGTCGAGCTCGTCCTCGAACGCGCCCCAGGGGACGTCGTTCTTGGACGGGAAGTAGCGGAAGAACGTGCGCCGGCCGATCCCGGCCGCGGCCGCGATCTCGTCGACCGTGGTGGCGTCGAACCCGCGCGCTGCGAACAGCGCGAACGCCGTCTGCTCGAGTTCCGCCTGGGAGGTGACCCGTCGTCGTCCCGGGTGGGTGCCGCCCGGGCCGGGCGGGGCAGCCGCCGGCCGTGTCGCCGCCATCGCCGGCACTGGGATCACCGTCCTTATCGGGAAAACCCTATTTTATGCCGGTCAACCGGTGATCGCGCGTGACAATCGGTTCGGATCTTGATTTAGGCACCTAGTGCCGTTTACGCTCCTTCTAAACACCTGGCACTTGGTGCCACTAATGCCCGGGAGGTCCCCATGACCGAGCACGTGACCGCGCAGGAGCCGGAGACGGAAGCCCTGGCCAGCGACGAGCTGCTGGTGGAAGAGGTCTCGATCGACGGCATGTGCGGCGTCTACTAACACCGTGACGTTCGACCTCGACCGCGCCTGGCAGGTCGACCCGCGGGTGTCGTTGCGGCCCGAGCCGTTCGGCGCGCTGCTGTACCACTTCGGCACCAGGCGGCTGTCATTCCTCAAGAACCAGACGGTGCTGGCGGTGGTCAGGTCGCTGTCCGACCACCCCAGCGCCCGGTCCGCCTGCCTGGCGGCCGGCGTGCCCGAGGCGGAGCTGCCCGCCTACGCCCGCGCCCTCGCGACGCTGGCCGAATCAACGATGATCTCCGAACGGATCTCGCATGACTCTCGCGCCTGACATGGCTGCCCCGGCCACTGTGCTTGCCAAGGTACCTGGGCCGACAACAAGCCCGGGCAAGCTGACCGACCTGTTCCAGCTCGGCCTCGACGCGCCGATCTGCCTGACCTGGGAGCTCACCTACGCCTGCAACCTGTCCTGCGTGCACTGCCTGTCGTCGTCCGGCCGCCGTGACCCGCGCGAGCTGAGCACCGCCGAGTGCAAGGCGGTCATCGACACGCTCGAGCGGATGCAGGTGTTCTACGTCAACATCGGCGGCGGCGAGCCCACCGTCCGGCCTGACTTCTGGGAGCTGGTCGACTACGCCACCGAGCACCACGTCGGGGTCAAGTTCTCCACCAACGGCGTGCGGCTGGACGCCGCCGCGGCCGCCCGGCTGGCCGCCTCCGACTACGTGGACGTGCAGATCTCGCTGGACGGCGCCACCCGTGAGGTGAACGACGCGGTCCGCGGCCCGGGGTCGTACGACACCGCGCTGCGCGCGATGCAGAACCTGGCCGACGCGGGCTTCCGCGGCTTCAAGCTGTCGGTGGTGATGACCCGGCACAACATCCCGCAGATCGACCAGTTCAAGCAGATCGCCGACCGGTTCGGCGCCCAGCTCCGGCTCACCCGGCTGCGCCCGTCCGGGCGCGGGGCCGACACCTGGGACGAGCTGCACCCGCGGCCGGAGCAGCAGCGCGAGCTGTACGAGTGGCTGACCGCGCACGGCGAGCAGGTGCTCACCGGCGACTCGTTCTTCCACCTGTCGGCGTTCGGCGGGGCGCTGCCCGGCCTCAACCTGTGCGGCGCGGGCCGGGTGGTCTGCCTGATCGACCCGGTGGGCGACGTGTACGCCTGCCCGTTCGCGATCCACGAGAACTTCCTGGCCGGCAACGTGCGCGCCGAAGGCGGGTTCCAGTCCGTCTGGCAGACGTCGGCGCTGTTCACTGACCTGCGCAAGCCCGACACCGGCGGCGCCTGCAAGTCGTGCGGGTTCTACGACTCCTGCCGCGGCGGCTGCATGGCGGCCAAGTTCTTCACCGGGCTGCCGCTGGACGGGCCCGACCCGGAGTGCGTGCAAGGCTACGGCGAGACCGCCCTCGCCGCTGTCTCCGCCCTGGGCGCGTCCTCGCCCGGCGACGCGGCGGCGGTGCCGCGCTCGTCAGTGGACCACTCGCACCGCACGTCCCCCGCGCGGCCGCGGGCGGCTGGCGGAGGCCCGGTCCCGGTGTCCATCGGCGCGCGCCCGCTGACTCCGCAGGCGCCGGGCGGGCGGCCGCCCGCGCACGACTGCGACGAGAGCCCCCTAGCGGGCTTCAACCCCCGGCCGGATGCCTGACGAGGCACTGGCCCCAGCCGGCCTCCGGCTGACCCCCGACCCCGGCACCCAGCTGGTGACCGGCGCTGCCGGCCAGGACGGCGTGGTCCTGGTCGGCGGGTCACCGGTGCGCGTGCTGCGACTGACCCCGGCCGGCGCCCGCCAGGTGGCCGGCTGGCTGGCGGGCGCCCCGGTGCCCGCTTCGGCCGCCGCCCGGTCGCTGGCGCGGCGGCTGCTCGACGCCGGCATCGCCCACCCCGACTTCGGCCCTGCCCCCGGCCGTCCGGCCGGGCCCGGGCCGGGCGACGTCACCGTGGTCATCCCGGTTAAGGACCGGCACGCGGAGCTGGACCGCTGCCTGGCCGGGCTGGCCGGGCAGCCCGGCCCGGGGCTGACCTGCCCGGCGCACGTCATCGTGGTCGACGACGGGTCGGCCGAGCCGGCCGCGATCAAGGCGATCGCCGCCGCCCGCGGCGCCGACGTGATCCGCCGCCCGGTCAACGGGGGCCCCGGCGCCGCCCGCAATACGGGTCTGCGGGCGGCCAGGACCGGCCTGGTCGCGTTCCTCGACTCGGACTGCGTGCCGCGCCCGGGCTGGCTGGACCGGCTGCTGCCGCACTTCGCCGACCCGGCCGTCGGCGCGGTCGCGCCGCGCATCGTGCCCTACCGGTCGGCGGCCGGGGCGGGGGTGGGCTGTTCGAAGGACGGCTGGCTGGCCCGCTACGAGGGCGCCAGCTCGACCCTGGACATGGGCGCCCGCCCGTCCCCGGTCCGCCCCGGTGCCCGCGTCTCCTACGTGCCCGGCGCGGCCCTGGTCGTCCGCCGGGACGCCGCGGGCGACGGCTTCGCCGACGGCATGTACGTGGGGGAGGACGTCGACTTCGTGTGGCGGCTGGCCGCGGCCGGCTGGCGGGTGCGCTACGAGCCGGCCGCGGTGATGGGCCACGATCACCGGGTCACCTTCCGCGCCTGGTTCAGCCGGCGGTCCGACTACGGCACCTCGGCCGCCGCCCTCGAGCAGCGCCACCCTGGCGCGGTCCGCCCGCTGTACGCCTCGGCCTGGACGGCCGGGGCGTGGACGGCCGCGGTGGCCGGCCGACCGCTGACCGCCGCCGCGCTCACCGGCGCGGCTACCGCCCTGCTGGCCCGCCGCCTGTCCCGGGTCACCGGCGAGCGCTGGCCGCTGCCCGCTCGCGGCACCGGCTGGCGGCTGGCGGCCCGGCTGGCGGCCGGCGGGACCGTGACGGCGGGCCGCCCCCTCGGCAGCGCGCTGTCACGCACCTGGTGGCCCCTTGCCGTCCCGGCCGCGGTGCTCGTGCCCCGGCTCCGCCTCCCGGTGGCCGCCCTCATGCTGGCCCCGCCGCTGCTCGACTGGGCCGAACGGCGGCCGCCGCTCGACCCGGCCCGCTACGTCGCCGCCCGGCTGCTCGACGACGCCGCCTACAGCCTCGGGGTCTGGCAGGGCTGCCTCGCCCGCCGCACCGTCCGCCCGCTGCTGCCGGTCATCGGTTCCCGTGCCCCTGGCCGGCGGGCGCGGGGCCGGCCAACACGGGGCCGGCTGGCGGGCTGGCAGGTAGCGGGCCCGCGGTTGGTACCGTCAAAGGGTGACCAGGGACGTGCGGCGGACGCACCGCTATGACGTGATGGTGTCGTGGACCGGTGACCGGGGCAGCGGCACCAGCGGCTACCGTGACTACGGCCGGGAGCACGTGGTCACCGCCGACGGGCGGCCGCTGCTCGACGGCAGCTCCGACCCCGTGTTCCGCGGCGACAAGACGCGGTGGAACCCCGAGCTTGAGCTGGTCGCCGCCCTCGCGCAGTGCCACCTGCTGGCCTACCTGCACGTCTGCACGACGGCGGGCGTGGTGGTGACCGCCTACGAGGACGCGCCCTACGGCGTCATGGCCGAGACCACCGACGACGGCGGGTACTTCACCGAGGTAGTGCTGCGGCCGCTGGTGACCGTCACCAGCGCCGAGATGACCGAGGCGGCGGTGCGGCTGCACGAGGACGCGCACCGCAAGTGCTTCATCGCCAGCTCGGTGAACTTCCCGGTGCGGCACGAGCCGACGGTAACCGTGTTCGCGGCCGGCTAGCGGTAGCCCTGGGCTTGCAGGGTGAAGAACTCGGCGTAGCGGCCGGAACTGGACAGCAGCTCCTCGTGAGTGCCGGCCTCGATGACCCGGCCGTCCTCCAGGTAGACGATCAGGTCAGCCATCGCGGCGGTGGAGAAGCGGTGCGAGACCAGGATGGTGACCGTGCCCGCGGCGGACGCGTAGTCGGCCGCCGCCGCGGCGTAGCGCTCGAACAGGGCGTGCTCAGCGTGCGCGTCCAGGGAGGCGGTCGGCTCGTCCAGGACCATTAGCAGGGGCTGCGGGCTGCGCATGGCGCGGCCGAGCGCGAGCTTCTGCCACTGACCGCCGGACAGGTTGCGACCCCCGGTGAAGGGGCTGCCGACGTAGGTCGACAGGCCGTCGGGGAGCTGGTCAGGCAGCTCGGGCGCGCCTGCCCGGTCGAGGGCCGCCAGGGCCAGCGGCTCTGACGTCAGGTCGGGCAGGTCCGCCACGCCGATCGTTTCGACCGCGGGCAGGTTGAAGCGGGAGAAGTCCTGGAACCCGGCCGTGCAGCGGGCCCGCCAGGAGTCGTAGTCGATCGCGGTGAGCGGGACCCCGTCTACCTCGATCGCCCCCGAGGTCGGCCGGTACATGCCGAGCAGCAGCTTGACCAGGGTGGTCTTACCCGATCCGTTCTCCCCCACGATCGCGACGGTCGACCCGGCGGGGAAGTTGAGGTCGAGGTGGGAAAGCACCACCCGTTCGGTCGCGGGGTACTGGAACGACAGGTCGCGGAGGCTGATCGCGGACCGCAGCGACCGCGGGGCGGGCTCGGGGCCGGCCGCCGCGAGGGCGGCCGCGTGGTGATCTTCCAGCCACATCAGCCGGTCGGCGGTGGTCAGGGTGGCGACCATGCCGCCTGAATCGGCGGTGGCGTTGGCCAGCGCGCTCTGGGAGTTGCGGATGAGCGAGACGGTCATCAGGACCGTGCCCAGCGAGATGGCGCCGCCGCTATCGGAGGCGCGGATGACGACGAACGCGATCGCGCCCATCAGCCCGGCCGCGTACAGCAGCCAGCCGGCTGACTGGACCGCGAACACCTGGCCCGCCTCGCGCGCGGCGCGGCGGTCGAGCTGGCCGGCCAGCGACGCGTGCAGTTCCCGCAGCCGCGCGGCGAGGCCGAAGGAACGCAGTTCACCCGCCGCGGAGGCCGAGGACGACAGGTCAAAGATCATGGTCGCGAGGCGCCGGTCGGTGGCCATCGCGTCCTCAGCCCGCCTGGTGACCCGCTTCGCGTAGCGGTCGGCCAGCAGCGGGGGCAGGGCCGCGACCGGGACCAGCAGCAGCCACGGCGACACCAGGCCGAGCAGGACGAGCAGCGCGACGATCCGGGCGATGGACGAGGAGTACGCCACCAGCTTGCGGGGAGCGCTGGCGAGGTCGCGGCGGCCGGCGTTGAGCCGTTCGACCTGGACCAGGTAGTCCGGGCGCTCCAGGTGCTCCAGCGTGGGAACACCGCTGATCAGCCTGATCAGCTTGGCCGTGCGGAAGACGGCGATCCGGTCGCCCACCGCCATCGCCTCATTCGCGCCGACCGCGGGCAGCAGCCAGGTGACGGCGAGCAGCACCGCGACGAACGCGACTCCTTCCGCCGTCTGTGCCCCGTTCCCGGCCAGCGCCCCGTCCAGCAGCAGCCGGTAACCGAGCGGGTAGCAGGTGCCGGCCACCGAGGCGAGCACGTACATCGCGGTGATGAAGGTCATGGAACCCGGGGCGGCGCGGAAGCCGTCGAAGAACAAGATGGCGGCCAGCCGCCCGAGCCGCCGCGCCGACGGCGCGGGCTGGCGGCCCGGTTCGGCTGGCCCCGTGTCGGCTGGCCCCGTGTCGGCTGGCCCCGGTTCGGCTGGCTCTGTCACCGAAGCGGTCACGGGCTGAACCTTTCTGCCTGCAGCCGGTACATCTGCGCGTACGTGCCGCCCGCGGCCACCAGGTCGTCGTGACCGCCCTGCTCGGTGATCACGCCGCCGTCGAGTACGTAGATGCGGTGGGCCTGGCGCACGGTTGCGAAGCGGTGCGAGATGACCAGCGTGGTCAGGCCCGCCGTGATCTCGTGGAACCGCTGGTAGAACTGGGCCTCCGCCCGGACGTCGAGCGCGGCGGTCGGCTCGTCGAGCACCAGGACGCGCGCGCCGTGGAAGGTCGCGAACAGGGCCCGGGCCAGCGCGAGGCGCTGCCACTGGCCGCCGGACAACTCGGCCCCGCCAGGCAGCTCCCTGGACAGCACCGTGTCCCAGCCGCATCGCAGCTCGCCGACGACGGAGTCGAAGCCGGACAACTGCGCGGCCCGCATCACCCCCTCGGTGTCGTCGGCGTGCTCCAGCGCGCCGAAGGCGACATTGTCGTAGGCCCGCAGGGGGTAGCGGGCGGGCTCCTGCGGCATCAGGGCGATCGTGCGCTGCCAGCGGGCCGGGTCGAAGTCGCGGACATCCGTTCCGTCGGCGGTGATAACCCCGGCGGTCGGGTCACGGAGCCTGGTCAGCAAGCTGACCAGCGTGGACTTGCCAGCGCCGTTGACGCCGACCAGCGCGGTGGAGGTGCCGGCCGCGAGCTCCAGGTTGACGCCGCTGAGCACGTCCTGCGCGCCCGACTCGTAGCGGAAGCTGACCCCAGCGAACCGGACCGCCTGCCGCGGGGCGCCCGCCGGGTCCGCGGCGCCGTCGAGCTCGGATGGCGGGCTCAGGTCGCGCAGTAGCCGGCTGGCGTCCGGTAGCCCGGCCAGCGTCCAGGCGAGGGTGACGTCGCCGAAGGAGACGCCGCCCGCGGCGGACGCGGTGGCGAGCATCGGCAGCAGGATCGCCAGCGAGCCGATGCCGATACGGTGCGCCTGCTCCGCGTCAACCACGGTATAGAAGCTGAGAACGTAGCAGCCGGCCACCGCCGCGAAGCACGCGGCCGCGCGCAGCCGCAGCCCGCGCAACCCGACGCGGGCCACCGCGACCGACTCGGCGAAGTGGGCCGCGTACCGCCCGGCGAAGAACCCGGCCAGCCCGAACACCCGGACCTCCTTGGCGTCGCGCGCCTTCGACCCCACATCGGTGAAGTACCAGGCCCGGCGCATGTCGGCCGTCTGGGTGCGCAGCTCGACCGCCTGCTTCAGCACCGACCTGAGAATGACCTGGCGCACTGTGAGCCACACGGCCAGCAGCACCAGTCCGAGCCACCAGAAGTACGCCGCGACCACCACGCAGCCGAGCACGCCGGACAGCCGTCCCGCTACCGAGCGGATCCAGGTCACCGGGGCGTCGCCGGGAAAGTAACCGGTCAGTGAGCCCTCGGCGTTCGCGAGCCGGTCGAGCGTGTCCTGGTCCTCCAGGTGCGCGACCGTGGCCGGCGCGGTCACGGCGCTGAGCAGCCGCGCCTGAAGCTGCCCGGTGACCCGCTGCTTGACCGCGGTGCCGAGCGCGGTGCCGAGCGGGGCGAGGACCAGTGAGAAGGCGTATACCAGCGCCGCGACCAGCAGCGCGACGACCAGCCGGTGCCCGGCCGCCGACGACATCCCGTCCGTGACGGCGGCGGGAACAGCGCCGACCACATAGCCGAACGCGAACGCGACCAGCGGCCCGTCGATGATGTCCAGCACCGCCCAGGCGAGCACCGCGATGCCCAGCGGCCTGCTCGATCCCCACAGCAGCCGCCATGACGGCCTGCCGTCCAGCCGGCCGCCTGTCGTTACCCGGCGCGCAATTGCTGCTGCGATCACGGTTGGTCACCCTACTTCGCACCCCGCTGCCGAAGCGACACATTTTCCGCATACTGACCGGCCCCGTGCCGGTGCCCGTTCATGCGGCCGCATCGGGGCCGGGGAGCGCCTGGTCATTCCCGTCAGCGCGTTGCGGTAGGGTGGGCGGCGTCCAGGGGGCTGGGCAATGAAATTACCGTGCCGCGCGTAAGGCGCGCTCTAAGGCCATGGATGTAACTTCTCGATATGAGCGAGCTGCTGCCCCTCTTTCCGCTGTCAACGGTGCTTTTCCCGGGCATGCGCTTGCCGTTGCACATTTTTGAGGAGCGCTACCGGGCCCTCGCGGCGCACCTGCTGACTCAGCCAGAGGAGCGCCGCCAGTTTGGGGTGATCGCGATCCGGAGGGGCCGCGAGGTGGGCACGGACGGCATCACCGCGCTGCACGAGGTTGGCTGCGTGACCACCGTGCGGCAGATGGCAGAGCACGCCGACGGGCGGTTTGACCTCGGCACGGTGGGCACCCAGCGGTTCCGGCTGCTGCGGGTAGACGACTCGCTGCCCTACTTCCAGGGCGAGGTGGAACTGCTGGCCGACGAGGGCGCGCCCCCCGGCGACGATGGCCAGGGCCCGCGCGCGGACGAGCTGGCGTTCGCCACCGGCCGGGTGCAGGAAGGGTTCCGCGCTTACCTGAACGCCCTGGCCGACCGGGGCGGGGGCGTGATCAGCATCGCCGACCTGCCGGACGAGCCGGTCCTGCTGTCCTACGTGGTCGGGGCCGCGATGATCATCGACCTGCCGGAGCGGCAGTCGCTGCTGGCCGCGCCGACCGCCCTCGACCGGCTCCGGCTGGAACGGTCGCTGCTGGTCCGGGAGACCGCGATGCTCCGCGCCACCACCTCACGGCCGGCTCCCGACTACGCCTTCCAGCAGTTCAGCCAGAACTGAGGCTCATCCCCCGTCCGCCGCCCCCGCCCGCCGCCCGGCCAGCCCCAGGATGCGGGCCGCGTTGTCGTGCAACAGCGCCGGGCTGGCCAGGCCAAGCTGGTCAAGTTCCGCCAGGCAGCGGTCGGGGGCGATGAACGGGAAGTCGCTGCCCCACACGAACTGCTCCGCCAGCCGCCCGGACAGCTCGCGGGTCACCTCGGGCGGTATGAGCTTCGGCCGCCAGCCGGACACGTCGATGTAGACGTTCGTCTTGTGCAGCGCGACCGCGATCAGGTCCATCTGCCAGGGCCAGCCGAAGTGCGCGGCCACCACCGTCAGCTCGGGGAACGCCGCCGCCACGGGGTCGAGCTTGAGCGGGTGCGAGTAGTCGATCCTGATGCCCTGCCCGCCCGGCTGGCGGGCGCCGATGCCGCTGGTCCCGGTGTGGAACAGGGCCAGCAGCCGGTGCTCCTGGCAGGCGGCGAACACCGGCCAGAACCGCTCGTCGTCGGGCGCGAACGCCTGCAGCGACGGGTGGAACTTGACCCCGCGCAGCCCGAGCCCGGCGATCCGCGCCACCTCGTCGACCGCCGACGGCTTGTGCGGGTCGACCGAGCCGAGGCCGGCGAACGCGTCCGGGTGCTCGATGACGGCGGCGGCGACCGTCTCGTTCGGTACCCGCGGCCGCCCCGTGGCGGTCTCGGCGTCCCAGGCCAGCAGCACCGCCAGCGCGTCGAGGGCGCGGTACTTGTCGGCTAGCTGGTCCAGGGACTGCCGCTCCACCCGGGAGCGGAAGTACGCCTCGGCCACCTCGACGTAGCCGGCCATCGACCCGTCAAGCCAGTCCGGGGTCGGCAGGTGCACATGGAAGTCGATGGCTCGCACCCGGTCATGCTATGGCGGCGGTTCATGGGAACATCGTGTTGTGGCGCTTTACGTGATCTCCGGCGTGCCGGCTTCCGGCAAATCGACCGTGGCCCGGCTGCTGGCCGGCCGTCTCGAGCAGGCAGTGTACGTGCCGGGCGACACGCTGCGGGCAATGGTGGTCAGCGGGCGGGCCGGGGCGGCCGCCGACGGGGGCGACGCGCAGCTGCACCAGCTGCAGCTGCGCTACCAGGCGGCCCTGGCCGTGGCCGGGGTCTACCTCAACGACGGCTTCGACGTGGTCGTCGAGGACGTGATCATCGGGCAGGTGCTGCGGCACTTCCTCGCCTACGTGCCGGTCCACGAGATGCACATGATCTTCCTCGACCCGAGCGCGGTGTCGGTCGCCAAGCGGGACGAGGCCCGGGTCAAGACCGCCTACGGCGAGCACTGGAACGTCCGCCAGCTGCGCGACGTGCTGCACCTGGAGACGGCGCATATCGGCCTGTGGGTGGACTCGACCGACCAGACGGCCGAGGAGACGGTGGAGCAGATCCTGTCCGACCCGCGCGCCAGCCTGATCGTGCCCACCCAGCTGGCGGCCCCGGTGGCGCGGCGGCGCCGGCGGTTCGGCCCCCCGCGCTAGTGCTCCGCTAGGTCCGCGTTTGGTCACGGTACAGGGTAACGCTGTCGCGTCTTATTGCGTTACGCAAGTAAGGATGGCTAGGGTCGGCATCATGCCAAAAAGGTCTACCCGTGCCCGGCTCGCCGTGGCCGGCCTCGCGCTCGCGGGGCTCGCCGCCGCCGGCTGCAGCTCCTCCTCCAGCTCGTCAAGCTCGCAGGCGGCGAGCGGTTCGCCGTCCGCCAGCGGCGCGGCGTCATCGTCGGCGGCCGCCGCGCCGACCGGGTCCGGTGCGGTGAACGTGCTGTACGCGGGCTCGCTGGTGAACCTGATGACCAAGCAGATCGGCCCCGCCTTTCAGCAGGCGTCGGGCTACTCGGTGACCGGTGAGTCGGCCGGCTCGACCGCCCTGGTGACCGACATCAAGGGCAAGATCTACAAGGGGGACGTGTTCGTCAGCGCCAGCCCCAAGGCCACCGCCACGCTGATGGGCGCGGCCAACGGCGACTTGGTGACCTACTACATCAGCTTCGCGTCGTCCAAGGTGGTGCTCGGTTACAACGCCAACAGCAAGTTCGCCAGCACCATCAAGTCCGAGCCGTGGTACAAGGCGATCACCACCCCGGCCTCAAGCTCGGCTTCACCGACCCGGCCACCGACCCCAAGGGCAAGCTGGTCGCGGAGGCCCTCAGCGGCACCGCCAAGGCGCAGAAGCTGCCCGCGCTGACCACCATCATGAACGACAAGTCGGACGTGTACCCGGAGGAGACCCTGGTCGCCCGGCTCCAGTCGGGCCAGCTCGACGCGGGCTTCTTCTACACCGCCGAGGCAGAGCCGGCCAAGATCCCGACCGTGCCGCTCACCGGCGAAACCGACCTGAAGGCCACCTACACCCTCTCCACCCTCAAGGGCGCGCCCAACGAGGCCGGGGCCGAGGCATTCGTCGCCTACATGCTCTCCGCGAGCGCGCAGCCGGTGCTCAAGCAGGACGGCTTCGACCTGATCTCCCCGCCCAAGGTCACCGGCACCGGCGTGCCGTCCACCGTCCAGCAGGCCCTGTCCTAGCGGCGCCGCCCGGCCAGGCCGGCTTGCCCGCGGCCGCCCGGCGGCCGGCCCTCGGTAGGTTCTTCCCGTGAAATACCGTGCGTCACGCAGCCCGCTCACCTACCTCGGCGGGCTGCTGGCGCTCTACCTGACGGTGCCGCTGGTCGCCTTCCTCATCCGGCTGGCGCAGCCGGGAGACCGGGGCTTCGGCACCCCCGGGCTGTGGTCGGCGCTGTGGGTGTCGGTGGAGAGCGCGACGATCTCGACGGTGCTCGTCGCCTTCTTCGGCATCCCGCTCGCCTACTGGCTGGCCCGGTCACGGGGACGGCTCACCTGGCTGGTCGGGCTGATCGTCCAGCTCCCGCTGGCACTCCCGCCGGTGATGAGCGGCCTGCTGCTGATCTACCTGGTCGGCCCCTACACCTGGCTCGGCAACCTGTTCAACGACCAGCTCACCGGGACGGTGACGGGCGTCGTCATCGCGCAGACGTTCGTGGCCGGGCCATTCCTGATCGTCGCCGCGCGGTTCGCCTTCGCCGGCGTCGACCCGGCCCTTGACGACCTCGCCGCCTCCCTCGGCCGGCGGCCCGCCAGCCGGTTCTGGCACGTGTCGCTGCGCATCGCCATGCCCGGCATCCGCACCGGGCTGATGCTGACCTGGCTGCGGGCGATCGGCGAGTACGGCGCGACCGTGCTGCTCGCCTACCACCCCTACACCCTGCCGGTGTTCGTCTACGTGCAGTTCTCCTCGACCGGCATCCCTGACACCCAGGCGCCGACCGCGCTGGCGCTCGCGGTCGCCGTCATCGTGCTGCTGATCAGCGAGATCCGCCTCGGCCCGCGCCTGGCCGCGCGGTTGCGGCGGCCGCCCGCGCCGCCCGCGCCGCAGCCGCCGCCCCCGGTCGAGCCGGTCGCGGTGTCCTTCAACCTCGACCTCACCGTCGGCACGTTCGCGCTGCGGGTGGCGCACCAGTCGGCCAGCAACCGGATCGCGATCCTGGGCCCGTCCGGCGCTGGCAAGTCGATCACGCTGCGCGCCATCGCCGGCTTCCTCGGCCCGCAGGCGGGCCCCGTCGAGTTCAACGCGGACGAGGTCAGCGCCGTCCGGGTGGAGGACCGCCGGATCGGCTACGTGCCGCAGGGCCTGGTCATGTTCCCTGACCGCACCGTCTGGCAGCAGGTGCTGTTCGCGGCGGGCGCGGACCCGTCCCTGGCCGCCTGGTGGCTGCGCACGCTGCACCTCGACGGACTTGAGGCCCGGCTGCCGCAGCAGCTGTCCGGCGGCCAGCGGCAGCGGGTGGCGCTCGCCCGCGCCCTGTCCTTCCGGCCCCGGCTGGTGCTGCTCGACGAGCCGTTCAGCGCGCTCGACGCCCCGGTCCGGGAGGAACTGCGGCGCGAGCTGCGCCGCCTGCAGCGCGAGGCCGGCCTGTCCACCGTCCTGGTCACCCACGACCCGGAAGAGGCGGCGCTGCTGGCGGATGAGATCCTCGTCGTCGACGACGGCAGGCTGCTCCAGGCGGGCCCCCGGGCCGAGGTCTTCGCCCGCCCTGCCTCCCCGCAGGTCGCCCGGCTGCTCGGCATCCCTAACCTCATCCCCGCCACGGTCGCGCAGCCGGGCGTCCTGACGCTCGGCGCCGGCGACCCGGGGCTGCGGATCGCCGCGCGCACCGGCGACCTGCCGGCCGGCGCGGCGGTGCTCTGGACCATCCGCCCCGACCACGTCTCGGTGCTGCCCGGGCCGGGCGGCGAGGTCGCCGTCCCCGCCGAAGGCGTCTACCCGGCGACCGTGGACGACATCGCCGACATCGGCACCCTCACCACCGTCACCGTGCGGCTGCGCACCGGCCAGGAGAAGGAGCCGGAGCTGCGGGTCCGCACCACCGCGCTGCTCGACCTGGCGCCCGGCGACCGCTGCGCGGTCCGCCTGCAGGCGGACGACATCACTGCCTGGCCCGCCGCGCCCGGGGACCGTGTCCCGGGGCCGTAGCCACGACAACGATGACCGGGCGTACAACCGTCGCCGTGGTCCAGGCGTCTAAGAGTCAACTTTCGGCTATTTGAGGTTGGTGACCAGATGATCCGCGCCCGCACTATTGCGCTGGCTTTCCCCTTTGTCTCGCTTGCCCTGCTGACCGGCTGCTCCAGCGCGTCCTCGACGGTGGGTAACACAGCCGCCACCGGCACCCCTGCGCACAGCTCGGCCGCTCCCAGTTCGCCGGCCGCTCCCAGTTCGCCGGCCGACCCTAGTTCGCCGGCCGCCCCGGCCGTGTCTGGCAGCCCGGCGGGTGCCAGCCAGCCGCCGGCCGGCGCGGTCTACTTCGCGCAGAGCGGTCAGCTGAACGGGCCGGTGCTGTACGAGCCCGCCTGCCGGTCGGGCTGTGAGCTGTCGGGCGACAGCACCACCGCGCTGTGGAACATGTCCTGGTCCAGTTGGAGCCGCACCGACGCGGTCGGGGCCGGGACCGAGAAGCTTGACGACTGCAACCCCAACTGCGCGGCCGGCACGGTACACGCGGTCAAGGTCGTGGTGACGTTCTCCAAGCCGGTCACGGCGAGCTGCGACGGCACCACCCGCCAGTACTGGACCCAGGCCGCCTTCAGCTGGCCCGACGGCCTGCCGGCCGCGTTCTCCGGCCAGAACGCGCCGGAGAACCCGTTCAGCTACTCCGGCATCGGCGGGAGCGGCTGCGCCTGACCGCCGGCCGGCTACGGCACGGACCATCGTCCTGACTTCTGGTTACCGGCGGCCCTCCCGGTCGCCTCGCGCCCGGCGGACGGTGAAACCATGACCCCAATGCAGCCGAGCGCGAACCGTCTGGCAAGCCGCCGGGCCCGGGCACTCGTCCTGGGACTCCCCGTGGGGGCCCGGCCGCCCGGGGTGGCATGCGGAATGCGCGGCGATGGCCGAGGCGTTCACCGGCGTCCGCCCCTACGCGCGGGCCTGGCTGCACGCCGGCACGGTTCGGGTCGGGGGAGCGAAGATGGCCAAGCCGGCCGGGAACCTGGTGCTGGTCCGCGGCCTGGTTCCCGCCCGCTCGGCGGCAGCGGTCCGGCTGATGATCCTGGACCCCTCGGGCTCAGCTGAGGCCCGTGCGCGAGACTGCTGCGCGGGCACGACAGACCAGCGCCGGCTGACCTTCGGCCGGTTCCGCCGGGTCGTTCGGCGGGACCTTGGCCCCTGGCCGCGGGCGAGGTCCATGAGGTCGGCTAGCGGGCAAGAGTCCTGGACCTTAGGGGGTTCCGATGACTTCTTCCAATCAGCTGCTTCGCCGTACCCACTGGGAGCGGCAGTTGTCCGGGTTGCGCCTGCTGACCGCGGGCGCGGACGGCCTGCCGTCCGCGCCGGCGCTGGCGGCCGAGGTGCGCGACGGCACCAACGCCGTGATCGCCGAGGTCGAAGCCAGCAGCCGCGCCGTGCTTGAGACTGCCCCGGGTGAACCAGGAAAGGAGACCTTCCTGTCGGTGCGGGTCGCCCGCCTGGCGCACGCGGCCGACCAGGCGGTCGACGCGGCGCGCGACGGCAACCTCAGCGGGCTTCGCGCGCACATGCAGCACTTCGATTCGCTGACCCTGGCCGTCTGGACAGTGCAGAACGCGATTGGCCGGCCGGACCCGGTGGCCGGCCACCGGAACATGCTGGCGATGGTCCCCCCGAAGGGGGACAACCGGCCCTGCACGCGCTCGCTGCCAGGTGGCTGGGATGAGTTGAGGGCCCGGTAACGGGCCGGGCCGTACCAAGGGAGGCCGGGCAGATGAGCATCGTCCTGCGCAGGAACCCCAAGACCATGATCCCTGAATTGATGGACTGGTTCGAGGAGCCGTTCCTGACCCTCAAGCCCTACCTGGGGCAGGCCATCAGGATCGAGGACTACACCGAGGACGGGCATTACGTGGTCCGGGCCGAGATCGCCGGGGTCGACCCGGAGAAGGAGCTCGAGGTCGCGGTCGGAGGCGGCTACCTCACGATCAACGCGGTCCGCTCCAGCCGGACCGAAACTCAGCACCGCTCGGAATTCCGGTACGGGTCGTTCAGCCGCACGGTTGACCTCCCGGCCGGCGCCGACGCCGAGGACGTCACCGCTGAATACGCCGACGGCGTGCTGACCGTCAAGGTCGGCCTCAGGAGCGAGCAGCCCGGGGCCATGAAGAAGATCGAGGTCAGCTCGGACAAGAAGTAACCCGAAGTAATCCGCTGCGGCCGGCCCCGCGGGGCCGGCCGCGGCGCTCGGCGAGGCGAACCGCCCGCCGCCCTCCTCGAGCAGGCCGTGCTCGACCGCGGACGGCGGCCGCTGGTCATCGCCGGTCTACAGGAACAGGTCAGCGCGTTCCTGTCCTTCCTGCACAGCGACGTCAGGAACGGCTTCGCCGGAAGCTTCGCGGTCGACCCGCACCCGGTCACCCCAGCCCGCACCCGGAGCCTGACCGCATCCGGGCTCAGCAGCCGGCCAGGTAGCCGTAGCGGCGGCGGAAGGCCTCGGGGCTCATCCCCGCGGCCTTCGCGATGGGCGCCAGCCGGTCCAGGTCGGTGACGTCAGCGGCGTCAAGCCGGATCATGTACTCCCTGGCCACCTGGTAGGAACTGGACTCGACGTTCACCGTGCGGATCCGCACCCGGCCGGTCGCCGGGTCGGTGAACGACCCGAACGGCAACGGGACCAGGTGCCCGTCCTGGATGGTGATCATGCCGCCGGACTCGCCGTCTTGCAGGATCTGGTTCAGGTAGCGGACGGCGCCGTAGCCGAGGTCACGGGTGTACTCGATGTCGAACGGGATCGGGGCCGCGCACCGTAGCTCGTAACCGATGTTCTTCCCCTCGACCGTGACCTTCTCGCCCCGCGCGCGGAAGCGCTCCCGTACCTGCTTGGCCAGCACCCGGTCGAGTTCGAGCTCGGCCAGCCGAAGGTTGCCGTGCTCGTCCCGCTCGATGTCCGGCATGGCGTCATGGAGCTCGTCCTCGGGCAGGCGCAGCCCGATGCCCTCGGCCAGCACCACCACCCCGAAGGGCCGGCCGTCGGCGCTCTGCTTGAGCATCGCGGTCTCGATGATGTCGACCAGGTGCGCCAGCCGGATCGGCTGCTCGCGGGGAAACTCCTCCGCGATCAGCGTCAGGGTAGCGCCGGCCGCCTTGCCGATGCCCACCGCGAGATGGCCGGCCGACCGTCCCATGGCGACCACCAGGTACCACCGCCGGGTGGTCATCGCGTCGGTGATCAGGTTATTGACCAGCTCGACGCCGACACTGCGGGCGGTCTCGAAGCCGAAGGTCGGCGTCCCGCCGGGCAGCGGCAGGTCGTTGTCGATGGTCTTCGGCACGTGGGCCACCCGCAGGCGGCCGCCGGCCGCCGCGGCCAGCCGGGACGCCGAGAACGCGGTATCGTCCCCGCCGATGGTCACCAGCGCGCCGATCTCCAGGCGGCGCAGCGACTCCAGGCAGGCGTTGAGCCGCCAGACCGGGTCAGCCGCCCCCAGGTCCCGCACGGTCGGGTTGGCGCGCGAGGTCCGGATCACCGATCCGCCCTGGACGTGGATGCGCGACACGTCGCTAACCGACAGCGGCCGCACCTCGCTGGTCCGGCCCGCGATCAGGTGCTCGAAGCCGTCCATGATCCCGACCACGTCCCAGCCGGTCTTGCGCGCCTCGATGGTGGCGGCGGAGATGACGGAGTTCATCCCCGGGGCAGGCCCGCCGCCGCAGACGATTCCCAGCTTCACGGTCATGTTTCCTTCCTGGCGGTGGTGTAGGTAAGCGGCGCGCTCATACCGCACGGCCGTCCCGTTCACCAGTCCGGATCCGCAGTGCGTCATCGACCGGGGACACCCAGATCTTGCCGTCCCCGATCACGCCGGCCCGCACGGACTTGGCGATCGCCTCCACGACCGTCTCGGCCCGCTGGTCGCGGACGAGTACGTCGACGCGGAGCTTGGGCAGCAGCAGCGCCCTGCCCGCGGCCAGGTGAGCACCTGGGGCATGGCCGAACTGCTGGCCGAAACCGCGCACCTCGGCGACGGTCATGCCCCCGGCCCCCGCATCGATGACGGCGCGCGTCACGACATCAAGTTCGCCCGCCCGAACGATTGCGGTGATCAGCTTCACGGCACTGGTGCCTCCCTCCGGCAGCCGTGCGCGGGCCGCCTGGGCCAGCCGCTGGCGCACGGGTTCCGCCGTTTCCTCCAGCGTCGCGGCGGCGGCGCGCGCCCGGTAGGGGCGCACGTCCCGGCCGCCGGGACGTCCGGCTCGACGTCCGGCTCGATGTCACCGGTGACGGGCCCGGGGGACCGGGGAGGTTCACCGCCCGGCCGGGATCAGCTCCGCCCGGCCCATCGGGGTGGCGATCACCCCGGGGCTGATCGAGTTGACCCGGGAGGCGGCGCGCGCGCCCCGCATGCTAGTAAGGCGGGTCGATACCGAGAAAGCGGAAGCAGTTGTTCCAGAGAATGTCAGCGAGCGCCGCTTCCGGCAGCCCCATCGCGCGGATGGTGCGCGCCATCGGCTGCTCCCGCGGCATCCCCGGGTAGTCGGAGCCCGCCAGCAGCCGGTCGGTGCCCAGCAGGTCGGCCAGGTACCTGATCGCGCGCCAGTCGAAGACCAGGGCGTCGTAGTAGAACCGGCGGGCCAGCTCGATCGGGCCGTGCTCGGCGAACCACGGGGCCGCCTCCGGGCGCTGCGACTCCGGCGGCGGCTGCTCCTCGTTCCAGGTCCGCCCCCAGAACCACTGGGCGCGGGGGAGGATCAGCGGGAAACCGCCCCCGGCGTGGCTGAACGAGACCTTCAGCCGCGGGTACTTGGCCGCCACCCCGCCAGTGATGATCGACGCCGCCCCGAGGGACGACTCGATGCCGGTACCGAAGGTGGCGGTCGCCGTGCCCGGCAGCCGGTCGGTGGGGGCCGGCATCGCGTGCACGAAAACAGCGGTGCCGAGCCGCTGCGCCTCGGCCCAGAAGCCGTCGAACCGGGGATCGTGCAGCGGCACCCCGCCGATGCTGCTCGCGATCTCGACCCCGGCCAGGCCCAGCCCGGCCACCGCGGACAGCTCGGCCGCCGCGAGGTCGGGGTCTTGCAGCGGGATGGTGCCGAGCCCGTAGAACCGGGTCGGGAAGGCGGCGACCAGCCCGGCGATGTACTCGTTGATGACCCGGCACAGCTCACGCGCGAACGGGGCCGGCGAGCGGTAGTCGAGCAGGACCGGCAGCGGGGACAGCAGCTCGGCGTCAACCCCGCCCGCGGCCGACGCCGCCAGCCGCTGCTCGGCGTCGAACCACACGTCCCGGGCGGGGAACCGCATCGGCCCGCTGACCAGCAGCCTCGCGTCCGGCGAGTCCCCCGCTAGCACGGCCGGCCAGGCCGCCGGGTCGCACCCGGCCGGGGCAGGACCGAAGCGGGCCGGGAGGACGTGCGCGTGCGTGTCGATGATCGGCATCATGCAGGACGATATCGGACAAGTTCAGACGTAGCCCGAACGGGTGCGGCTGACTCCGGCCCGCGCACGCGTGCCCCGCGGCTCGGCCCCGGTCGCGCCCGCTCAGGACGGCGGGGCGTGACTGCGTATCCTGGCCAGGTGCACACCGGGGGACAGCGCGGGCCGTGAGCGGCGCCATCGTCGCGGAGGCGGCCGGGCTGTTCGCCGTCACCAACGTCGACGACCTCGTGGTGCTGTCGCTGTTCTTCGGCCGCGCGGCCGGGCAGCCAGGCGCGGCCCGGCGGATCGTGGCCGGCCAGTACCTCGGCTTCGCCGCGCTGCTCGCGGTCACCGTCGCGGCCGGCCTCGGCGCCGCCTTCCTGCCCGCGACCGCGATCCCTTACCTGGGGCTGCTGCCGCTACTGCTCGGGCTCCGGGCGGCCTGGCAGGCGTGGCGCGCCCGCCGCGTCCCCCGCCAGGCCGGGGACCAGCAGGCCGGGGACCAGCAGCCCGGCCAGTCAGCGGACGATGCCCGGCCAAGCCGGGAAGTGCTCCGGGTGGCCGGCGTCACCTTCGCCAACGGCAGCGACAACATCGGGGTGTACCTGCCGGTCTTCGCCCGGACCAGCTCCGCCGGGGTGGGCGTCTACGCCGCCGTCTTCCTCGTCCTGGTCGGCGCCTGGTGCGCGGCCGGCTGGTTCTTCGCCACCCGCCCGGCGGTCGCCGGTTTCCTCGGCCGCTGGGGTCACGTGCTGTACCCGCTGGTGCTGATCGCCCTCGGCTTGTTCATCCTGCTGGAGGGACAC
>Ga0265338_10003430_pt1 | contig 22337 bp, 17 predicted proteins | sample 42126metaG_FD_193579 | JGI IMG/M metagenome (GOLD analysis project Ga0265338, IMG submission 193579) | Rhizosphere microbial communities from Carex aquatilis grown in University of Washington, Seatle, WA, United States - 4-21-26 metaG | ecosystem: Host-associated > Plants > Roots > Rhizosphere... | reverse complement strand
GCGCTCCGACCACGCCCAGCCCGGCACCGCGACCGAGGTGGAGCTGGAGGCCACCATCGGCGGGCGCCGCCTGCGGGTCACCCGCCGCCCGGAGCAGGTCCGCCCGAAGAAGTCCGGTTCCGGGGTGACCGCCGAGCCGGCGTCAGTAAGGCTGGCCGAGCTTTCACCGTCTGGCGACTGGGAGTCCAAGTCGACCAGGACCGGCGAGGCGGACGCCGAGATCGAGCAGCTGATGGGCATGTCCGCCGCCCAGTTCTTCCAGGTGGTGCTGCTGCCCCAGGGTGAGTTCGCCCGCTTCCTGCGGGCGGACGCGAAGGACAAGGAAGCGCTGCTGCAGAAGCTGTTCGGCACCGACCGCTTCCGCCGGGCCGAGGACTGGCTGGCCGACCGCCGCCGGGCCGGCGAGAAGGACGTGGCGGCGGCCCGGGAGGGTGTCGACCGCCTGGTCACCCGGGCCGCCCAGGCGGCTGGCGAGCCGGTCCCCGATGACCCGCCCGACCCGGCCAGCTGGGTGGCGGACCGGTCCGGCCAGGCCGCATCGGGCCGTGATGACGCGGCCGCCCTGGTCGCGTCGCTCCGGGCCGACCTGGACGCGGCGCTGGCGGTCAGCGCCGAGGCGGGGGAGCTGGCCGGCCGGCAACGCCGCCGCCGCGACGCCCTCGCCCGGCAGCGGGAGCTAACGGCGGCCGTGCCCGAGATCGAGGCGCTGGAGGCGACCGCGCTCCGCCTGGCCGGCCAGCGTCACCAGTCCCAGGCGGGCCAGCTGGAGGCCCTGCGCGCGGTGGTGCGGCAGGCGGACGAGGAGGACGCCACCGCCGCCGATGCCCGCGCCCGCGCCGCCCGGCTGTCCGCCGACGCCGACCAGGTCGGGGCGCGCGCCCGCCAGCACCGCGAAAACCGTGATCAAGCCGAACGGGTGCGCGACGCCGCCAGCGACGCCGCCATTGCCCTCCCGGCCGCCGAGGCAGCCGCAGACCGCGCCAGCCGGGTCGCGGCGGACTGCGCCGCCCTCGTCCGGGAGCACGCCCGGCGCGTCCAGCGGCACCAAGCCCAGCTGGATGCCCGTGCGGCGCACCTCGAAGCCGAGGCAGCGGCGCTGCGTGTCCGCGCCGCCCGCATCGACGGCATGCGGGCCGAGCTGGCCGCCCAGATGACCGACGGCAGCCCGTGCCCGGTCTGCGGCTCGATCGACCACCCGGACCCGGTTGACGCGGCGTCATTCCCGCCGGTGACCAGGGACGAAGAGGACGCCGCGGCCAGCCGGGCGGCCGACGCGGCCGAAATCGCCCAGCAGGCCGGCGCGGAGCTGGCCGCGGCCGACGCGGTGCTGGCCGAACTGGCCCAGCGCCTGGCAGCGGCCGGCCAGCCGCTGCCCCTGGCCGCGCTGCCTGCCCTCACCGGCAGCACTACCCTCGCCGACCCCACCCGCCTCGCCAACCTCTCTGTCCTCACCGACCTCGCCAGGACCTCGCAGGCCGAAGCGGAGCAGCGCGCGGCCGCCGCGGCCCGGCTGCGCGAGGCTGCCGCCAGCCTTACCGTCCGGCAGCAGGAGCTTGACCAGCTGGACCAGTCAATTACCGCCGACCAGGCCAGCCTTACCGAGCTGGCCGGGCAGCGCCAGGCCGCGCTGGCGGAGGCAGCCGCCGCCGACATCCGGGCGGCGCAGCGCCGCGCCGACCTAGCCGCCCAGCTCGGCGATGCCACCGACCTGGACGCCGCCATCGGGGCGGCGACCCAGCTAGCCGACACGTTCATCCAGGCGGCCGCGGTAGCGGACCTGCTGGCCGACCCGGACCTGACGGTCCCGCTCGACCCGCCCGCCCCGGTCGCGGCCGCCGCCGCCGCCGTCGAGCAAGCTCAGCAGGCCCATGACACGGCCACCGCCGCCTACGGCACCGCCCTGCACCGCGCCGAGCAGCTAGCTAGCCTGCAGCCGCGACTGGCGGACGCCCTGGCCGCGCTCCAGCCGGTCAGGGACCGCGCCGCCCGGATCCGGCAGCTGGCCGACCTCGCCAACGGCACCGCCAGCGCCAACCAGTACAAGATGACCCTGTCCAGCTTCGTGCTGGCCGCCCGCCTGGAAGAGGTGGCGGCGGCCGCCAGCGAGCGCCTGCTGGCGATGTCGGCCGGCCGGTACAGCCTGGTCCACTCGGACGCCCGCAAGGGCAACGCCAAGGCCGGACTGTCCCTGCTCGCCTGCGACGCCTGGACCGGCGTCGACCGCGACACCGCCACCTTGTCCGGCGGCGAGACCTTCCTGGCCAGCCTGGCGCTCGCCCTCGGCCTGGCCGACGTGGTGACCGCTGAGTCAGCCGGCACCCGGATAGAGGCCCTGTTCGTCGACGAGGGCTTCGGCACCCTCGACGAGGAGACCCTGGACGAGGTGATGAACGTCCTTGACGGCCTGCGGGCGGGCGGCCGCATCGTCGGCATCGTCAGCCACGTCAGCGAGCTGCGCCAGCGCATCCCGGCCCGCGTCCACGTCCGCAAGACCCGGTCCGGCAGCCACGTCGAGGTCACCGCCGGCTAGGTCTGTCACCTTAGGGCGTGTTAAGCGATATTTCCCTCCAATCAGTTCAAGGTAAGATGCAGTAGTTACTGGTGTGCTACGAACATCCTGGGGGGGATAGTGGCATCAGTGCGTGTGCTGTCAGGGAGTTTGCCCGGTGAACTGGTGCGGCTGCGGGAGATGCTGCTCGCGCTTCCGGCCGCGGCGGCCTATCTTTCCGGCCGGGACCTGGTTATCGAGTTCGCCAACGACGAGTTCCTTGAGTTGGTCGGCGGGCGCGACGTGACCGGCCTGCCGGCCCGGGCAGCGCTGCCGGAACTGGTCGGCCAGGGCTGGTTCGAACTGCTCGATCAGGTGATGGAGACCGGGCAGCCGCGCCGTGGCCACGAGACCGAGTTGCGCATCCGCCGTCGCGGCGGCGGGCAGCCCGAGCAGGTGTTCATCGACTTCAGCGGTCAGCCGGTCCCGGCAGCCGGGAACGCGGCAGCCGGAAACGCCGCGGCCGGGCTGCTGGTGTTCGCGGCTGACGTGACCGCGCACGTCCGGGACCGGCGCGGCCGGGAAGTGCCGGCCGCGCAGCTGACCGTATCCGAGGATCGGTACCGTACGCTGTTCGAGACCCTGCCGCAGGGGGTGGTCTACTGCGCCGCCGACGGCCGGATCCTCGAGGCGAACCCGGCCGCCCGTGAGATCCTTGGCGTCGCCGCCGATGAGCTGACCCGGTGGCCGCTGGCTGCCGCGCGGCGGGCGGTGCACGAGGACGGCTCGCCCTGGCGGCCGGAGGAACTCCCGGTGGCGGTGGCGCTGCGCAGCGGCGAGTTGGTGACCGACGCGGTGCTGGGAGTACCGCACGGCCGCACCGGCGAGCTGCGCTGGCTCCGGGTCACTGCGGTCCCGGACGCGCGGGACGAGGACGGGCAACCGCAGCGCGCCTACGCGATGATCCGGGACCTGACCGAGCAGCGCCGGGCGGAGGCGGCGGTCAGGGACGGCAGCGAGCTGCTTGGCCGGCTGCGCGACGCGAACGTGCTCGGTGTCGTGACCCTGGAAGAGCAGCGGGTCGTCGATGCCAACGATGCCTACCTCGATATCATCGGCTACACCCGGGAGGACCTGCTGGCCGGGCGCATTGCCTGGCGGGAGATCAGCTCTCCGGAGTGGTCCGGGGCTGAGCGGAAGGCGCTGGCGCAGTTGCGGCGGACCGGGGTCTGCCGGCCGTTCGAGAAGGAGTACGTCCACCGCGACGGGCACCGCGTGCCGGTCATCATCGGTGCGGCGGTGACTGGCCGCAGCCCGCTGCGCTGGACGTCGTTTGTCGTTGACCTGACTGCCCGGCAGCGGGCCGAGCGGGAGCGGGCCGAACTGCTGTCCAGCGAGCGGGCCGCCCAGGCCGAAGCGGCCAGCGCCAAGGAACGGCTCGCGTTCCTGCTCCGGGCCGGCGACCTGGCCGCTGCCCGGGACCGGCACGAGCTGCTCGGGCAGGCGGCCCGGCTGGTGGTGGACAGCATGGCCGACTTCTGCATCGTCTACCTGCCCGCCGAAGATAACTTCCTGCGCGCCGCCTCGATCGCCTACCTCGACCAGACCCGCGGAGTCGTCCTCGCTGACCTGCGGCACGGTTACTCGGTGCCCGCAGCCGGGCAGCTGACCGTCCAGGCCGTCTACGCCACGGGCACCAGCCAGCTGGTGCGGGACGCGGCGGCCCGGCTGGCCGGCCGGAACGATATCCCGCCGCCGCTGGCCAGCCTCATGGTCCGGCTGCGGCCGGACAACGTACTGGTGGCGCCGATCGCCGCCGGGCCGCGCCCGGCCGGGGTCTTCGCCCTCGGCCGCGGCCCGGGGCGGCCCGCTTTCACCGACGCTGACGTCGCGGTCGCCGAGGAACTCGGCCGCCGGATCGCCGCCGGGCTGGCTTATGCCGATACCGCCGCCCGCGACCACACCATCGCCGAGACCCTGCAGCGTTCCGCGCTCCCCGACAGCCTTCCGGAGATCCCTGGCCTGGACCTCGCCGTGCGCTACCTGCCGGCCACCGAAGGCCTGGATATCGGCGGCGACTGGTATGACGCCTTCCCGCTCGGCGGCGGCCGGGTGGGGCTCGTCATCGGCGACGTGGTCGGCCACAACATCGCCGCCGCCTCGGTCATGGGCCAGGTCCGCAACCTGCTCCGCGGCTACGCCATCGAGAATCCCCAGCCGGCCGACGTGCTCCGGCGGACCAGCACCGCCCTGGCCCGGCTGCTCCCCGACGCCCTGGCGACCGTGGTCTACGCCGTTCTCGACCCGGCCGCCGGCGAGCTCAGCTATGCCAGCGCCGGCCACCCGCCGCCGATCCTCACCACCGGGCCCGGGCACGTCGAGTACCTCGACGCCGGGGCCGGCGTCATGCTCGGCGTCCCAGGTGACACGGCCTTCAGCGCCGGCCGCCGAGACCTGTCACCTGGCGACACCCTGCTGCTCTACACCGACGGGCTCATCGAGGAACGCCACCGCGACATCACCGAGGGCCTCGACGCCCTCGCCGCCGCCATGCGGGCCGGCGCGTCCCGGTCAGCCGAGCAGTCGTGCGCCACAGCGCTGGCCATGCTGCCCGCCGGCGCGCCGCGCGCCGACGACGTCTGCCTCCTCGCGGCCAGGCTCACCGGATGAGGCAGACGCGCGTCATCCCAGGTCGCCCAGGCCACCAGCTCAGCTTTCACCCTAGTGGGCGGCGGCCAGCTTGCCCGGCGCCGTGATACGACTGGCGGTATGGCCGACAGCGTGGTGATTCGAGGGCAACGGCTGGTGCTGCGCAGCTTGCGGCCGGCCGAGATCGATGCGGAATGGCAGGCGATGGTGACGGCTGACCCCATCGCCGTGGCCGAGCTTCCCGACGAGGCCGAGTTCCGCGCCAGGCTCACCAGGTCGGGCCGGCTGCACGCCGGCTGGCTGGACCTAGCGGTAGACGTGGGCGGGGAATCCGTCGGCCGGATCCAGACGTTCGTTCCCCCGTGCCGGCCACTCGCGCCGGGAACGTTCGACCTGGGGATCGGCCTGCGGGCCGACATGCGCGGCAAGGGCTACGGCCGCGAGGCTGTCGCCCTGCTGACAGACTGGCTGTTCGATCACGCGGCCGCCCAGCTCGTCGAGGCGGGCACCGATCCGGCGAACCATGCCATGCGCGCCGTCTTCCGTCACGCTGGCTGGCGGGAGGACGGGACAGTCACAGAGGTCGGCCGTGACTGGCTCATGTACCGGATCACCCGTCCCCAATGGCAAGCCGCCCGCAACTGACCCAGGCGGCGGCGAATGCGCAGTCACGCAGTCACGCAGTCACGCAGTCACGCAGAGCGTGATCAACCAGGCAAGACTCTATGCTTTCAATCCCTAGTAGTAAGCAAACAATGGCCGAATGGTGAGGCCGTCGCTAAACCAACGATCATCAATTCGTAGTAAAGTTCGAGTAGTGGCTTCGCTGTGTCCAGCATGATGGACACAGACTCGAATTAATCTCAATAGGGGGTTTCCGGTGGGCTGGCAGCCAGGTACGGAACGCGGGACGGGCGACGAGCCCATCCCGACGCGGCCTGGCGCGTCCCGGCAGGAGCTGATCGCCCGGCTGCGCCAGGCGCAGGCACGGGAGTCCCGGGCGGCCGCGGAGAAGGCCGGCCTGCTGCGCGACCTGATCCGCGACGACGACGAGCCGCTGCCTGGTGGCGGTTACCACGGTGACCTGCCCGACGGCTGGTCCAAGTCGCTGACCCACGAGGTAGCTCTCGCCCTGGCGATGCCGCCTCAGTCGGCCGAGCGGCTGATGTGGACCGCGTGGAACCTGGCGGCCCGCCTTCCCCGGACCGGGGAGCTGCTGGCGGCCGGCGAGCTGACCTTTGCCAAGGCCCGCGCCATCGATGACGCCCTCTGCGCGCTGAGCGATGCCGACGCCGCCCGGGCCGAGGCCATGATCGCCCCGGAGTTGCCGGGCAAGACCCACAGCCAGGCGGAGAAGCTGGCCGTCCAGGCGGCGCTGACGGTCGACCCCGGTTCCGCCGCCCGCCGGCGGGCGGATGCCGAGCGCAACCGGGCCCGGGTCGTCATGCGCCGCGACCCGTCCGGGGCGGTGAACCTTTCCGGCTATGACCTGCCGGCCGACGAGGCGCTGGCCGCCCAGGCCAGCGTCTGCGCCCGCGCGGGCCAGTACCAGCAGTCGGGCATGTTCCCCGGGGTGCGCATGGACCAGTTCCGGGCGCTGGCCTACCTCGACCTGATGAACGGCGTCACCGCCGCCGCCAGGATCGCGGCTGGGCAGCCCCCGGATGGCCTGGGCGCGCCCGGCGAGTACGGCCCCGAACCCGGCCCGGCCGCCGATCACCCAGCCGACCCGCCCGCTCCCGACCCGCCAGCTCCCAGCCCGGATGCTCCCCGCCCGGATGCTCCCGGCCCCGGCGAGCCCGACGCCGGTCCTGACGACTCTGGCGGCGCCCCCCCGGCTCCTGACACGCCCCCGCCGCCCCCGCCGCCTGCCCCGCCTGCCGAGCCGGTGAAGCCGGCCGACCTGATCGTCCCGCTGGCCACCCTGCTCGGCCTGGCCGAGCGCCCCGGCGAGGGCCACGGCCTCGGCCCGCTCGACCCGGGGCTATGCCGCTCCCTGGCCGCCATCGCCGCCGCCAGCCCGCACACCACCGTCTGCGTTACCGTCACCAGCCCTGAGGGCTTCGCCATCGGCCACGGCTGCGCCCGCCAGGACCGTAACCCCCGGGACCGTAACCCCCAGGGGCACAGCCCGCCCCGCGGCCCGCTCACCTCGCTCCCCGCCCGCCTCCACGTCACCATCCCCGCCTCCGCCCTGCCCGCACTCGCCCGCCCCGCCCCCAGGCCGCCGGGCGACCCGCCTCCGCCCTGGTCGCTCACCCCTGCCAGCCACCAGGGCCCGCCCGACGGCTACGGCGCCTGGTGCCTCACCCTGCCCGACGGCAGGTCCCTGACCGTGCGCCTCGGCCCCGTCCCCAGCGAGCGCTGCGACCACCGCCACCAGTCGCGCGCCTACCAGCCCAACGACACGCTGCGCCACCTGGTTCAGGTCCGCGACTACGAGTGCACGTTCCCCACCTGCTCCCGCCACGCGAGAGAGTCAGACTTCGAGCACGCCGTCCCCTACGACAAGGGCGGCCCCACCTGCGCTTGCAACGCGGGCGCCAGAAGCCGAGCCTGCCACCAGGTCAAGCAGTCCAAAGGCTGGCACGTCACCCAGCCCAAACCTGGCTGGCACCAATGGCAGACCCCGGCCGGCCGCACCTACACCCAAGGCCCCAAGCGATACCCCGCCTGAAGGCCCAGGCGACAGTGACCGCCCCGCCCCGGGCGCAACCTCTTCAGCGCAGCGGCGGAAGGGGTGCCATTAACCGGGTGACTGGCCTGCGCGGGCAGGGCCATCATGCCCCTATGGACGTCGATTCCTTTGTGCGGGACGGGTTCGTAGCTGTCCGCGATGCGGTGGACGCCGGCACGGTGGCCAGGTGCCGGGACCTGATCTGGGCGGCGCTTGGACAGCGCGGCGTCCGCCGGGACGACCGCGGCACCTGGCCCCCGCTGGTGGAGGCGGGCAGCCTCGGCCTGTCAGGCGCGCCCTTCACCGCCGCCTATATGGCGCCCGCGCTGACAGCCGCCTATGACGAGCTGATCGGGCCGGGGCGCTGGAAGCCGTCGGCGGATATCGGGGAGGCGGTGACTGTGCGGTTCCCGTCGGAGGACCGCGTGAACGCCGGCTACCACATCGAGGGGAGCTACCTGGGCCCGGCTGCCCAGCGCTGGTGGGTGAACGTCCGGTCCCGGGCCCGCGGGCTGCTCGCGCTGTTCCTGTTGACCGACGTCGGGCCCGATGACGCGCCCACACGGCTGGTGCGCGGCTCGCACCTGGCCGTCCCGCGGTTCCTGGCGCCCCACGGCGAGGCGGGGACGGGCGCCGACACCCAGCTTTGGTATCCCTCGACCCTGTGCCGCCCGGTCGCGCACGCAGAGGGGGCGGCCGGGGACGTGTTCTTGTGCCACCCGTTCATCGTGCACACGGCAACCTGGCCGCACCGGGGCACAGGACCCAGGATGATCGCCCAGCCCGCAGTCAACGCGCCGGCCGGCTTCGCGCTCGACGGCACCGACCCGTCACCCGTTGCCCGGGCCATCGTCGACGGACTTGCCGCCCCGGCCGGGCACCCTCGCTAGCCCGCGCGGCAATCGGCAACCGCAGTCACTCACCCCGGCCACCAGTAACCGTCACCACCGTCCCCGGGTTTCCGACAGCAAGCGGAGTACCGCCGGGGGGAACCCCTCCCCAAGAGCCACGGCCGAACCCCCGGGACCCCCGCCACCACGACGCCCCCAGGCCCCGTAACACAAGCGAGACATCCCGTAACGGACCAGGAAATGGCCGCCGAACTCCACCCGCCCGATCCGCGCAGAACGCCACCATATACAGCGTTATCGAACTGTAATCTCCCTGCTTCATCCCGGTTGACCAGCACCAACCAGGGAAAATATCGCCGCGGGGTCTCGTCAGGATACGGGACCAGGATTAGCATCGTGCCTTGGACATAAGAACCCTGACTGAACCGCCCGGGGGACGGCGGACTGGCGCGTCAGGCGGCGAAGTTAATGAGGGGGTTCCGGCATGTCGGTTCCTGCTGTGCGTCGGATCGTTGTTGGAGTGGACAACTCCGCCGAGTCCGTCGCCGCGCTCCGCTGGGCGTGCCGAGAGGCGTCCTTCCGCGGCGCTGAAGTGCACGCGGTGCACGTGCGGGAGGCGCTGTGCCACAGCCTCGCCAGCTACGCCGTGCCCGCGGCCACCGCTACCGACGAGGTCTCCATCGAAGACATGGTGCGCGAGGTCAAGGCTGACCACGCGCCCGACGCCAAGCTCCGCATCGAGGTGGTGGACGGCCTCGCCGCGCGGGTGCTGCTCGACCGCTGCGCGGGCGCCGACATGCTCATCCTCGGCACCTCGAGCGACGCGCCCGGCTCGCCCCGCTCGGCCGGCCCGGTGATCCGCGCCTGCCTGCGCCGGGCGTCGTGCCCGGTCGTGGTGATCAGCGCCGCCCAGGCCCCGGCCTCGCGCCGCGAGTCGGCGCGCGCCGGGTCGCGCGCCAAGGTCCCGGTCGGCGTCTAGCCAGGCCCGCCGGCTGACCGGCGTCAGCTGGTCCGGCGTATCGTAACGATCATGGATTCAGCCGCCACCGACGCGCCGGTGGTTTCCGACAACCCGGCCGCGTCGCGGTACGAGCTGCACGTCGGCAGCGAGCTGGCCGGCTTCGTCGATTACCGGCTCAGCGACCACGACAAGGTGATCAACCTGGTGCACACCGAGGTCGAGCCGGCCTTCAAGCACCTGCACCTGGGCACCAGCCTGGCGCGGTTCAGCCTCGACGACGCGCGCCGGCGCGGCCTGGCCGTGCTGCCGTACTGCCCGTACATCAACTCCTGGATCAGGAAGCACCCGGAGTACGCCGACCTGGTGCCGTCAGGGCACCGCGCCGAGTTCGGCCTCTGACGGCAAGAGCACGACGTTGACGAGGGTGTGGCTGCCCGACCCGGCCGAAGCATTCGGCGGCCTGCCGCCGGGCATCGAGGCCGACGTCTGGGACGGCGGCGACCAAATGCCTGACAGCAAGGGGCAGGTCGAGTTCGTGGCGCTGCCGCTGGGCGCGGCGCCCGCGTCGGTGCGGCGGCTGGCCGGGCTGCCGCGGCTGAAGGCCGTGCAGATCCTGTCGGCCGGCGCCGACCATATCCTGCCGCACGTGCCACCGGGTGTAACGCTGTGCAACGCCCGCGGCGCGCACACCGCCGCCACCGCCGAGTGGACGGTCGGCGCGATCATCGCCAGCCTGCGCCAGTTCCCGCGGTTCGCCCTGGCCCAGCGCGACGGCTGCTGGGACCGGGCGACCAGCCAGCCGGTGGCCGGGCAGCGGGTGCTGATCGTCGGCTACGGCGACATCGGGGCGGCCGTGGAGCGGCGGCTGGCCGGCTGGGAGGTCACCGTCGACCGGGTGGCGCGGCACGCCCGGGACGGCGTGCGCGCGATCCGCGAGCTGCCCGCCGTGCTGAAAGACGCGGACGTGGTGGTCATCTTGCTGCCGGTCACCGACGAGACCAGGCAGCTGGTCAACAAGGACTTCCTGCGGACCATGAAGGACGGCGCCCTGCTGGTGAACGCCGCCCGGGGCGACATCGTGGACACCGGCGCGCTGCTCGAGGAACTGAGCAGCGGCCGGCTGAGGGCCGCGCTCGACGTCACCGACCCCGAGCCGCTGCCCGCCGGCCACCCGCTCTGGCAGGCCCCCGGGCTGCTGCTCACCCCGCACGTGGGCGGCGCGGTGGGCGGGTCCCGCCGCCGCGCCTACCGGGTGGTCGCCGAGCAGCTCGGGCGGCTCGCGGCGGGCGAGCCGCTGCTGAACGTCATCGGTGATCACGGATACTAACAACCAGAAAGGCGATTCCGAACGGATGCGTGGTGTCCCATGACCCAAGGCGACTGGCGGCGCACGGTGCGGGCGGACCAGGTGCGCTCGGTTGTCCGCACGATTGACCCGTCGGTGGCGCACATCGCCCGGATCCAGGACTACTGGCTTGGCGGCAAGGACCACTTCGAGGCGGACCGGCTGGCGGGCGACGAGGCGGTCAGCCGGCTGCCGGACATGGTCGCCTCGGTCCGGAACACCCGGGCTTTCCTCGGCCGGGCGGTCCGCTTCCTGGCGGGGGAGCGGGGCATCAGGCAGTTCCTCGACATCGGCACCGGCATCCCGACGGCGGCCAACACCCACGAGGCGGCGCAGGGCATCGCCCCCGAGTCCCGGATCGTCTACGTCGACAACGACCCGATGGTCCTGGCGCACGCGCGGGCGCTGCTCGCCAGCAGCGCCGAGGGACGGTGCGCCTATATCGACGCCGATATCCGTGACCCGGAGAAGATTCTCGCCTCCGCCGGGGAGGTGCTGGACTTCCGCGAGCCGGTCGGGGTCGTGCTGATGGCGGTGCTCCAGTTCGTGCCGGACGAAGACCATCCCCGCGACATCGTCCGCCGCCTCATGGAGACCGTGCCCGACGGAAGCTACCTGGTGATTTCCCATCCGGCCAGCGACATCCAGGCGGCCGCGATGGCCGGCATGGCGACCAGGCTCAACCAGCTCATGGCGCAGCGGGTGAAGCCGCGCAGCCGGGACGAGGTGACCGCGTTCTTCGACGGCCTCAGCCTGGTCGAGCCCGGGGTGATCCGCTGCCCGGAGTGGCACCCGGACCGTCCCGAGGACGCGTCGGGGAAGTCCACCATGTGGGGCGGCGTGGCCGAGAAGCGGCCAGCCGCCGAGTAACACGAGGTCATCCGGGCTACCTCCGGCAGCCCGGGAACCGGACAATCAGTAGTTAACGGTTCTATAACATGATAACAAAAGTATAAATAGGACAAAATCTTAATCTTTTTGTAATCTCACCATCCTGGCCTCTCCGGCATCGCTACGTTCGTCACGAAAGTGTCACGGCGGACCCGGAGGTTTACAGAGATGTCTCCCCGACGATCGGCCCGGCGCCGCAGGCTCCAGCGCCGCAGCCAGGTGCAATGGGTAGTTGGCGCGCTGGCCGCAGTGACGGCCGTCGTCGTGGCGGTCGTCGCCATCATGCTCATTGACGACGGCACCCAGTCCGCTACCCAGGCCGCGTTCGACAGCTGCGCGTCCGCCGCGGCGGCGCAGGCCTCGGGTGCGCCCGTCGCGGCCGCCAGCGGGGCCCCGGCGGCCGCCCCCTGCCCGACGCAAGCGAGCGCCAGCGCGGCCGCCAGCCCGGCCGTCCCCCGGGTCAAGGTGTCGCCGAGCACGTTCTCCGACGGCCCGATCGCCACCCAGCAGCTCGGCGGCGTCGCGACCCAGCCGGTCGACGGGCAGGGCGAAGCGATCAACCTCAACCAGACGCCGGACGAGGCCAACGGCTCGGGTAACTGCACCATCCGGGTGCCGCGGGACCCGCTGACGGCGGCCGGCCTGGCCACGCCCTACCGGCTCGGTGACGGCTGCTCGATGAGCAACCAGGGCCAGCAGGCGTTCGTCGAGGCCACCATCCTGTCGCCCAACGGACAGGTCCAGGTGTACAACCCGCTGGTCATCACCCAGGGCACCCAGCCCGCCGCCCGCCCGGCCGCGCCCAGGATCCCGCGCGGCGCCCGGGTCATCATCGACTTCGGCTTCAACGGCACCAACCTGGTGCTCACCGGCCCGGGGGCGCGCCAGCAGTCGAGCGGGTGCGTCGACGCCCTCGGCCAGTCGGTGATCGGCCAGGTGGCGGCGTGCGACGCGGTGCCCTTCTACGCGCTGGCCAACGCGGAGATCGCGCGCGGCACCCTGAAGGTGCCCGCCCTGGGGACGGCCAGCGACGGGCAGCCGTGCGAGACCACGCGCGACTTCGCCCTCATCGACCAGGACCAGAGCGACAACATCTACTCGCAGTACCTGCTCACACCGGACGGGCGGACCGCGCAGGCAACCGCGGCCAACAAGGCCGCCATGGGTTTCGCGACGCTGGTGTCCAACGGCAGCGACAACGCGCTGCTCGGCTACTTCGTCGACCCGGCCAACGGCTGCAAGCCGTTCACCAGCACCGACCCGACCGGTGCGACCGGAACCCAGTCCTCCCAGGCGCTGGACGAGCTGAGCGCCCGGGTGAACCAGCACAGCCCGGTCGCGGTCACCCCCACCAACGACGAGATGGTGCTCGTCGGCGGCGCCTTCAGCATCGCCAAGACCAACATGTACCGCTCGCTGGTCGACCAGCCGCAGCTGGCCGGGAACACCAACCCGTACCAGGTCGCGGCCGCGTACTGCATGAACATGGTGAACTTCGGGCCGGCCCATGACCAGCTCGACCTGGCCGTTGACTCGAACACCGCCACCCCGGTGCCGGCTGTCGGCAGCAACCTGGCCACCTTCCTCGGTAACCGGCTGTCGATGTCGTTCGCCAACCTGGGCTGCGGCAGCTTTGGCCTGACCGACCCGACGGACGTCACCGCCGACGGCAACGGGATCGCCACCGCGGTCGCCTACAACACCACCCAGCAGCAGGCCACGCTGCCCGCGCCGCAGGCCACGCAGCCCGGTGGCGGCCGGGGGCACCACCGGGGGCCGTCGCAGGGCCACAACCGCTGGCACCGGGTTCAGGACCCGTCTCGCATGTAACCGGACGAGCACGGCTCAGCGGCCCGCGCCCGGAGGTCAACCGGGCGCGGGCCGCTGCGTCAGTCATTCGACTCAATATGGTCCGGGCGACGCCATTGGCGTTATGACCGGTCCGGCCGGCCTGCTTACGATGGGGGCATGACGCGACCTCCCGGCGAGGCCGAGCTCCGGCCGGTAATCGTCACCGTAGATGACGATCCAAGTGTGTCCCGTGCGGTAGCCCGCGACCTGCGCCGGCGCTACGGCGAGCGCAACCGCATCGTCCGCGCCGAGTCCGGGGAGCAGGCCCTGGACGCGCTGCGGCAGATGAAGCTGCGCGGCGACCAGGTGGCCGTCATCCTCGCGGACTACCGGATGCCGGGGCTCACCGGCATCGAGTTCCTCGAGGGCGCGATGGACATCTACCCCTACGCCCGCCGGGTGCTGCTGACCGCTTACGCCGACACCGAGGCCGCCATCGACGCGATCAACGTGGTGGACCTGGACCACTACCTGCTCAAGCCGTGGGACCCGCCCGAGGAGAAGCTCTACCCGGTCATCGACGACCTGCTCAAGGCCTGGCAGCGGGAGGAGCGCCGGCCGGCCCGCGAGGCCAAGCTGGTCGGCCACCGCTGGTCGGCCCCGTCGGCCGAGCTGCGCGACTTCCTCGCCCGCAACCAGGTGCCGTACCGCTGGTACTCGTCGGACACCGACGAGGGGCGGCGGCTGCTCGACGCCGCGCACGCGGACGGCCGGACGCTGCCGGTGCTGGTCACCGCCGACGGCGACGCGCTGATCGCCCCGTCGCACGCCGAGGTGGCGGACAAGGTGGGCCTGTCCACCAGCCCCGGGCGCGAGTTCTACGACCTGGTGGTGGTGGGCGGCGGCCCGGCCGGGCTGGGCGCGGCCGTCTACGGCGCCTCCGAGGGCCTGAAGACGGTCCTGGTGGAGAAGTACGCCACCGGCGGCCAGGCCGGCCAGTCGTCGCGGATCGAGAACTACCTGGGCTTCCCCGACGGGCTGTCTGGCGGCCAGCTGACCGACCGGGCGCGGCGGCAGGCGGTCAAGTTCGGCGCCGAGCTGCTGACCACCAGCGAGGTGACCGGGCTGGAGGTGAACGGCCCGGCCCGCACCGTCAGGTTCAGCGACGGCAGCGCGGTCGACACGAAGGCGGTCATCCTCGCCACCGGGGTCGCCTACCGGCAGCTGTCGGCCCCGGGCTGCACCGAGATGACCGGGGCCGGCGTCTACTACGGGGCCGCCCTGACCGAGGCCGAGGCTTGCAAGGACCAGGACATCTACATCGTCGGCGGGGCGAACTCAGCCGGGCAGTCGGCCGTCTACCTCTCCCGGTTCGCGAAGACGGTGACCATGCTGGTGCGCGCCCCCTCGCTCGAGGCGTCGATGTCGTACTACCTGATCCAGCAGATCGCGGGCATCGACAACATCAAGGTCCGCAACTGCACCGAGGTGACCGAGGTGCACGGGGACGGCCACCTGCAGCAGCTCACCCTGCGCGACATGTCGTCCGGTGAGACCGAAATAGTCGACGCCGGGCAGCTGTTCATCTTTATCGGAGCGGCCCCAGGCACCACCTGGCTGGACGGGGTCGTCGCCCGCGACTCGCACGGGTTCGTGCTGGCCGGGCCCGACTTCAGCCCCGACGACAACGCCTGGCCGCTCGACCGGCCGCCGTACCACCTGGAGACCAGCATCCCCGGGGTGTTCGTGGCCGGCGACGTACGGTCCGAGTCGGCCAAGCGGGTCGCCTCGGCGGTAGGAGAGGGCGCGATGGCCGTCATGTTCGTGCACCGCTATTTGGAGTCGCTATGACCAGCAACATCTCCCCCTGCGACCCGCATGAGCTGCGCACGCTGTTCCTGTTCGAGAAGCTCTCCGACGACCAGCTGGAGCGGCTCTGCGTCGAGGGGCACGTCGAGGTCATCGAGCCCGGCCCGGTCTTCACCGAGGGCGCCCCCGCCAGCAACCTGTACGTGCTGATCGAGGGCACCGTGGTGCTGCAGCGCAAGGTCGGCGGCGACGACGTGGAGATCAGCCGGACCAGCCAGCGCGGGGTGTACGGCGGCGCGTTCATGTCCTACCTGGGGGACCGGGTGCCGCAGGTCTACCCGAACTCGATGCGGGTGCCCGAGCGGTCCCGCTTCTACGTGCTCAACGCTGAGTGCTTCGCGCAGGTCATGAACGAGTGGTTCCCGATGCCGGTGCACCTGCTTGAGGGGCTGTTCTTCGGCGGCCGCCGGACGCAGGAGGCGGTCAACCAGCGCGAGCGGCTGCTGGCGCTCGGCTCGCTCACCGCGGGCCTCACCCATGAGCTGAACAACCCGGCCGCGGCCGCCGTCCGGGCGACGTCGGCGCTGCGCGAGCGGGTGGCCGGGATGCGCCAGAAGCTCAAGATGATCGCGGCCGGCAAGTACGACCCGGCCAAGCTGGAGCCGCTGGTGGGGCTGCAGCAGAAGGCGGCCGAGCGGGTCGCCAAGGCGCCCGACCTGGACCCGCTGGAGACCTCCGACCGCGAGGACGAGGTGTCGGACTGGCTGGAGGGCCACGGCTGCCACGACGCCTGGCAGCTCGCCCCGGTCTTCGTGCAGGCCGGCCTGTACAGCGACTGGCTGGACGAGGTGCAGGCCACCGTGGGCGACGACATGCTCGAGCCGGCCCTGCGCTGGCTCAACTACACGGTCGAGACCGAGCTGCTGATGAACGAGATCGAGGACGCCACCACCCGGGTGTCCACCCTGGTCGGCGCGGCCAAGCAGTACTCGCAGCTGGACCGGGCGCCGTTCCAGGTGGTGGACGTGCACGAGCTGCTCGGCAGCACCGTGCTGATGATGTCGGCCAAGCTCAAGGGCATCACCGTCAATAAGCAGTTCGACAAGACGCTGCCGAAGATCCCCGCCTACGCCGGCGAGCTGAACCAGGTGTGGACCAACCTGATCGAGAACGCCGCCCAGGCGATGGGCGGCAGCGGCACGCTGACCTTGCGGACCGCCCGGGACGACGGCTACGTGCTGGTCGAGATCGGCGACACCGGCCCCGGGATACCGGAGAAGATCCAGCGGCGCATCTACGAGCCGTTCTTCACCACCAAGCCGGTCGGTGAGGGCACCGGCCTCGGGCTCGACATCGCCTGGCGTATCGTCGTCAACAAGCACCACGGCGACCTGCGGGTCGAGTCGGTCCCCGGCGATACCCGGTTCCAGGTCCGGCTGCCGATCGCGCCGGTGGCCGCCCCGGCCGAGGCCGCGCCGGAGAGCCAGCAGCGCCAGGACAACGCGGAGGACTGATGACAGAGCAGATGGCCGGGGTTGACCCGACCGCCGCGCCCAGCGGTACCGGCTGCGTGGAGTGCGAGGAAGCGGGCGGCTGGTGGCTGCACCTGCGCCGGTGCACCCAGTGCGGCCACGTCGGCTGCTGCGATAACTCACCGTCGCAGCACGCGACCGGCCACTACCGGGAGACCGGCCACCCGGTGATCACCAGCTTCGAGCCGGGAGAGGACTGGTTCTGGTCCTACCCGGACGAGGGCTTCTTCGAAAGCGGCCCCGAGCTGGCCGATCCGCAGTTCCACCCCCGGGAGCAGCCCACCCCGGGCCCGAGCGGCCGCGTCCCGCACGACTGGCGGGCGAAGCTGCACCCGTGAGCCCGATCATATGAACGTCGTCACCCGGGGCTTCGCCGGCCGCCGCCGGGACGACCCCAAGCTGCCGCCCGGCCAGTACCTGGAGCACGGCTTTCCGGTGCTGCAGGCCGGCCCGACGCCACCGGTGAACACCGCGACCTGGAAGTTCACCATCACCACGGAGACGGGCGAGGCTACCAGCTGGAACTGGCAGCAGTTCACCGCCCTGCCCGCCGACGACATCACCACCGACATCCACTGCGTCACCCAGTGGTCCAAGCTGGGTACCCGCTGGCGCGGGGTGTCGCTCGACACGCTGCTCGACCCGATCGTCACCGGCGCCGGCTACGCCCTGGCCAAGAGCTACGGCGGCTACACCACCAACCTGCCGTTGCCCGACCTGCGCGACGGCAAGGCCTGGGTCGCCTACGAGTACGACGGCGCGCCGCTGCGACCGGAGCACGGCGGCCCGGCCCGGCTGCTGGTGCCGCACCTGTACTTCTGGAAGTCGGCCAAGTGGGTCAACGGACTGGACCTGTTGGAGCACGACAAGCGCGGTTTCTGGGAGCAGCTCGGCTACCACGACTACGGTGACCCATGGCGCGAGCAGCGGTACCAGGGCGACTGAGCTGGCTGGCGGCCACGGTCCGGGAAGTGCGGACGGAGACCGCCTCCGCCCGGACGCTGGTGCTTGACGTGCCCGGCTGGCCCGGCCACCTGGCCGGCCAGCACGTCACCGCCCGGTTGACCGCTGCCGACGGGTACTCGGCGTCGCGCGACTACTCGGTTGCCAGCGCGCCGGCCGCGGGCTGGCTGGAGCTGACCGTGCAGCGGGTGGCCGACGGTGAGGTGTCCTCCTACCTCGACGACACGGCCCGCCCTGGTGACCAGCTCGAGGTACGCGGCCCGATCGGCGGCTGGTTCGCCTGGCAGCCCGACGACCCGCGCCCGCTGCTGCTGCTGGCGGGCGGCTCGGGCATCGTCCCGCTGATGTCCGTCATCCGCACCCACCGCGAGGTCGGCAGCAAGGTTCCGCTGCAGCTGATCTACAGCGCCCGCACCCCGGCCGACGTCATTTACGCCCCGGAGCTGTCGGAACGGGTGCGTGTTTCACCAGTGACCTCCGCCACCTTCCTCTTCACCCGGATGACCCGCTGGTCGCGCACCCCGGCCCGCCCGGACGCGGAAATCACGGTGCCGGCCGGGGAGCCGGGCGCGAGCGACGGCGAGCCGGGCCAGCCGCGCGTCAGCCGGCCGCCCCTGCGCGGCTACGCCGGCCGGCTGAGCGCCGAGGTGCTCGCCAAGACCGCGCTCCCGCCCGAGTTCAACCCGGCCGTGTTCGCCTGCGGCCCGTCCGGCTTCGTCGAGGCGGCGTCGCGCCTGCTGCTGGCGGCGGGCTACCCGGCCGCCTCGATCAAGACCGAGCGCTTCGGCCCCAACTAACCCCCCCGCCACTCGGCCGCTGCTCCAGCTCACCTCATCGCCGCCCGGTAGCTCCCGCCCCCGGTCTAACCCGGATAGATCTCCTCCAGGTACGCCGCCACCCCGTCCTCGTCATTGGACCCGATGACGAGGCTGGCGGCGGCGAGCACGTCGGGGTGCGCGTTCGCCACCGCGCAGGAGGTACCCGCCCAGGACAGCAGCGGCAGGTCGTTGGGCATGTCGCCGAACGCGACGACCGACTCGGGCCCGATGCCGTAACCCGCCGCCAGCTCGGCCACCGCGGTGGCCTTGGAGACGCCGAGCGCGGTCGCCTCGACCAGGCCCTTGGAGTTGGAGTGGGTGGCCGCGACCAGGTGCCCGACGGCCGGCCCGGCCAGCGCCAGCAGGTCGTCGCAGCTGTAGCCGAGGTGCCGGCCGAGCAGCTTGGAGGCTGGGCGGGCGAACAGGGTCGCGTCGTCCACCCGCCGGATCGTCGCGTTCAGGTCCCAGTTGACTGCCTGGTAGACCTGGTCGGCGGCGTACCCGTCCGGGTACTCGGCCGCGATCCCGATGCCGGGGACGGCCGCCCGCAGCGCGGCCGCCGCCTCGGCCAGCACCGGCACCGGGATGAGGTTCAGCGCCCCGATCGTCTCGGTCCGCATGTCGTAGGACAGCGCCCCGTTGGCGCAGATGGCCGTCCCCCGGTGCCCGAAGACGGCCGCGACCTGCTTCATGATCCGCGGCGGCCGCCCGGTGACCAGCACAAAGCGCGCCCCGGCCGCCTCGACCCGGGCGAACGCGGCGACCGTCCTGGCCGAGATCGTCCCGTCGCCGCGGACGATCGTGCCGTCAAGATCGGTCGCGACCAGCAACGGCAACGCTCCCACAGCCACTGAGCCTAACCGTACAGGAGCCAGTTAGCGGACCGTGGTTAGCGATCCCGGCTCAGCGCACGCCCCGTGGCCGGAACTGGATGCTGATCCGCGGCCCGGTCGGCCGGGCCGACTTGGGCACCGCGTGCTCCCAGGTCCGCTGACAGCTGCCGCCCATGACCAGCAGGTCGCCGTGTCCCAGGCTGTAGCGCAGCGTCGCGCTGCTGTCCCGCCCGGCTGAGCCGGCCGGGCGTAGCAGCAGCGGCCGGGGGACGCCGAGGGAGACGATGGCGACCAGGGTGTCCTGCGTCGAGCCCCGCCCGATTCGGTCACCGTGCCAGGCCACGCTGTCCCGGCCGTCCCGGTAGAAGCACAGGCCGGCGGTCACGAACGGCTCGCCCAGCTCGGCCGCGTAGTGCGCGCTGAGCGCAGCCCGGCACGCACCCAGGGCCGGGTCGGGCAGCGGCTCGCCCTCGCCGTAGAAGCGCAGCAGGCGTGGCACGTCGACCGTCCGGTCGTACATCCGCCGCCGCTCGGCCCGCCACGGCACTGTCTCCGCCAGCTGGGCGAACAGCCCGGCCGACCCGCCGAGCCAGCTGCGCTGCACGTCGATCCAGGCGCCGCCGCTCAGCGGGACCCGCTCGGGCCGGGTCGCCGCGGGTGCCGACCGCTCGCTCAGGTCAAGCAGCGACTGCTGCACGGCGATACTCACGCGAACAGGTTATCGTAGAAATCAAACGAGCGTTCGAGCAAACAGGCGGTTCTCGGAGGCTTTCCTGGGAACTTCTGTGCTAGGTAGAATCTACCGTGACCATACGAGCGAGCATTGAGCCTGGCAGTGACCTCATCGGCCGGTTCGGCGACACCGTCGTCCTCATCTCCCGCGCGGGGGCGACCGAGGTCAGTGCCAGTGAGCTTCTCCGTCTAGTGGCCGAGTTGGCGGCGGATCGCGAGGCGCCGTCCACCGCGGTGGCGACCCGGCTGGCGGGGTGGGTTCTCGGCCACCTGTCGGGGAACATCGCCGCGTTCGGGATCGTGGCGCCGGTGCCGGACGGAGTCGTCGTCTTCCTCCGCGGCCCGGTGCGGTGCACCGTCAGCGCGGGCGACACGGTCCGCCACCTCTCCGGCGAGCAGGCGCTGACCTGGGTGGACCAGATCCTGCCGGGAACCTTCGACTGGCTGGCGATCAGCGGCGCGGACGACGCGGCCATGCAGGTGGACCCGATGTCCGACCTGCAGGCGGGCGTGGTGCCCGGCCGCGGCTTCGTGCTCAGCGGCGGCGCCGCCGAGGACCAGGCAGCCGGCCCGGGAGCGTCGACCGCGCAGGTCGCGGCCGCCCATGCGGCCGCCGCCCAGGCCGCCGCGGCCGCGCCGGCGGTGGAGGCGGTGGAGGCGGTGGAGGCTGAGGCGGCGCAGTCCCCGGCCGAGCCGGCCCCGGTGCCGGAAGCGGAGTCAGCCAGGCAAGAGCCGGAGTGGGTGCCGGTCCCGCAGGACGAGGCCGAACCGGAGGAGCCGCGCGCGGCCGCCGAGCCGGCCAGCAGCTACGAGCCGGCTGCCCCGGCTGAGCCGCTAGCCCCGGCCGAGCCGCTAGCCCCGGCCGAGCCGCTAGCCCCGGCCGAGCCGCTAGCCCCGGCCGAGCCGTCTGGTGGCTACCAGCCCGCCGACTCGTATGAGCCGGCCTCCTACGAGCCGGCCTCGTACGAGCACGCTGAGTCCTACCCGCCGGCCGAGTCGTACCCGCCCGCCGGGGAGCCGGCCGCCGTGCCCGCCGCCGGACTGTCAGCTGACAACGGCGGGGTGTCGGCCAGGCCCCCGGTCGCACCCACGATGGCGACTAACGCGTTCGGCCACGGGCAAGCCTTCGGCGGGCAGCCCGGGGGAGGCCACGGGGCGGGCTCCCTGCGCTCGCCCGACGGCCAGGTGATCGTGCTCGACCGGCCGTACGTGCTTGGCCGTGAGCCCACCAACGACCCTTCGGTGCGCAACGGGGACGCGGAGCCGTTCCGGCTGATCGATCCCGACAACCTGATCTCCCGGGTACACGCCTATGTCTCGGTGGTCGGCAGCACCGTGTTCGTCCGCGATGCCTCTTCGGCCCAGGGCACGTTCATCGGCGGCCCGGGTGACCCGGACTGGACCAGGATCGGCTTGGAGGGCACGCCACTGCCGCCGGGCTGGTCGCTGCGCATCGGTCATCACGTGTTCACCTTCCAGGCAGACGAGCCGGAGGTGGTGTGAGCGCCGCACCGCGCTGACGCGTAGGATCGCGATGGCTCAATGGCGAGGCGTCGCAATCCCGCCCTGCAATCCCGCCCTGCAATCCCGCCCGGCAATGAAGCCAGGATGCATAGCGGAGCGCTGCGAATTCCCTCAATCAAAGGATCCCGGAAGCTTTCCGGGTGAATCCCGGAAACAAGGCGATCGCTTAACCTGCGTCGCTTAGGTTTCAGACGTGATCAAGCCGCGGGACCGGCGGCGGGCGACAAGCTCATACGCGCCAGCCCGCCGCCGCCTTGCGCCGTCAGTCAGACTGCCCGGACCTGCGCGGCCTGCGGCCCCTTCGGCCCCTGGGTCACGCTGTACTCGACCTTCTGGTTTTCTTCGAGGCTGCGGTAGCCGCTCGCCTCGATGGCGGAGAAGTGAACGAAGACGTCACCGCTACCGTCGTCGGGGGCGATGAAGCCATAGCCCTTGTCCGCGTTGAACCACTTTACGGTCCCCTGAGCCATTTT
>Ga0265338_10003428_pt1 | contig 22342 bp, 21 predicted proteins | sample 42126metaG_FD_193579 | JGI IMG/M metagenome (GOLD analysis project Ga0265338, IMG submission 193579) | Rhizosphere microbial communities from Carex aquatilis grown in University of Washington, Seatle, WA, United States - 4-21-26 metaG | ecosystem: Host-associated > Plants > Roots > Rhizosphere... | reverse complement strand
TGCGTTTACAGCGGGCCACGGGACACCGGACTGCCCAGTGACGAATCGGGAAACGTTGAGCCGAGTCGAAGATGCGAACGGGATCCCAGCGATTGGGACGTTGAGGAACTGTGAGTTGACAGGCAGAATCGTGGCTATCGTTCCAACCGAGCTAAGCTGGTCGAAAAGGTCGATGGCGTTGCGCTCGACATCGGGATTGAGCATCGTCCGAGCCGAAGTCGAGTAGGTTCGGCCAGATGCTGACGCAGCCGATCCAGTTGCCGGTCGCGTGGTCGTGAAAGAAGCCGGAGTGATGTTTGGAGTCCATGTGAGCATCTGCTCGAAGCCCTCGTCGTAGATGTCGGTCGAGAGGTTGAGGAACTTCGGGATCAGAATGAACTCAGATGTCGAAGCGGTGTAACCTTGCGGAACGAGGCCTAGGGGATCGTCCGATAGTTGATCGAAGATCCACTTGTAGTTCTCAATGAGGTCGCATTCGATGCCCGTACCGGCCTGTCCCATGACGCGCATACCTTCGGGCGAGTTTCCGTGCCGGGTAGCCGTGAAGTATTCGATGATGCGCTGCTTGTATGACTGATCTGCTAGCAGCACCACGTTCCATTCCTCTGGAGTCAGTCCGCCAGAGGTGTCGAAGTAATAGGTCTCAGACGCTAGGCGGTTGAAGTTGAACTGCCCAGCAAAGAACTGGTCGAGAGCGTGGAAGAACATCCCTTCGGCTTCGAGGTAGAGCCGAATGCTAAAGGTCATGTTCTTGATCAGTCCGGCGCCGGAATCTCCTCCGAGGGCTGAGAGGTATCGGTAGAGGTGGGTGTCGCGTCCCTGCTGGTAGACCTCAGGCGGGAAGCGATCCATGACATCATCGACGCTAGTTGGCCCGTCCAGGGGTTCGACCACTGGATTGTTGGTCTGAATCGTGACAATCGACGGGTTTGCCGTCGAGGATCCTGAGAGTTGGGCTAGCGTGGGCATGGCTTATTCCACCAGTCGATTTGAACGGTCAGGCGTCCGATGTGAAAACGAAGTTTGGTGGTGACGGAGCCGTGACGGCACCACTTGTGAACTAGGTTCCCCATGTATTCTGTGCTCGGACAGTGATGACTACGGGATCGGTATTCGGGGATTGAGCAAGCTCGTTGTCCTGAACGAAGAAGTCGGTTGTGAAGTAAACGGCGCCGCCAGAAAGAGCCGAGCCGTCGGCATTGACTTCCTGCACCTTGTTGCCCGACGAGTCTTGGTTTGTCCATCGAACGTTGTCTACTCCAGGGACGTTGTGGATGACCTGAAGGATGTCCGAAAGCTGAACTGCTTGTCCGTAGTATTGGGTCTCGAAGAAGTTTGCCAGCGCGACAATGATCGAAGCGTTGACAACGCTCTGAGTCGTCCCGAAGGTGTACATGACGGTGATAATGGGCTGGAAGTAGCGGAGCTTCGCTTTGTGAACGAGCACGTCAGATGTGGTCTGCTTGTTCTGTTCCATGATCGCCTGGAGGTCAGAGATGTTCGAGTCGTAGAGATAGCCCTCGACCGTGAACTGCGTTCCGGCCAACGTATCGATGGTCGGCCCTGTGTAGCTCGTTGAAGAATCGGTAGGCAACTGACCGCCGAGGTAGTTGTTGCCTGAGAGGAACCATTCGATGCCATTCCGCGACCGGATCGTCCCGTAGTAGCCATTGACTTCCTGTGCCAAGATGTAGTGCGCCTTGAGGCTGTAGGTCGTCCCGTCGAACTGGTTGTAGTAGGTCGAGTCGCCTGTGTTGTAGAAGTTGGCCTGGTAGTAAGTAGCTGTGCCGACTTGGATGTTGTCAGGGATGGCCACAACCGGCTGCCAGTACAGTGGCTGCATGCGTGAGCCAACTGCTGAGGGGGTACCATCGATGACGCGCTTGAAGTTGATGACGGTGGTCGAGGCGGGATGCTGATATGTCCAGATGTTCGCGTTGGTGCTCTGAAGGTTGTTCGAAGCCGTTGGGACAAGCTCAACGGAGTCAGCGGATGTGTCGTTTTCGCCGTTGACAAAGATGTCCACGCAGTTGAGGATCCCGAAGCCGAGATCGTTGCGAGAGTTCTTCGAGATGTACGCATGCTCAAGCAGCAAGACCTCTCCGCCCGCAAGAGCCGAGGCGCTAAGGTTCAAGAAGGTGATATCGGGGGTATAGGGATGGGCCGAATCGACAGCGCCGGTAGTCCCATTCCATGGCGGGGTATTGAAGATGTAATCGACGCCAGGCTTGTAGAATCGGGCAGTGGAAGGATCAAGCGTGCCATTTGTGAGGTAGTAGTTCGTGTCGTACGTCGTCTTCGAGTACGGAATCGTAGACTCGGCCGTCGTGCGCTTGTGCGCGAAGATCGTGCCGCCTGTGTCGTATGGCGTGACCTGATTGGAGTCGTCTGAGTTCGGCACCTGTACGTACTCTTGATAGCGCGAGATCGGCCCGACTACGATTGCCTTCGAGACTCCGTTCTGCGAGACCGCCAAAGCGAGGTACATGTCGTCAGTGCCCGAGACGTTGCGAAGGAAGGTGTTCTGGAATCGAGTCTTGTAGGTGGTGTCCGACTCCTGATCTTGGCCATTCGTCATGGCGCTGGCGTTGGTGACCGTGGAGATGCCTGAGATCGAGTTCAAAGAGGCGAATCCAACTACGGTGTTTGCATCTACGTTGCCAATCGTTCCGGCAATCGTACACTGCACCGGCACGGTGACCGTGGTCTGACCAACAGCGAGAATAGCTGCCTGAGTGGTGACGAAGGTGAGGCTGGAGAGTGTGGTCGAGGCCGTGTTGGCGATGACCTGTGTTCCCGCAGGGATCGTGACTGCGGTTGTCGCCGCTAGCAACGAAGCAAACGTAACTGCGCCGTTCGAGGGCGTTGCCTGCTGTCGGCCGAAGTTGAAGACGGAAAGGTAGGCGTCTAGGCGACCGCTTGACATCGAGGAGATGTCGAACTGCTGATTGAGGACGGTGAAGTCAACCTGCTGAGACGCAATGAGTTCGGCGACGGCCTCGATGATCTCGCGCTCGGGCGTACCGACCTCGGCCGATACGGTCGGGTCTAGCAGCCGAAGCTGGTTGATGATCTGAGTGACGATTTGATCGACGGTAAGAATGGTAACTCCCTGTCCTTTAGGGCTAGGTAACAGCTTGTGAGAAAGTGAGAGCCGATCCATCACCTGTGGTGATCGAGACAGCTACAAGAAGTGTTGGCCCAACCTGAGTAACGTTGACATCGTTGACACTCTGTAGGATCTCTCCGGCCGAGAAGGTGTTTTGGCCAGCGTAGAGCGGGGCTTCCCGAGCGATTCGATTCAACTGTTGCTGCTGGTAGGCGTTGAGCACCCGACGAACCTCTGACTCGATGGAGGTCATGGACTCGGCCGTGATGAGTGAGCCGATGGCGGCCTCGATCACCGTACCGTCAGGCATAACGCCACCGTCGAGGGAAGATCCGAAATCGGGATGGAACGGGTCTGTACCTCTCGGAGTGAGGAGCCAATCCTTGAGATCCTGGATAAGCTTCTGCTGTCCGGTTACTGTCGCAAATCCGCCCGGCCCCGAGATATTCAGATCCCCGTTGTAAACTTGGAAACTCCAGGTCATAGGGTCAACTCCAAAGGGTCAACCATTACGGCTCAGATCTGCGCCATTATGGGGTGTAGGATTCAAGGCCAGATACCTTTGACTTCCCTGATACGACCGCCGTGTCATCGTGTGCAAATCCTGACGACTCGTAGTAGACGACGAGGTTGCCGAAGCCGAGGGGGGCACGAAACGTCAGGGTGCGACCGCTGAGATTCCATAGCTCTTGCTGACAGAGCAGCCCGTTCAGATAGGGCATCACGGTGCCCTGATCTACGGGAGTGGCTGAGAGCGTGACAACAGTGAAAGGGGAGAGGGGTTGGCTGTAGGTGTCGTGGACAGTCGTGCCGATGTGCCGACCGTTGAAAACGATCTCATCGACATCGATGTAGAGGATGCCAGGCGTTGAAAGCTGCGAGTCTCCTGGAACGAGGAGCTTTGAGAGTGCGATCTGCTCATCATGGGAGGAGAGGCGACCTGTTAGGCGCCAGATGTGACCGAAACGCTCGGCCGTCCAGCGCTCTCCCTGCGCTGGGATGCGAAGCAATCCTCCGCCAGGGATGTCCCGGAAGGATACGTCAATCCGACCCTTGGTCTTCTCGAAGCAGTGGACGCTACGGTTGACCATATCGACGTTCTCGATACGGACAACAATCTGCTGGCTTGTGCCAGGTGCCTTAGATGGAATCGTTTTAGTCATTAGGCACCGAGGCCTACTGTGTTGACGTTTCCGGCGAGCGCGAAGCCGGGCTTGTGCGTTCGGTCAGGTTGCGCCCCAGGGAGAAGAGATGGTGCTGAGAGTGTGGCGTCTGTCGAGAAGCCCTGTGCGTAATCGAAGCTGTGTTTCACCGACTCGCAAAACATCTGGATCCCGTGGTCAGGGAATGCGATGAGACCGCCCGCCATGACCTCTGGCTGGAAGGTGAAGCTGGCCGAGGTGGCGAACTGGCTTGCCCATAGCTGCATGAAGCGCTGCCAAGCCATCAAGAACTCGTAGAAGGTGTTGCGAATCAGCGGCTGCTCTTCCTCATGGGGTCGAGCGCCATAGTGCTGGAGAAAGGCCTGTGCGTCAGACAGACGCCCTAGAGACTGCTGTGTTGCGGTTCCCTTAGCATCGGTCGGAGGCTGATAGGTCTCGATGAAGGAGTCAAGCATGAAGGCTTGGTTGATTGTGGCCACACCGCGAGTCGAGATCTCGTCGTAGTCGGAGATTGTGCCGTCGCCGTCGAAGGTGTCGCCTATGACGTAAACATGTGTGGCCAAGGACTCGTCGTTTAGCTGAATACCAAAGTCAATGATCTCGATGTTCTTGATGCTCCAGTAGGCCTGGCGCTGCGCGCCGAAGTAGTCGGGGTAGAAGGCCAAGAAGCGACCGTCGGGCATAGATCGATAAGCGCGCAGGGAGGCCTGACAAAACTGCGTCACTGCATCGAGACAGGAGGTGTCGTTCATGAGGGCGCGGTCACCCGTGAGGTTGGTAGCCAAGAGGTAGTCAGCAGGGAAGGAGAAGTTGGCCGCAAAGGCTGCGTTAGCTGAGAAGGCTGCCATCTGCTCGAAGGTCGAGCCGCCCGGAGTCTGACCTACAGAAGAGGCAGTCGTAGCTGAGGTGGTGGTAGCTGAGGTGTCAGTACCGCCCCCAATCGATCCCGAGATGGTTGTGCCTGAGGGGGGCTTAGATGACTCAACGATTGCCAGTGATGGTTGTGCTGTGATACCGGTGATGGGCGTGCTGGATGTACTGGATGACAGTGCTCCCTGATACAGGACAGATGTGGTATTGCTCGACTGGAACTGCACTATGTCGATGTTGGCGTTTTGAGGGTCAGTTCCCTGGAGACTTGTGAAGAGTGCCTTCAAGTCTGAAAGAGAGCCGGTGAAAAGGATGCTGTCATTGGGCTGCCCAGTCCAAGTTGAGAGTTGGATGTTAGGAGAAATCGTCTTTGCGCGCATATATAGGGCTGACATCCAATCAACAGAAGAGGCATAATACTTGCTCTGAATAGATGAGTCACGAGGAGAAGCGCTTAGCAGATTTTGAACGATAGGATCTGACCATGTTACCGAGGAGGGATCTACCTCGGCCGACGGCGACTGGGTGGGCACAACTACGTTGCTAGTTTGCGCTAGCTGCTTGGCCTGGTTGAAGAGAGAGGTGAGGTCAAGTCCACTCGGAAGGTCTCTCCCAATGGCTAGCTCAATCCATTGCACCATCGAGGCCTGGTTGTTGTTGCGCGCTCCCTGTACCCAAGAGCCTGGATTCTGGTTGAGAAGCTTGCAGAAGACGCTGGTCGATGTGCTCGGGTCGAGAAGCTGCTCGGGTGTGTAGCCCTCAATAGTCGTGGCGTAAACGCCGCCAACCTGATTGGTCACCCCAGGAGTAGTACCGCCTAGGGGAGACACGCTTGTGATGTTCGGTGGCTGAAGTGCGTAGAGTCCATAGCCCCAGTTGTTGCCGACGCCCTTGCCGGGGCCGCCCGAGAAGCTTGGCTTGAGACTCGACAAGCACAGAGCAGCGAAGATGCAAACTAGAGTTGGGACGTTCGCCTGGGAGGCAACAGATGCGATCTCGCCCGTGATGCTGACGACTTGATTGCCCTGGATAGCTGTGCCGCCTGAGGTAGTGGATTGGGTCGTAGTAGGCGATCCCCACCCCGAGACTCCAAGAGCCTGACTCATGAAGTTGGACAGAGTGGTCAGATCTACCTCGGTCTGGGTCTCGATGTTGGTGTAGAGCTTAGCCGCGATCTTCGGGATGTTAGCCGGGAGAGAGGAGATCAAGATGTCGTCACCAGACCAGCCCGCGATCTCGGTCATGAAGCGACCCAAAAGATCGGCAAAGCCACCGTCGTTGAGCGAGGCTGTTTGACCCGTACCTGGCCCTGCGGTTGTTACGGGTTGACCTGTTAGCTGATACTGAGGGTTGATAGCTTCGCCGGTTGAGACATCGTACGTCCAGCCGTCTGTGGACATCATCCACTGCTGGAAGAACGGCAGGCCCGGATCGAACCATGTGTAGGCGAGCTTCTTGAGCGTACAAGTGGCCTCGAAGAAGGCGTCTCCGGGGTAGGCTTGATAGTACGGGGCCGAGTCGAGATAGCCGGTGAAGACCTGGATCGGCTTGCCCGAGACACGCTGAAGCCAGATGGTCACAAGATCCATCGGCAAGAAGATTGAGCGGTTGCCCGACGATGGGTCTCGGATCCACTTCTGATAGCGGTTGCGGAGATAGAAGCTCGCGGTTGAGACCTCGTTGAGGTTCTGGGTAACCGACCCCGAGACGACATCGGAGGATACGTCGTACACCCGCCCCCCGAGGTTCGAGGAGCGGATGAAGATATACACCTTGGGCGCATAGATCAATCGTTTCATTACGTCCCCGTCGCTACGTTCGTGCTGTCGGAGTTGGTACCGTCAGAGTTGAGTGTTTGCTCGGCAGACACCGTGACCGCTTGCTCATCGGCGACCCAGCCTGGAGAAGGAGTTGGATTCGAGACAGCGCCAAAAACTTGAGCGTTGGTGACGGTGGTCTCGATCTCAGTTTCAACATTGACTTGCTTCTGTAGATAGTCGTAGACGACCTTGCAGGTCAACTGCCACGGGATGCCTGCCATTTGAAACTGCTTCGCGCCAGCCGAAACGTCTGTGATGACCACCATGTATTGCATCTGAGAGAAGGTGTTTAGTTGGGCGTTCGCAGCCTTGAAGAGCGTGAAGATCACACCAGGATAGTTGCCATCGCCGTCCAGGGTGTTGTTGAGATTGACAGCCGTAAACTGCGACGTGTGATGGTGAAGAACAAACTGCACGAGCTTGTCGTACTCGTATTGAGAAGCCACCATTCCCTCGATGATGAGTTCGTCCTGGGAGAGGTTGCGAGGATAGAAGCTGCGCGACCCTTGGGTCTGGGTGGTCTCGCCAGCAAGAGTCCATCCTGTCTCCACGGAGTTCACAAAGAGGTAGTGCTTCTGAAGGTCGTTGATCCCCGTGGCGAGATTGAGCAGCGACCCGTTGGCGTTGGACGAACCGGCTGGGAAGTACGGGAGCTTGTTGAAGTATCCTCGACCCGTGGCGCGAAACGGCGGCGGCTGAGCGCTGAGCCGAAATGGTGCGTTGGGGTTCTTGACAACGCCTGAAGTTCTGATGGTTGATGCTGGCTGAATGGCCACTACTTCGTGACTCCGATCATGTATTGCATGCCTGCGATGGGAGGCGGGAAGCCGCCCGATGGGTTGGGGAAGTTGCCTGCTGGGTTGCCGACGATGATGTTGCCGTTTGAGGCAATCGAACGGAAGACAACGACGTGCCCGGCCGAGACATACGGCGGCGACCCCGACGGATCTCCATGGCCTCCGCTGATTACTAGGCCGCCCTGCTGAAGAATCTGGCTGACCTGATCCCACGACGACAACGTTTGCACGTTGAGTCCATAGCTCTGGCAGACCGCTTCGAGTCCTGCGGTAGATGCGCCTTTGCCCGCGGCGAAGCCGTTGTTCTGTGTCATGTAGTCGCCGGTCTGGATCGGAGTGACAGCCTTGCCGGTAAGCGTGGCGATGACCATGGCGGCCGAAGTCGGGCCACAGCCTGCTCCGCCAATCGTGTCGCCCCCCGAGTAGATCGGATGCGATGCCCAGCGCGGATCGCCTTGGTCGTAAGAGACAAAGCCCGACGCGGCTGCCTGCACGGCGGCTGAGCCGATCAACTCCTTGGCCTGACTTAGCTTACCGAGAATAGCTGCTTCGTAGGCCGATTGGTCATGGGGTCGTTGTGCCGTGTATGCGAGAAGTGCGAGTTGGTCTGGAGTAGCACTCATAGGATCAAATCCAATGTCTTTGGCTGCGGCGGTGAACCACCCAGCGGCGGCCTGAATCTGCTGGCCGATGGAATAGTACGGAGTGATATTGCCGCTTGTGGAGTTGTAGACTCGATGGATGCCTGCCTGAAGGACAGCTTCTTGATTATCAGCACCAGATCCATCACCAGAGACCTGGAATAGTCCGATGCCACAAGCCTTCTCGTTACAGTCTTGCTGAGTTCTATCTGGATTGAGGCTAGATTCCTGGAGTGCGACAGCCACACCCAGGTATCCAGGAATGCCAACGGCCAAGAATGCCTGGTTGATTTGACCAGCGATGCCTGCTGAGGTGAGGCTATTGTTGCTAGAAGTCGTGCCAGGGTCTGAGCCGACGACCTGCTGACCACTACCCGACGTGCCGGTGCCCGAGGTTTGACCCGAGATGAAGTTCGAGCCGAAGATCGACTGGTAGACTTGATCGACATTCTTCGGGTTTCCCTGGTTGTCAGCCAAGGCGCCGAATGCGCCCTGTACGAAGTTGGTGTCCCCGGACGACCAGGCCGCAACCAGGCGCTGGAAGTTGTCTCCGAACTGTCGAGCCGAAGTCAGGTTGGTTGAGAGTTCGGGGTTGAGGAAAGGGTCGCTCGATCCAAAGTCTCCTGTGTTGCCAAAGGCGGCATTGCTAGTCTCGGTGCCTGAGTTCCCGAAGGCCGAGAGGCCGACCTTGCCCAACACGGCGACGTTGGAAATCAGGTTGTCGGTAAAGCTTGACATCGTAGCACCCTGGAAGTAGTCGAGCGCGTTGTCGGTGACGATCTCGGCGGTGATCGACCAGATGGGACTGATGACAGTGGAGTCGTACCGGAAGCCAGAGAGGTTCGTGACCTGAATCTTGAAGTGCCAGTTGCGCTCGGGGTACTTGAAGTCAATAGCCCGCTCGTCTCGGCGGACGTTCCCTCTTGTGTTCGATCCTGCGACCTCCATGTAGTCACGGAACCATTCCACGATAGCCTTCAACTCATGATTCGGGCCGTAGGCCTTACGCTGGCCTTGATCGACCCAACCACCTACGCGGTCGTCATCGAGCTTACGACCCTTCGTGGTTGAGAGTCCTGCCGTCTGCCCCTGAATGTTGATCGGCCCTGCTGACGACGACAAGATCTGGACAACCTCACCGCCAACGGTGGGTGTCGTCTTCGTGTTCAGGGTGTAAGCCCACTGGATAGCTGTGGCGCCGGAGTAAATGTAAAGGGGACTAACTCTGCCGTTTCTCTTGACTGCTGGGTGGGAGAAAATCAGGACGGCGTTCACTGGCAGGGAGATTTCGTCAATCCCCGAAAGCGGTGTGCTTTGAGATCCTGGGGTAGTTGGCTTGAGGCTCATTTATCCGAAGAGGTTTGCGATGCTATCGACCCCACGACGACCAATGTCTACTGCTTCGTTCTCAGTCCAGTTCGTTGCCCGGTCAAGAGCGTCATTGTTCATGGCGTGTCGAGCATAGGCCGCCGCCTTCTTGTACTGGTTTGTATCGGACTTGTTGCCCGATCCGTAAGCGGCCTCCATGATCTTGAACCATCGCGCACCATCGCCGGTCAGACCAATCGTGATCTTCTCCGCAGCCTTCTTGCCAGCCTGACCCGCCGCGCCCTGGAAGTCGGCCAGGAGCTTCTTGCGCGCAGCTTGTGTCCGAGCCTGCTGGTACTCGGCCTGCGTCTTACCCTTCGCAGATACATGACCCATTGCCGCTTCCATGTCTGACTCCCACTTCTCCTTCTGCTTCACCGTGCCGCCATACTTGCCGATCAAGTTGGCAAAGTCGATGTGCTTCGAGGTGTTGTCGGCTTCTAGCTGCTGTACGACGGAGACGCGATTGAGAACTCCCTGCCAGCTTCCGGCACGAAGACCCTGGTTGAGCATTTCACGCGGAGACTGTCCTCCGAAGATCTGAGGGTTCTGGAGATAGAGAAGCTGTGCTCGGGACATGACTTGATTCGCCTGCTGATACGCTGCGGAGTTCTTCGGGGCCTTGAGACCTGCTGCGATCTGGGCAGGAGTGAGATTGCCGACGGACTGAGCAAACTGTGTCATCCCGAACGACATGAGGGGCGCCATGTTGTTGTGCCCTGCCGTCAACTGCCAGATCGACTGGCCAGTCATCCCTGAAGCTAGGAGGTAGTTCTGAGGATTGCTCATCAGCGTCTGCGCCTCTGCGGGGTTGAGGCCTGTGACGGTCGAGTAGGCCATGATCCCCGACGCGGCATTGGCGACCGTCATGCCAGTGGTCTGGGAGACCGACTGGGCTGTCTGCACGAGCGCAGCCGTGAAGTCCTGGAGATTCATGCGCGCAGCCTTGGCCGCGCCGGGGATCGCCTGGAGGATGTCGGTCAACTGGCTAAGGTCTTCCGAGCCACCGAAGCGGATCGAAGGATCGAGCACGGACATGGCTGCGTCCGGCGTGATGTTCTGATGGATCCACAAGCTCTTGAGTGAGTCGGAAAGCCAGTTGTAGGTGCCGCCTGATCCGTAGCCATAACCCTGGATTGCTTGCTTGACCTGCTGCGCTTGCTGTGGCGAGAAGTTCGGATCGACTCCGAACATTGAACTCTTCAGGGCGTCCCAGGTTTGACCAGCCGCCATGCGGAAGGCAGGGCCGCCGATGCCACCGAGCATACCCTCAATGCCACCCCAGAATCCAGAGTCAGTTCTAGGAGCGCCGAGGTTCATACCGGTCTGTGTATAGCCGAGGATTCCCGAGCGAATGTTGCTGAAGTGCTGCATGAGCAACCCGGCATTCGAGCCAATAGACTGTCCAAGCTGTAGGTTGTTGCTGATGCTCTGGGCGGTCTGCTGACTGAGCTTGAATGGGCCGATACCTGCGGCGGAGTATTGGAGATGTCCAAACTCGTCTCTCTTGTAGGTTGTTCTGCCTTGCTCGTCAAGGATCACATTGCCAAACTCATCCTTGGCTTCTTCAGGTGACTGTCCGTAGAACTGCCCCTCGGCGATGTAGCCTAGAGTCTGACGAAGACCGACCGGCACAGAGCCAATGTATCGCTGTGCTCGAACGTATTGCTCTTCAATCCCTGGAAGTCCAGTCCCAGGGCCGGTGGCAATCCTAGGCGCATTTGGCCCATTCTCTACGCCGCCCTGGTCGGCAATCGATCCACCACCAGGTGACTGAGGAGGAGATCCTGGAGGGGCATTGACAAGCGTCGGGGCTTCTGTGCCACCTTGGCGAGTAGCCAGTACCGAAGGCTTGGCTACTGTAGCATCTGGCCCCGGCTTTCCTGCACCAGATCCACCCTCCACGCCGACAATACCGGCCAGCCGGTCAGCGTAGGTGCTTAGGGTGTCTGTTAGAGCTAGAACGGACTTGTCGAACTGAGCGCCGAACTCCTTGAGCTTCTGAATGTTGCCATCCTGAAGGAGTTTGAGATCGACCTCGATGCGATTCGTTCTGCCGGGTGTTGAAGGCATTGACTTGACTTTCGCTCGAAAGGGGCTATCCTTTGATTACAGGCAAGATCCCGACCGAAAAGGAAGAGATGAAACTTTCACCAACAGAGAGACAGGAGGCAATGAAAACAGCGAAACCGGCGACCCATTGGGACTCTCAGCGCTATTGGCAACAGACCGACCACAATGGGCACCCTCGCGTTATCGCTGTTCATGCCCCCGAGACCCACGATGGCTACAAGCTCTTCTTCAATCCAGAGTGGGAACCTCGGCCGCCGAAGGAGCACGACTACTACAAGAAGTACCACCCTGCGATGATCATGAGCGTTATCGCTCTTTTCATCCTGATCGTGCTGGTGAGCGCAGCGCTCCACACCTAGCCCTCAGAAGGCCTCTCTAAGGCCCTCAGCGCCCGTCTCCCGCGTCAGAACGGAAAGTTGGGCTACTGACCTACGCTAGCAACTCCGAAGCGTCTCAGGAGCGCAATGGCTTCTTCGGCTTCCTGATCCGAGAACGGGACGTACCCTTCCATTTCTTCGTCTGTGAGTGCAGGCGCGAACTCGGCCAGGTTGTGCTCCGCCAAGGCCGTATCGTCGCGTGCCTTGTCGATGGCGTCGAGCAGGAGCTTTCCTTCGGCCGGGTGCATTGCAAAGATCATCGAGCGGAAGTCTCTCCACTCCTTCTCATCCTTCTCGTCTTCGTCGGCTCTGAGCACGGCCAAAAGCGCGAGAGTCTGAATCTCGTTCAAATCCCCCACGAGGAGGCCCTGTTCTTTAGCGAGCCGACTAAGGGCTAGAACGTACGACGACTCGCTGTCGATTTTCCCTGCATCGCCTGGAACGCTGCCACCTGTCGAATCAGGAGGTTTCCGTATTCGGCCCACAGGGTCTCGATGATCGGATCGTAGTAGGTGGTCACAACCGCGAAGTTTGCTCGAATGCGAGCCAAGGGAGAGTTCTCTTCGGGAGTGAGTGCGAAGCTTGGCGGTCGGCCATCTACGGTCAAGATCGATGCTGCAACCGTAGCTGTCTGAAGGGCATCGGCTTCACCGAGAGTCCCCTCGTACTCCTTGACGATTAGCGATGTAGCAAGTCTCTCGCCCCGTGTCAAGGTCTTGAGGATGAATGAATGCCCGAAGATCTCGGCATTGTGTGTCAGCTTCCCGAGGAAGAGGAGGCCTTCAACGTCGTTGGAGTGCCTGGGGTCAAACTCGTCTGCCTCCACGGCATTGACAAGCAAGGCGCCGGTCTCCTCGTCGTTGTCGAGGGTATAGAGCAGATCTGCATCTAGCTCTGGCGTTGGGGTAGACATAGCTGAGTGATCGGTCTAATGCGCCAAATATGATGCGCAAAGCCGACAGTTGTGCCTAAAGCGGCACTTCTGATGTGTTAGGAGGTGGTCTCAGACTCGCGGGTCATGCGAGTGTATTGGATCGTCATGTTCTTGACGACTTCCATCGTGCCGATCTGAATCGTCTCGTCATCGCGGATATCCGTGATCATGATGTTGTGGTAAAGCTCGGCGAAGTGACGCACCTTCGGGCCACCACGAAGACCTGTGTTCGGTGGGTAGATGATCTTCGAAGCGTTGATTGGAGTGCCAAGACCGGAGAGGCGAAGGAAGACCTCGGCAAGGTCGTTGTATCGCGGAAGCGAGCCAGCCTGGTTCGCAATCGAGGAGTCCGTGATCGCCATGATCGTGTCCCAGACCTTCGAACCGTAAAGCTCGAATAGCTGAACCTGCAAGGTACCTGGGCCGATGGCCGCAGGTACGAGGATCTGCATCGGGTACTCTTGATCGAGCGGCTGGATGGCCACTGGAGCCGCGACCGGCTGCGGAGACTGGTTGGCTACCGACTGCGCGAAAGCAATCGGCTGTCCCAGCCACCAGAATGCGGTAAAGCCGGAGCCGCCTACGCGGAAGTTCTGAGGCTGATCGATGATTGTCGAGGTCGTGTTAGCCATCTCTTAGATTCCCTGGATGTTGGAGTTGGTGGTCGTGTCGAACGTTACGCCCTGCGAGGAGTCGAGGGAGAACGTGATGAAGACCTGATTGAGCGCGTAGGCCGGGAGGTACGAGAACTGGACATCGAGGGCCGTTGCGATGTTCGGATCGCGGATGACCTGGATCGCATCGTAGGAAACGATGATGCCCTGGTTCTGCATCTGCTGAAGAACGGCTGTGATGAGAAGCTGCACCTTGAAGGTCGCATCGGCGTCGAGTAGGATCTGTCCGATGACCTGAGTATCAATGGCCTGCACGACATTGGCCATGAGGAAGTGCTTCGCTCGAACGACATTTAGCTGCTGCTCTGCAAGGTTGATCTGCGAAGTCGTGATTGCGTCGCGGATCTGAATGCGTCCGCGCTTAGCCTCGATGACAAGCAGGCCTGCCTGCGCGTCGGCGTTCTTGTTGATCTCAGTACGAGTGTCGTTGATCGAGACGATGGCCGAGAGGATCTTGCGGGTAAGAGAGGTCTGTACCGAGTAGCGTGCTAGCATGCCAGCCACACCGGCCGCTGCGAACTGGCCACCCATGAGAGACTGCTTGCCGTTGACTGGGTTGGGGAAGGAGAAGGATGCTGGCGAGACGAGCACCATCGAGTCGGCAACTGCGCCTGAGCCAACAGAAGCTCCGTGTGCCTGAAGAGTTGCCTCGGAGGCGGACGCGCCCGAGGTCGAGTCCTCGCCGCAGATCGCGATGAGGTACTGGTTCTGGTTCTGAGCCATGTAGTTGACATGGTTCTGAATCGCGCCGAGGATGGTGAGAGCAAAGCCGTCGTTTGAACCCTGCGGGATCGCAGGAACGAGGACGTTTAGATCCTCGATGTCTCGTAGGTTTACGAGCGTGTTCACCCAGTCGGTCGTGATCCCGGTGGTCTGAGTGCGAGGCGAACCCTCGGTGAAGACAGCCTGGCAGATGACGCTTGTTGCGCCGTTCTGGAAGCAGATGTTGGCCGCGAAGGAAAGCTCGTTGAGGATGTTGCCCTGCGAGTCAAAAGCCGGGCCATACTTGTTCTCGACATCGCCCTGAGAGAAGCAGCGAGTCGGAAGCCAGTAGCTTGTCGGCGTTGCCTGGTAGGTCACTCGGACGGTGAGCTTGTCGTTCGAAACGCCCATGGTTGTGCTACCCGCCGAACGAGCGATAGAAGTCGTTGCGCCGGAGCCGGTGATGATGTAGTCGAGCGTGGTGCCGGTGCCCTTCTGGTAGGTGACGGCATTGACGGTTGTGCTAGCGCCTGGAGCATTCTTGACGTTTACGACCGTAGCGTTTGCGGGCAGAGAGACAGCCGAGTTGTTGTTTAGCTGGAAGACAGCATCTGTGGTCGGCACGCTTGCGATTGTGTAGTCGATGTAGACCTGCTGGAACTTGCGAAGAACGGTTGCGCCTGACTGCCAGGTGATCGTCGGGGTAGCTCCACCGTTGCCCGAGATGGTGTAGTCCCCAGAGGGCGCCTTGCCTTCGGACTGAACGACGATGCTGGCCGCCACTGTGCCAGAGGCGACGCTGGCCGGGATAACGCTCAGGAGATTGTTGAGGGTGATGCGAACGCTATGTGCGTCCGACTGTACAGGCGAGCCAGAGTTCTCGAAGTAGACAACGACCTGCTGGCCGTTGGAGATGGTGGTCTGCATTGCGCGCTTGAGCGAGACAGCGCCCGTTGTCGCGAGAAGAGATGTGTCGATGGTGTAGTCGGTGCCAGCAACAAACGGCGAAGAGATGATGTTCGAAGCGTCTACGACAGAGAGTGTTGTGATATCGACATTCAAGAGGGCAAGCTGCTGCTCGGCGTTGTCAGCGAGTACGAAGACTTCTGTGTTCGGCGCGAAACCCTGAGAAGCACCGACGATACCGATGCTGGTGGGGTTGAGAAGCAACGGCGAAAAGGACGGGGAGACTACTTCCGTGATCGAAACGCCGGGCTTTACATATGCTAGGGTCAAAGGTTTTCTCCAGGGACGTGGATCTCACTGCTTACTACAGCGCGCACGAGTGTTTTCTAGCTCTTAGACTCGGCACCGGAAATGACGGCCACGCCCTTGAGCGTATTGGGCTGGAACGGGTCGGCGGGCTTTGTCGGATCCTGCTGCTCGTTGTCGTCGTAGAACTGACGCGGGTTGGTGATCGGGCCATGGCTATTGGCCAGCGGCAGCGTGATCGTGACATCGCCTTCAGGATATGTCGACGGGGTGACACCTGTGATGTAATCGTAGGTGATGTCGGGGACGGTGTTGTAGTACGCGCCGTTGCATTCCAATGATAGCACAGACGAATAGATGAGTTGATCCTCGGCGCGCCATGATGGCACCGCTACTGACACACCCGAGTCAGAGATCTCATCGAGGTTCAGCATCAACTGCGAAAGCAGGAAGAGCACGGTCGTGCTGTTAGGGTCACCGTAGATCGCCTTCCAGAAGAGGTCGTTGGGGTCACCGTAGATCGTACCCATGGTGAGGATGTCCATCACTGCATCGGCCAAGATGTCCTGGTCGAGGGATGAGAGCGCGTAGCAATGAAGGTTGAGACTCCCACGGAAGAGGTTGTGGAGCCACTTGCGTACGACACCAGTCTCGTCTTGAAAGATCTCGACGTGGCCGACACCAGCGCGTTGTACCGATCCTCCATGGAACTCCACAACAACACAGGGATAGTCCTGCTCCTTCTTGGGGTACTGGTTGGTGATCTGTAGGCCAGCTAGCTGCCGCTCTTCGGTGTAGGCGTTGAAGACCGACGCGAGCGCAGGGATGATCGACCGTACGACTAGGCGCCTATACGACGAAACGTTTAGATCGGTTGTTCTGATTCCGTTTGCCACTCTGAGTCCTCACTTACTAGGTCGCGGAGAACAGCCGCTACGAAGGACGTGTTCTCGATCTCGACATTTCTGTTGAGCGCATCGAAGATTGCGTCATCGATGATCTCGTCAACTTGGCTCATTAGCGAGCCATTTTGCAGTAGCTGGATTACAAGGTCATCTGGCATGCGTAGTCGCATGCTGAGTTCGGTAAGGTTTGCCGAATCTGACATCAAGGGATTCCACGACCGCTCGACGTGCTTATTCGTGTATGACAACTGCGGAAGGATCTGAACTCGCATCTGCTGATTGGCCATGCGAACTGCCAATGTCATGAGCCTCTTCGTGCTGCGAGTTAGCTCCGGGCTAGTACCAGATTTCATCAGCCGGTACGTTGTTGAGAACGTTGTGAAGGGGCACCTTAGTCATCTCGAAGGTCTGCCCAAAGAGGAAGGGCTGGCCGAGCTTGGAGCCATGGTTGTTCTTGCCTTGGCCGCGCACCGTCATCTGCTCAGCCATCTTGATCGAGAAGCGGTCGTACTCGCCTTGATTCGTGAAGTCATCTCCGTTCCAGAGATCGACATCGATGAGGATGTCGTTGTCGCCCATCGTGGGGTTCCACGGAGCAAATGCCTTTGAGTCATACTGCTGCACGAGCGCGCCGATATCGTTGAGTCGGAAGACATCGACAGCAATGTCGGGCTGAATGACGTAGGTCAAGGTGGGCTTGCCGAAGCCGCCGTAGCGTGGGGCGCGGATCCAGCCAGAGTCAGGAGAAGACTGCTCAATAAGCAGGCCTGCTTGAGTAATCCAGATCGTGTCGGGGTTGTTCTCTACTGAAACGAACCCTTGACCATAGCACACGGGGCAGTCGAAGCGGGTCTGACTGTAGGCCTCGTCCCAACAAGCCGGGCACTTCTTGGCCACACTGGAGTCTACGTCCTGGAGTCCATAGACGTGACGATGGAAGACGGGCTGGCCGACACGGAGGATCGCGTCCATGATCGACTGACGCCGACGCCGCACATCCTGTGGAGTATTGGGCGGCCCGTAGTTCCTATTGAGCTTATTGTAGGGCACTTAGAATGCTACCGCCTTGTCCCACTGTTGAGATCGCGCTGTGCGACGGCGATGACAGTTTGCACAAAGAACATCGCACTTGTCGATCTCTGTCTGGATAGATTTGAGCGAGCGCGTGTTGTGTGCCATCTTCCCTACATCCGAATGCTTCTCGCCTCTTACGTGGTCGAACTCAAGGACAATGGGGTCAGACTCGCCACAGTCTACGCAGGGGTGACTGAGTAGATACGTCCAAAGATACTTACGATTGCGCAAGCGAGTTTGATATGTGCGTTGGAGAACTTTGTCGATTGTCTGAGACGGGTACTTAATCTTGTAACACGCCTTGCAGCGAACGTTGTATCCGTCCTTATTTCCCTGGAGCTTGTAGAAGCTAGTGATGTCTAGAGACTTATCACAATCGATACAGATCTTGTCCACATTTCTTAGGTGTACGACGTGATTAGAAACCACGTAGCGGTTATCAAAAACCGCGACCGACATTGCGCGACCGCATCGGGCCAGGCAACATTCGGCCTGCCTTCGAGGCGATGAGTAGCGAGCCGGAAGAGAGGTCGTACTGAGTAAGCTTCCAACGGTTGAGCCAGTGCATGAACTCCTTGTTGTCAATGGCGTACATGGCCTGCCAAGAAGCTTGGTAGCGCGTGCGGTCTTCGTAGGCAACTGGAGAGCCGTTGAGGACAGGCTGCTCGACATAGGCTCGCATCAACTGTCGCTCGGCCTGGCAGAGAAGACCCAATGCGAAGAGGGCCTGACCGTCACTTCCTTCAGTGGCACCCGAAGAAGTCATGCCCGAAACATATGGGAAGCTTGCCTCAGTGTAGTTCGTGGTCGGCATCTGTGCGTTGATGGTGAGGAGAGTCTGAGGGATCAGACCACGGAGCTTCGTTTCATCGAAGACAGCCTTGGTCATGTCTCGGAGCCAAGGGCCACCGAACTCAGAGTCGAAGCAGTCTTCGAGGAACATCCAGGCCTGGCTAACGGCTGCGGAGGCCGGTGAAATCCCTGCGCGCACGAATGGATCATCGACCTTGTAGTCCACGGGGATTGACTTCGTAAGTCCTGTTAGGCCACCGGGATCGTCGTAGGCAAAGGTGGCGATAGCCTTGTAGTCGCCAGCCTGTGTGTTGACGGTCGTCGGCACAACGTATTGGCCTACGCCATCGGCGGCAACAGTGCCAGCAACGTTGTTGACTGTCGGGGTGCTAGGATCATCCGAAGGGGTGACAACGGTGAAGTGAACGCTGGAGATGTTGCCTTGCGGAACTAGCGTCTCGTCATCCAGCGCGTACAACGTCGCCGTCAAGGGCGCCGTGTTGCCGATCATCGTGCGTGGCTGCTGTTCGTAACCGTATGGCATCTAGTGTTCCTTCAGGGCCTTGGCCCTTCCTAGCCGCTGCACGGGTCGCTCGCGACCCAAAGCCCCGGAAGTTGGTCTCTGCATCAGTTATGGCCCTGCTGGTGCGGGTTTCTGAGGGCCTAGTTTCCTCCCCCTCCGACCTATAAGATGCATGAGACGGCGCAGAGCCGTCTTTCCATTGAGTCCACGGAAGGAGTTGGCCACTAGGCCCCCGCGAGAAAGTCTGGAGTTTGTCAGTCGAGTTTCACTCGCGGACGTTATGAGACACCTACTCACAATCACGATGATGATCCTAGCCATCACATTTGCTGGGACAGCACACGCAAGCAACGCTCTCAAACCTACGAGAGCTTGGATGAACGAAGCACATTGCATTCATCGACATGAGTCGGTCGATTGGCACAAGACTACGACTTGGACTGGCGCCCCGTCCACTGACCATGGTGGACTCCAGATTGACATCGGCACCTGGAACACGATGCTGATGAAGTACCCTGACATCACGAAGAACTATCCGTCAGATCCTGCTGATGCTACGCCGTGGCAGCAGTACCAAATCGGCTACCTAATCTGGATGAACAATGGCAACAGATTCGGCGGCAATCAGTGGTACTACTCAGCTAGGAACTGCGGAGTGGAATAGAGAAACGGCCCTCAACTGAGGGCCGTTCCTTTGACTTCCTTCTTCTTGCCGTTTGCGTCTAGTGTTACTCGACGCGGCCCTTTCTCGTAGTCCTTGAGCTTTGTCAGAACAGCCTTAGGGACTTTTGCATCTAGACCCAACCGTCTCAACTGAATACCGAGGCGGTGCAGTTCATACTCATTCTTAGTGAGCTTGCGAGGGATGTAGAGCGCTCCTTTTGGAAGGACGCGCTCGTATGGGCGAGGTTCATATTGCTTCTCGAACTCGCGACCCTCGACCAGATCTTCTGATGTCGGATGCCAGGTGGTATCTGTAGATGCATGTGCCAATCGATCTGGCCGGATTGTGTTTGCCTCGATCTCCTCCCAGCTTGCAGGCACGAAGAACAAGAACTCAGGGTTGTCTGGTTCAATCGGATCAACGACCGGCTCAGGGCTGAACACAACCGGATCAGGTCGGAACCACTTCTTTAGCGAGAACATGGCTAAATGTTGCGGTCGCCTCTGACGCGCTCGATCTGAACTCGACCACGGTCAAAGGTTGCTTCGGGTGGAAGTGCCGACTGTCCTGCTCGAAGTGCTGCATGCAGAGCCTGGTCGGTACCTGGCAGGTCAGCGAACTGCTGGCCGACGTTCTCGTTCGGATCGTTCCGCAGGTTTTGCTTGCGGGCGATCCCACGATCAGTCGGAACCTGACGAGCCTTACCGTCGTAGTTGTCCGCCACCATGATGGTGGTGTCCTCGGGGCGCTCAACGCGAGGTGCGTCTGTGCGACCCTGGTAACCGCCTGGAGTGTAGTCGAGCTTCAACGCTCGCTCCTCGGCCGGGGTGATGACCTCTACGAGGACATCGATGGCCTTGAGGAAGGTCGGGTCATCGGTGAGGTCGTGAGGAATCGTCCAGGTGTCGCCGTTGGTGCCGCGAGGCTCAAGAGCAATGCGGTAGGGCTTCTCGGGATTGTTCGAGAAGAGGCGGAGATGGACGACTGCGCCGCGAAGGTTGCGGATCGTTGCGCCTGTGACCTTGGGTCGTGCCCGACGCGGAAGAGGCGCTTCTTCGACCTCTGTCTCCTCTACTACCGGTGCCACTGCCTTGACGGCGGGCTTCCGAGTAACAGGCTTGCGCGTAGCGGGCTTGCGTGTTCGGGGCTTGGTGGTGGTGCTCTTGGTGGTTGCCTTACGTGGGGTTGCCATAGTTCGATCCTCCTTGGATCTATGTCATCTCCCGCATATGCGGGAGGCCGTGGTGTGTACCACTTATCTAGTCGATGCCGAGTCTCTTGAAGTAGGCCATTGTCTCAAGCAATCCTTGGGGATCCTGGGAGATCTCTCTAGCCGCCCCCTGGACATTCTTAGCTTCGATCAGTCCGCCAACGAGGGATAGACCAAGAATCCGCTGCCGTTGCCTCCAGGGCGCTCCTGTGACCAGCAGGGCACATGCTAGAGAGAGGGGGACACCGGCCTTCTTGGCCGCTCTGATCGTCCGCCAGGGCATGAGCACTCCATGGTCTTTCAAGACTCTGTACTTCACTCTAGATTCATCGGACTATTTGCCAAAAAGTAGATACTTGCCAAATCTGGCAAGCAAAAGAAAAGCCCCGTTGCCGGGGCTTCTCAAGTGCCTGTTGAAGGGCGAATCGGTTAGGCGTACAGACCACGATTCGCGATGTTGGTGATGACACCCGACGCTGCGTACGAATCCTGCTTCATGACGCGAGCAAGACCGCGAGCGTTGAGGATGAGCATTCCGATCAGTTCGTCCATGACCCAGCCCTTGTAGAACTGCTCGACAAGGTGGTTCTCCTCGACATCTAGCGAGTACATGACGGGGAAGACTCCGACGAACTCTGGGTCAGCGGCGAGGAAGATCTCGCCCTGCGGCACGATGACCGACTTCTGAACCTGGAACTCACCGAACTGGGTGATCTTCTCACCAGCGAAGACCTTATCCTTGAACGTCCAACCGGTGACGTTGATGTCCCAGGTGTAGAGGTCTCGGAGATCCTGCGGGTGGATGAGGACGCGAGAAGCTTCTAGCTGCTCGATCTCGACCATCGACACTGCCGAGTAGAAGTCGGTCGGCTCAGTCGGGTTGTTAGCTCCGATGAGGACTGTCTTCTCGTTGGTGTGCCCGGACGGGCCTGCCGAGATACCGGTCTGAATACCGCCGACCGGAACCTGACCTGCTGCGCCGTAGTCGGTGATCGCCGTCTCAAGAAGAAGGATGAGCTTGTAGTCTTCCTGCTTCTGGATTGCCTGACGGGACTCGTCCTGCGCGTACTCTACCGCGTTGACGCGGAGGTAGTAGAGGTCTTCCTTTCGGACTCGTGGGAACGAGGCGATGCGGAAGAGGAACGGGAAGGCCTGCTTGCCTTCGAAGACCTGTACCTTGACTTCGGCGTCGGTCTGGTTGAGGATGTACGCCTGGCCAAGATCGTCCAGGATGTCGTACGGCATGAGCGGGCCGCGCTCTAGGGTGTCCTCTAGGAGGACGTTCCGAACCATGCCTTCATATCGAATACGGATCTGGATCGGGCCGATCATTCCCTGGCCAAGGCGATGCATACCGCTTGCCTTGTCAGCGAGGATCGTTGCTAGGCGCTGCTGCTTCTCGGCCTTGGTGAGCTTCTTGAGAGAACCAAGCTT
>Ga0265338_10003427_pt1 | contig 22353 bp, 19 predicted proteins | sample 42126metaG_FD_193579 | JGI IMG/M metagenome (GOLD analysis project Ga0265338, IMG submission 193579) | Rhizosphere microbial communities from Carex aquatilis grown in University of Washington, Seatle, WA, United States - 4-21-26 metaG | ecosystem: Host-associated > Plants > Roots > Rhizosphere... | reverse complement strand
ATCAGATCGCATTGCGTTTATAAAAAAGCTTTCCGCACATTTGCAAAAAAATAAAGAAAAATATGCAGCATTGGCAACCCTCGAAATGGGAAGACCATTTAAAGATTCTCTTGGAGAAATTGAAAAATCGATAAGTATTTGTAATTTCTATAGTAAAAATGCAAAAAAATTTCTTAAAGCAGAACATATTCCTACTGAAGCTTCAAAAAGTTATGTCCAGTTTGATCCGTTGGGAGTTATTTTGGGTATTATGCCGTGGAATTATCCATTTACCCAAGTATTTAGAGGAATGATTCCTGCTCTTCTTTGCGGAAATACGTTTGTTCTCAAACACGCTTCCAATGTCCCACAATGCAGTATTGCGATTGAAACAATGTTTGCTGATTGTGGGTTTCCAAAAGGTGTCGTGACCAGTCTCCTCGTTGAAGGCAAAAATGTTGAATCAATTATCGCTGATGACAGAATCGCTGCCGTTACCGTGACAGGAAGTGAGAAAACCGGATCCTCTGTTGCAGCTATCGCGGGAAGGCATTTGAAAAAGACTGTTATGGAACTTGGTGGATCTGATGCTTTTATTGTATTGGAAGATGCTGATTTAGATGAAACTGTTACACAAGCGGTAAAAGCAAGGACACTGAATGCAGGACAAAGCTGTAATTCCCCAAAAAGGTTTATCCTCCATCATAAAATCGCAAAGAAATTTAAAGAAAAATTTGTAGAAGAGGTTAAAAAGCTGACAATTGGTGATCCTATGGATCCACAAGTACAAGTGGGTCCTCTTGCCAGGAAAGATTTACAGGATTTGCTCAACAGGCAAGTAACAGATTCTTTGAAAAAAGGCGCGAAGTTATTATATGGAGGGGAGAAGTTGGATAGGGAAGGATTTTTTTACTCTGTAACAGTGGTTGATACTGTTTCAAAAGGCATGCCGCTTTTTGATGAAGAAGTCTTTGGACCGGTTGCTGTCGTGATGACAGTGAAAGATGATGACGAGGCTTTGCGTGTTGCAAATGATACTCCTTTAGGATTAAGCGCGAGTGTTTGGACTTCACATCCTGAACGAATTCATCATTTTACCCACGAATTACATGTTGGACTCGTTTTCATTAATCAGTCTGTGCGTTCTGATGTACGTTTGCCTTACGGAGGAGTTAAAAAATCCGGCTACGGAAGAGAGTTGGGAAGATTTGGCATGCTGGAATTTGTCAATATTAAAAGTATTGTTATAAAGTAACCTGCTTCATCTTCGTTTTTTACCTCAGAAATGTTATAATGAGCTAGTATGAAGGCTTCTGATATTATTGAAAAATACATAACGTTTTTTGAAAAGAATGGGCATAAACGTATTGCCAATTCTCCGCTTATTCCGCAGAACGATCCGACAACATTGTTTACTTCTTCGGGAATGCAGCCGCTTGTACCGTATTTATTGGGCGAGCAGCATCCGTATGGTACTCGTTTGGTCAACGTGCAAAATTCATTCAGAGCAAATGATATTGATGAGATTGGGGACAATCGCCATACGACGTTTTTCAGAATGCTTGGGAATTGGAGTCTTGGCGATTATTTCAAGAAAGAACAGCTGCCATGGCTTTTTCACTTTTTGACGGATAAAAAAGAAGGTTTGAGTCTTGATCCACACAATTTATATGTAACGGTGTTTGAAGGGAATGATAGTGTGTCTAAAGACACGGAAAGCATTGAAATCTGGAAAAAGCTGTTTGCCGGAGTTGGCATCGAAGCAAAAGAAAATGAGCGGATCTTTTCGTATGATGCGAAAAAGAACTGGTGGTCACGTGCAGGAGAGCCGGAAAAAATGCCGGTGGGTGAGCCAGGTGGACCGGATAGTGAAGTCTTTTATGATTTTGGAGCCGCATTAAAAATTCATGAGAAAAGTGCCTTTAAAGATGAGAAATGTCATGTCAATTGTGACTGCGGCCGTTATCTCGAAATTGCCAACAGCGTTTTTATGCAGTACCGCAAAGAACCTGATGGAACGCTCAAACCACTTCCCAAACCCAATGTCGACTTTGGTGGCGGTTTAGAAAGATTGTTACTCGCAGTTGAGAACCAGCCTGATGTTTTCCAAACGAATTTACTTGCACCTGTTATTAAAGCAATCGAAAAGCAAGTGGATAAACCATATAAAGGTGACCAAACAAGCATGAGGATCATCTCGGATCATCTTGTGGCAGCCAGTTTTATCATTCTTGCGGGAGTTCATCCTTCCAATAAAGACCAAGGTTATATTTTGCGTCGATTAATCAGAAGAAGTTATGATCACTTCTCAAAGCTTTCTGGAAAGGACGTGTCACCTATTCTTGAAGCTGTTGTTGAACAATACAAAGCTACCGATCCTGCACTTGTTGAGCAATTTGAAGAAATTAAAAATACCGTTCTTGAAGAAATTTCAAAATACAGCTCGGCTCTCCATAAAGCCAAACAATATATTATGAAAAAATATAAGCCGGCGGGTGATGAATTACTGGGTGAGACTGAAATTTCACCTGAAGATGTATTTTATCTTTATTCATCACATGGATTATCTCCGACGCAGATTGAGAGTTTGGGCTATTCTTTTGACCGACAAAAATTTGCAGAAAAAATGGAAGCACATCAAGCGCTTTCCAAAAAAGGTGCAGAACAGAAATTCCGTGGTGGCCTTGCAGATAATCAGGAGCGCACTGTCATGGGGCATACGGCAACGCATCTTTTGCATCAGGCGCTGCGAGATATGTTTGGCAAACAACTGCATCAATCGGGATCCAACATCACGACAGAGCGGTTGCGTTTTGATTTCAATTTCGACCGAAAACTGACTGATGAGGAAGTTTCAGAATTGGAAAAAGTCGTCAATGGGAAAATTAAAGAGAATATTCCTGTTCATTTTGAGATGATTCCCACAGATGAGGCAAAGAAAATGGGTGCGATCGGATTGTTTGAAGACACCTATGCTGACACATCAAAAATTTATTTCATTGGAGGCGATTCCAAACATCCAAAAGAAGCATATTCTGTTGAATTTTGCGGCGGTCCGCATGTTGGATTTACAGGAGAGCTAAAAACGTTTAAGATAATAAAGCAGGAGAATCTTGGCAATAAAATGCGAAGAATCTATGCTGTTGTCGGATAAATCCGAGTTTCGAGATTGATACTATGAAGCTGCCTATCCCATTTTTATCATCAAAACAAAAGGAATCCGATTATTATCTCTCGCTTATTCTCACCGATGAGAAGGTTGGTGCCGTTATCCTCCAAGAAGAAGAAGGAAATCTGAAAAAGATCAATTCGCATGAAGCAATTCTCCCTGAATCTCTGGATGATATCTCGATTGATGATTTGGTTGGAGCTGTTGACAAAGCAATCAGTCGCGCAGAAGAAGTCTTGCCTCCTGAAATTCAGACACACCAGACGATCTTTGGAGTTAAAGGAAATTGGGTGGATGAAGAAACTAAGAAAATCACCAAAGAAAACCTCGAAAAATTGAAAAAAGTCTGTAACGCCCTTGATCTGACACCGATCGGATTTATGGTAACAGCTGAAGCAATAACACATTTGATGCAGGAAGAGGAAGGAGCACCTGTGTCTGCTATTTTTGCGGAACTCCATAAAAAAGAAGTATATATCACTCTTTTGCGTGGTGGCAAAGTCGTGGAGTCATTCAGCGGTCCTCATCTTGACTCTGCTTCGGCATCAGTTGATAAGCTGCTGGGACACTTCACAGTCCCTGTTCTTCCTGCACGGATTGTTATCTTCCAAAGCAAACCCAATGAACATATCTCGCAATCATTTATCTCACACCACTGGAGCAAAAATTTGCCTTTTATGCATGTCCCGCAAGTGACTGTTCTTCCGACAGGTTATGATATGCGCTCCGTTATGTATGGAGCGGCAACTCAGATGGGTTTTACTGTTATTGAAGATAAACATGAACCTCTTCCTGAAATTCCCCAGCGGATAGTCAAAGAAGAGCTCGCTGAGGCGGCAGATGAAGATCAATTCGCATCTGAAAGTCTTGCCGAGCCAGATGAACAACCACCAATTGATTTGGGAAAATCAGCGGAAGATGCAGAACCTGATGAAGCAACAGGAAATGATTTCGGTTTTGTTATGGATGAAGATATCCCTGAAAGAAAGTCATCAGAACCTGTTTCAGATGCTGAAGAAGAAGCATTTGAACCGCAAATCCATCATAAAGTACATGACGAATCGTTTGATGAAAGTGAGGAGCAAGAGTATGAATCTTCCAGACAAAGAGGAGAGGGAAGCAAATTTTCTTTCTTAGCCGCATTGAACCCCAAAAATCTCAAATTGCCTGCAATTTCAGGTTTAACTGACAAATTTAAAGGTAATAGAACGCTTTATAAAACTATCATTCCTATTGCAATTGTTGTTATTGTCATTGTTGGTATCGTTGTGTTTTATTATTATAAAATGCAAGCAAATGTGACACTTACCATGAAGCCAAATATGGTAAGCCAAGATGAGACAGTTACGTTTTCAACATCCGCATCAGATGATTTTGGCAATAATGTGGTAGCCGCAAAAAGTGTTTCTACTTCAATTGCCGGTCAAGTTACAACATCGGCAACAGGGAAAAAAGATGTAGGTGATAAGGCAAAAGGAACAGTAACAATTTTTAATAACACGAGCAATTCTGTTTCTTTGAGCAGCGGTACGCAATTGACGGCAAGTAACGGACAAGTGTTCACTTTGGACAATAGCGTCAGTGTTGCTTCTTCATCAGGTGATATTTTTTCAGGGACCAAGCCTGGGACAGCAGACACAACTGTCACTGCCAAAAATACAGGAACAGATGGAAATGAGCCGTCTGGGACGGAATTTTCTATTGGCAGCGACAATACAGTAGCGGCAAAAAATGATAATGCATTTTCCGGTGGAACAAGTAAGACTGCGACGGTTGTATCAGCAAATGATATCGCAAAGCTTCGTTCACAACTCCCAGGGAGTGTCCAAGACGCCGCAAAACAAAAATTGGCTTCTGTGATTTCCTCAGATGAAACGCTCCTTCCGGTTATCAGCAGTCCTACTCTTGAGAATCAAAATTTTAATCATCAAGTCGGTGATCAAGCATCACAAGTAAGTTTGACCGCAAGTGTTGTCTATACAGGTATGGCCTACGCCAATGGCGATTTGGATGATTATGCAAAAAGTATCGTCAAGCAAAAATATCCACAGGATCCAAATGTCGCAAACAAAAGTGTACAAGAGACTGTCAGTAATGCTTCACAAAAAACAGCTAATTCTGCAAATGCAACAGTTGCGATCCAGGCAGGACTTCTTCCCAATATCGATACACAGGATGTCGTCAGCAATATCAAAAGTAAATCACTTGGAGATGCGAAGAATGCATTGACTGCTTTGCCTCAGGTACAGAGTGCCGATATTTCTTTTTCACCATCTCTTCCATTTTTACCATTACTATTCCCAACGCTTCCGCATCATATATCCGTCACGATAACTCAATAAAATGTAAGGTTCCTTCTCCTGTTAGGAGAAGGAGTTAAACTGAATCTATGAAAAAACTTGTCTATAAAAAAAGCCGTTCTCTCAATCCAAGAATCCTTATGCGGTTTGTCGGACTTTTTATTGCGTTGGCAGGGTTGGGATTGGCAGGGTACACGTTTTTTCCTCTTGTTTCTTATGAAATATATATTCAACCCGCGTTTGTGGGGCAAGCGTTTGCTTCACCAATTCCTCAAACTACTATTATCACTCAAGATTCAATTACGAGCTTGATCCAAAACACCGCAACGGAACTGACTCATCTTGGAGATCCCAATGATACAAGCTGGCTTCCACCAACGTCAGCTGACCAATATAAAGAAGTTGGTGTTACACAAGAGCTTTCTAACTATTATCTTTCTATACCGAGTTTGGGAATTGAGGATACCTATGTCTCAACAACCGATAATGACGTTAATCTTCATGTAATCCATTTCGCCGGAACAGCAATGCCTCCAAATATTGGCAACGCTGCTATGTTTGGACATTCAACACTGCCCCAATGGTTTGATCCAACTAATCCCCATGCTATTTTTGCGACAGCTCTTAATACTAAGATAGGCGATAGCATTGATATAACTATTGGCAATAAAGTATACATCTATAAAGTGATTACGATGTCTATCGTGCCAGCAGACAGCACTGCATTTTTGGCGCAGGATACTGATGGAAGTTACGTCAGTATTATTACGTGTACTCCACCAGGGACAACATGGAAACGGTTATGGATAAAAGCCAAACTTGCAACGTCATAAGAAAAATGTCTATACTTCGATTAGTGTATTTTTGCACGACATTATTCCGCTTTGGCAACCTGTTCGGTTGCAAATCAGAATATGAGGAGTATACAATAAAGATATGCAGGACAATGTACAAGAATCACCGGTTATTGTAATTCTTAAGAGAATGTGGCCATTTATTTATCGCGTTATCAACACAATTATTTACTTCTTTTTTTCGTTATTTAGAAGCTTTTTCAGAATGGCAATAGAAATGATAAAAGGAAGCTGATGACGCAAGATTCACTCGCACTGCAAGCAATTCGAAGAAAACTTATTGGTAAAAGCCTAACTTATGATGAGATTTTTGCTGTCATGGACGCAATTAGTCATGAGAAACTTTCGCCAATTCTCACAACCTACTTTGCTGCCTCAGGCTACTCAAAAGGTTTTACCAACGAAGAAATTTATTATCTGACAAAGGCGATGATCGAAACAGGAGACAAGCTCCAATTCAAAGGTATTGTCGCGGACAAACATTCCATCGGTGGCGTGCCGGGTACCCGAACAACTCTTCTTGTTATTCCAATTGTCGCTTCAGCGGGATTTTTAATCCCCAAAAGTTCCTCTCGAGCGATCACTACGCCGGGTGGAACAGGAGATGACATGGAAGTTTTGGCGCCGGTAACTTTTACCAAAAAACAAATATACCGAATCGTTGAGAAAACAAATGCCTGTATTGTCTGGGGCGGAAGCGTGGATATTGCGCCAGCAGATGATGATTTGATAAAAGTTGAAGAGCCGTTGATGTTTGAGAGTTTTGATAAGATACTTGTTTCGATCATGGCAAAAAAAATTGCTTTTGGATCAAATCATATTGTCATTGATTTGCCTTATGGAAGTCATATGAAAGTGCAACGCAAGGTGGATGCAGAGCATCTCAAGGGAAAATTTGAATATCTCGCTCAAAGATTCAAGGTTACGTTACAAGTCTACCTTCATGAAACCACTCAGCCGGCAGGCAGAGGAGTGGGACCTCTGTTGGAAACACGAGAAGCCTTAAAGGTTCTTGAACAAACTCCAGACCGGCCGCTTGATCTTGAAGAAAAAGGACTCACTCTTGCGGGAATGCTTCTGGATTTGTGTTTGAAAGATTCTCCGAAAAAACTGCAAGACCAGGTCAAAAATGAATTTGGCGATGGTAAAAAATGGGCACAATATATTCTGAGTAGCGGACATGCGCTGAAAAAAATGCGTGAGATTATTGGAGCGCAAGGCGGGAATCCTGCTATAATAAGTGATGATTTACATCCCGGACAGTATTAGTACGAAGTGAAAGCAAAAGACTCAGGAATTGTTAAAGAGGTTGATAGTAAAAATGTATCTATTATTGCAAAAATTCTTGGAGCGCCGGTTCAGAAAAAAAGCGGTATGTATCTTTATAAAAAATCCGGAGAAAAAGTGGAAGCTGGAGAAACAATAATGACTTTATATAGCCAAGCAAAACAAAATTTGGAAGAAGCTAAGGATTCATTGAACAATTTCCCGATGCTCTCGTATGAGTAGTGCGCCTTTTTATTCATTGTCTCAGAGAGATGCGAAATCATACTCGAGACGAACTAGAAATAATACAAACCAATCTATGAAAAGATTCTTTTTTCTTATTGTTATTCTCGTTCTTATCCTGGGGGGATTGGGAGCGTGGTGGATTAACGGTACAATGCCTGCTAATTCTTCTGATACGAAAACACAGACGTTTGAAGTAACTCAAGGAGAAAATATTCGGGAAATAGCTAACGATCTGAAGGCACACGGATTTATAAAAGATCCAATTATTTTCTTTCTGTTGATCAAACAACAAGGGATAGGCGGGAAAATACAAGCAGGAGAGTTCGAATTGTCTCCCTCAATGTCGGCCGGAAAAATTGCTGATGTACTCCAGGTTGCCAAGAATGATATTCGTATTACCGTTCCTGAAGGAAAACGTGCAGAAGAAGTCGCAGTGATACTCAAGGCACACTTTCCAAATTATCAAGACTCCTGGCAGCAGCAATTAATTGCAAATGAAGGGTATTTGTTCCCTGACACGTATTCATTTGATAAAGGAGCTGACATCGATACAATTGTATCGACAATGGAGAATAATTTTCTTAAAAAATACGCTGAAGTTTCCGCGGGCAAGAAGACAAATTTGACAAAAGCGCAAGTGGTTACCATTGCCTCGATCGTTGAACGGGAAGCACGATATCCTGAGGACAGGCCACTTATAGCCTCAGTTATTATTAATCGATTAAATGCTGGCATGGCACTACAAGTTGATTCAACAGTTCAGTTTGCTATCGGCAGTTCAGCTAATTGGTGGCCGACGTTGCCAGACAGCGGTGGCAATGTCGCGCCGGATTCGCCATACAACACGTATACCAATCCAGGATTGCCACCAACGCCAATTTCAAATCCTGGAGCAGACTCATTGGCTGCAGTTCTTAATCCTCCGCAGACAAATTATATGTATTATATCTCGGATAAAACAGGACATACTCATTATGAGGTGACCTATGATGAGCAGAAGGCAGACATCCAAAAATACGGCCTCTAGTTAGCTTTACGTTCTTCGAGTTCTTGTGGCTACTGATGGAGTAGAGGAAAATATATCTCTAATTGCTTCTTCTATTCTTCCTGCCTCAATTTTAGCTTTCATGCGTGCAGAGATAGGTTCAACAGGTGAAGTACTAGAGGCGCTACGTAAACTTGCATATTTTGATGCAGCTCGTTTCGCTGGTGCAGTAAATTCTGCTGCTCGCCTCAGTGATTCTGGAATTGGAAATTCTGGATTTTTGTTTGCCATAGTATATTTATAGTATAATTTCTGTCTATTTTATCACAAAATTGCAATTAACAAATAGAACTAAACGAAGTTAATTTAATTTTTTTAGCTTTTTCTGCGGAGGCCTCGGAAGAGGCGTTTGACTGGAGTGGCCTTCTGTTTTTCTTCTTTTGGCGGAGCAGGTGGTTTCAACTCTTCTTTTTGCAGCTCGGCTGCGACTTCCGGTTCTTCAAGTGTAGGTATATCTTCTATTTCCGGTTCAGGTTCAGGTTCCGGTTTCGGCTCCTCTTTTACTTTTGGCTCGGGTGCTGGTTCTGCTTTTTTAACTACTTCTTTTTTCGGTGGTTCTGGTGCGGCTATTTGTTTTGCCGGGATATAATCATTTTCATCTTCATAGTCTTCGTCTTCCTCGGTCGATGTTTCTTTTTCTTCCATTTCACGCATCAGCTCTTCCAGATCCGCAAATTTTTGGATGCCTTTTTCCATCACTTCTTTAAGAATTGCACGACCGCGTTTGGTCGTAAAAAGAAGTGTTAGAAGGACGCCCACGATAACTCCCAAAAGGAATCCACTTCCACCAGTATGTTGTTGATGATTGTTAGTTCGTTCCATAATTCTTGTCTGGGCGAGGCATGAATCAGTGGCAATAAATTGTATTTTTTATTTGTTTATTTATTGTTTTTATACTCTAATTTTGTCATTAGTTCCGTTCCTCACAAGTTAATCTCTATGGTGTCTTTCATCATCTTCATGATGTTTCCCCAAAAGACTCCGAATAAATTTTGCAACACTTATCAACGATGAGGCTTTCACGCCCAGTGCTAATGATGAAAGAGCTGAAAGGGGAGCTTCGATATTTTCAGTGATTGATTCGGCACTTTCAAGAACTTTGTTGGTTTTTGAAATAGTTTGCCGTATTTCTTTTAAAATGAAGAAGACTTGCACGCCGAGTATTACCAGAAGAATTGTCAAAACAAGAATGACAATAAGTAATACTAGTTGGACAGGATCGATCATAGCTTAGAGTTTTATAGAGACTCTTATATAGATTAACTCACTCAAAGCCCTGCTGTCAAGTAAAGGTTTGGGAAGAAGGTTTATTATCAAAATTTGCTATAATTCTTCTGATGAAACCTATTGATACAATCGTCTTCGATTACGGAGGAGTTTTGGCTGATCATTATGTGGAACCATTCCAAACTCAACTTGGCGAACTCCTTCAAACTAATCAAAAAGGCACACGCGAGTTGACTAGTGAAAAAAGCCCTCATGGAAGAGATTATCGACTTGGGAAAATTACTAAGCAAGATTTTTGGAATAAAATTAAAAGATTGTCAAACACAGAATTTGATATCGATCAAGCACATAATTTATTTGAAAAAACATATATTCCCAACCCTGCAATGATTAGTTTGGTTAAATGGTTAAAAGATAAGTGGGGACTACAAATTGGTTTGGGAATGAATGAAGATGTTGACCGTTGGGAACATGTTCGAGAGCTTATTGATACAGATGAGTTAGCACATTTTGGAGTCATTTCTTTTGAAATTGGAGTAATCAAACCAGATAAATTTTTTTATGAAACAATGCTCAAAAAAGCACAAAGAGAACAGAATCCAAGTAGAGTTATGTATGTTGATGATCGAGATACTCACGTAGAAGCAGCTATTTCACATGGCATGCAGGGGTATCATTTCGATTTTGTGAGTTCCCTTCATATTATGAAGCTAGAAAAATTTACGCCTCAAACTCTTTAAATATATCAGCAGGGGCTTAGTAATTTTGTTAGAACTTACTGTACGTTGACTGTTCGGTCGACTTCAGTTGTCTTGCCAAAACGATTAGTTGCTTTTACTGAAATAGTCCCACTGCCAGGGAATAGTGTCACATCTTTTTCAAAACTTCCGCTACTTGTGACTGTTGCAGGTTCTCCATTGACTGTTATCGTTGCATTACTGTCTGCGTTGCCGGTAACCGTTACAACTTGCGAAGTTTTGCTTCCTGTCTGTGGTGAATTCACAGTCAATGATGGAGGCAGAAAGGCCGCCTGGTATTGGAAGAAAAGGTACGAAAGTATGATGAGGATAAAGACGACAAAAAGGATAAGTGATTGCTGAATGTGGAGTCTTTGAACGGGGAATTCTTTTGTTTTGACCATTGAGTCAGGGAGGACCTTCATGGCCCTTTTTTCATCAAATTCTCTTTTGAAAAGCATGGTCGTCTCGGCCTTGGAAAGACCTAGATAGGTAGCGTAATTTCTCACAAAACCTTGCGCGTAGGCGGGAGAAGGCAATTTGTTGTAATCTCCTCGTTCGATGGCTGCAAGAAAAATTGCTTTTATTTTTATCTCCTTAGCAATTTCTTCCAGTGTTTGTTTGCGTTGCAGACGTTTTTGATGTAACAGATGACCAAGTCTGACCATAATTAGATTGAAGATTAACGATTGAAGAATAAAGAAGAAAATAATTTTAAATCTTTAATCTTAAATCCTAAATTTCGTATTATCCTTCCTGTTGTTGATTCGCTAGATATTCTTCTGCATTTCGTACCAAGACATCTCTTGGTTTGGCTCCTTCTGCAGGACCGACAATTCCCATTTCTTCTAATTGATCCAAAAGACGAGCAGCTTTGGCATAGCCAATTGACATCTTTCGCTGTAAGAAGGAGGCAGAGGCAGTATTGAATTGGCAAACCAATCGAATGGCTTCTTCCATTTCGCCATCCTTTCCGTCACTGCTTCCCATTGTACCACCTTTTTTCAAGGGAAGCGGTTGAGTGGTCACTTCTTCAGTGTATTCAACAGGATAGTTCCTTGACTTGAGAAAATCAACTAGCTTCTTAATTTCTTTTTCTGAGACATACGAGCCCTGGATACGAGTTGGCTTTGCCTGGTCAGGAGGAATATAAAGCATATCTCCCCGCCCTAGTAACTTTTCAGCACCGGCACTATCAAGAATAACGCGAGAATCAACCATTGAGGATACGTTGAAGGCGATACGGCAGGGAATGTTTGCTTTGATAAGACCTGTGATGACGTTAACTGACGGTCTTTGTGTTGCGATTACCAGATGAATCCCTGTTGCACGAGCCATCTGTGCAAGTCGTGCGATAGCATCTTCAACTTCAACAGGCGCAAACATCATAAGATCTGCCAATTCATCAATAAAAATGACAATATAGGGAAGTGCCTGGAATCCTGAGAGCTCATTGTAGGAATCGATATTTCTGACTCCCCTTTCGGCAAAAAGTTTGTACCGTTTATCCATCTCAGCCATCGCCCATTTGAGTGCAGAGAGAATCTTTTGCGGTTCAACAATAACTGGTGTCAGTAGATGTGGAATGCCATTATAGACTGTGAACTCAACTCGTTTTGGATCGATCAAAATTAAGCGAACTTCTTGTGGTGAAGCACGAAAGAGCAGGGAAGAAATAAATGCATTGATCAGAACTGATTTACCCGAACCGGTAGTACCAGCCACTAGCATGTGTGGCATTTTTGCAATATCAATAGCGATAGGATTTCCCGAAACATCAAGGCCAAGCGCGACAGAGAGTTTTGATTTTGCTTTCTGCATGACAGTGGCGGTAAGCATTGTGCGAAGATTGACCAGTTCGAGTGAACGATTTGGAATTTCAAGACCGACCAAATTACGTCCGGGAATAGGCGCTTCAATACGGATTTGACCTGTTGGCGCCTCGGTAGCCAGTGCCAAATCATTTGCAAGTGACGTGATTTTGGAAACTTTTGTTCCCTGAGCAATTTCCAGCGCATATTGGGTGACAGCAGGGCCGAGATTTGCTTCTGCGACACGAGTATCAATGCCAAAGCTCTGAAGTGTCTTCTCAATAGTTGAGGCAATTTTATTGACATCGCCTCGGTCAGCTTTCACACCTGGATCTTCCGATAGCAGTGAAGGAGATGGATATTCCCACACGCCAGTAGTTGTACCGGACAATAAATTGCTGACCAATTTATCAGGAAGGATTTCCTGCTCTTTTTTATTAATTTGCGGCGGAGGATTTTCTTTCAGAGGTGCAATTGTGTCTTCTTTTTGGCCACCTTTAATGGTGAGTGGTTTATTTTTATCCAGCGATGATTTCTCAGATTTTCCTGCTGATGAGAACAATTTACGTGGGATCAGTCGATTGAAGGTATCGCCGATATTGGTAAACATCTCGAGAATTTCATCAATTGATGTATCAAAAAAGACAATTGTTCCGACGAGCAAACCTCCGATAAAGACCAAATCTGCACCAGCTGTTGTGATAATTTCCTGGAGAATTGAAAAAATTTCCTGTCCAAATGCTCCGCTTCTCGTCAAGCCGAGGAGTGACACAAAAATCAGCAAAAAGCCGACTGTTACATTGACTTGAGACAGATACATTTTGAGACGCATAAAAAGGAAACCGAAGAAGAAAAGCGCGAAAGGGAAGAGAATATCGAGTGAACCGAATTTATCAAACGCCCAATTACTCACCTCTACTGTGGAATCGCTTCGATGAATAATTGACAATAAAAAGAGTATACCCACGAGGAAAAAGCTCAAACCAAATATGTTGTAGACTGTTTTTTTCTTGAGTTTGAGTTTTAATGGCTTTTTGCGGCTTGCTCTTCTTTTGGGCATATGACTTATTATATACCACTACGCAAGCATTTTACAAAAAGTATGATTGGCTTCGTGTATATCTGAAAACAAAGGAAGATAACAAAATTTCGCAATTTTTGCTTTATAAAGTTATATGGATTTTATGAATTACCACTTGTATGATGAGGTTCAGTAGGGGCAATCAATTTACCATTAAAAGTGCTATCGATAAATGCTGCGTAAGGCTTGTATGGTGTATTTAGGCTATTATAACTATAACCTGTTCCCAAGTTTGAGCCTTTACCTGCAAATATTTCATTATATTTATGTACTTCTCTTCCTCCTAAATTTGCTCTTACTGCGGCTCCGCCGAGTGCTAGTGCACTTAATACACTAGCAGCCACTCTACCAAATGTTCTTCGTCTCATTGGTTTTGCTTCCGTTACACCTGCTGCTAAAGTGGCGCCGGCTAACCCTACTCCTGCATCTACAAGTAGCGCAGGATTACCCCTTGGATTAACAATATTGTTAGATACATCATCCCCTACGATTTCATGGGCAACGTAATTTAATCCACTAAAAAGGTCGAAATCGTCAGTATTATCATTTGCAGTTACGCCTTGATTTGGTATGTTTGCTCCTTCGTCTATTATAGGTAGTTGAACAGAATAGGGATGAGCGTTTGTTCGATTTTCAGAAGGGGAAGATATTTTTGTAAATTTGATCGGTAGTCCATATTTTTTGACTTTAGTTATGCCCAAGTTAAAACCGTCAGTTCCGTATTGTTGTTCCAAAAGGAACAAAAGAGCTTTTGCAGTTGCTTCAAGATCAATATGAGATTTAATCGGATCCCATTTTGTTCCTTGGTCTGGGATTGGTTCTGCTGCCATATAACCTGCAAGTTCTGCTGCCTTTTTATTAAGGTCTTTTAAATAATCCTTTCGTGCTTGATCATTTGCAGGATCTGTGTCAATTACAAGCCACGTTCTTGATCCTTTTGCAGTATCTTTATGAGGTTCTGCGTCTGCGAGGGCATTGGCGCCTACTCCAGCTCCAGCAATTTCCGCACCACCTGCCACCGCTCCCAAACCAAAACCTAGTAGAAAACTTCTTCTGCTAGGTCTTGCAGGTCCACCCGCGTCAGGATTTGGAGGTTGTCCCCCAGCTCCACCTCTGCTTTGCCCTCCAGCTCCATTTCCATCCGGTCTCGGAGCTCCAGGCACATCAGTGACTCTAACTCCCAGTCTGGGAGGTTGTTCTCCCCGTCCGGCAGGTTGACCCGCCCGGCCAGATCTTCCCCGTCCAGCTCTACCTCGGGCATCTACATGATCACTTCTAGAATCGGGAGGTTCTCCTCCAGGTCCACCTCCATCTTGTCCAGCACGCCTTCTAGCTATATAATCGTCAATGTTTCTTGCAGCTGTATTTGCACCAGGCCTGTAAGCCGGCCCAGGTTCCCCATGTCCAGCTTGTCTGGGGTCTCCTTGAGACGCCTCATGTTCACCAGCCTGGCCTCTTCCTTGTCCAGGTTGCCCCCCGACAGATCCAATCACCCGACGTCTAGGAGGATGTCCATCTGCATCCCGCCTTGCTATATTTCTATCTCTACCACTATGTCCACCCGTATCCTGTCCAGGAAGATTGCCATCTCCACCATGTATTTCATCAGCCATACTAAATTTATAATTTATTGGTACTTCTTTGTCAAGCAGAGTTAATCCTATAGGAGTTTGTTTGCGAAGATATTAATTATTGATTGTTATTCCTTCAATTTTGTCGCCGATTTGGATGTTGTTGACGACATCCATACCGCTTGTCACGATACCAAAATTGGTATATTGTCCGTCAAGCCAGGAAGCGTCGGTTTTGGTGATAAAAAATTGCGAGTCATTGTTGATTTGCGGATTGCTGCCTCGTGCTACACCGATTGAACCGACAACAAAAGGTTTTTGATCCTGTTCTGCTGCCATTTGTCCGCCACCTGTGCCATCGCCTTTGGGATCGCCACCTTGGATCACCCAATCTTCAACACGGTGAAAAATCAGCCCATTATAATAGTCGGTATCTGCTTTGAGGATAAAATTTCTGACGGTATTGGGTACTTGATCGCCAAAAAGAATAACATTGATATTTCCTTTTGACGTTTTGATTGTTGCGGAAACAGAAGCCGCAAGCGGTCCTTGCAAAGCACTAGCTGCAGCTTTATATTGTTGAGATTCTTGTTGTTGTTGCTGCTGTTGCTGTTGGGTTTGTGCTCCGGCGACTTGTTGTTGCTGCTGTTGGAATTTGGAAGTGCCGGTGGGGGTGATTATTTGAAAGGTGCTTGCGTCAGGAGGAAGTGTCGGCGCAGTGAGTGACTTATGGCCAAGCGATCCTTCTTCTGTTGTAACGATAATACCAAAGAACACAACAACTATAATAGCAAAAAGCGCTATATGGAATTTATTCATCGTTGTTTATTGTATACCACAAATCAATATTTTTCAAAAGATAAATTTACTTGCTTTTGCTTTTGATACGAAAATTTTTTATTTTCACTCGGAACGAAATTTTTCCTTGAATACAGACTTCGTCATCCATTCTGCGGAAAAAATTTGTTCCTCGTTGCATTTTTCTGATTCATTACATTAGTTATGCCCGTGTCACCCGCTTAGTCACTGGCGAAAAAATATACTCTTCGCTTTTTCCTTCGTTTATTCGCATTGAAGCGGCTTCTCTGGTACAATTATGCTCATGAATCAGCAAGATCACATCAGAAATTTTGCCATTATTGCTCATATCGATCATGGGAAATCTACGCTTTCCGACCGGTTTTTGGAAGTGACACATACTATTTCCAAAGATAAATTGCAGGAGCAGTTCCTTGATCAAAATGTTATCAGTAGAAAGCGGGGAATCACGATCAAACTTGCTCCGGTGAAGATGCAGTATAAACAAGATGATACCGAGTTTCAGCTCAATCTTATCGACACTCCAGGTCATGTGGATTTTTCCTATGAAGTTTCGCGTACCTTGGCTGCTTGTGAAGGAGCTATTTTATTGGTAGACGCGACTCAAGGCATTCAGGCGCAGACTGTTGCACATTATCAAGTTGCAAAAAAGGAAGGCTTGGTGATGATTCCTGTTTTGAATAAGATCGATCTTCCTAATGCGCAGACAGACGTCGTCGTGAAGGAATTGGTGGATTTTGGCTTCAAAAAAGAAGAAATTTTGCTTATCTCCGCGAAAACAGGTGAAGGTGTGCAAAAATTACTTGAGACAATTATTAAAAAAATTCCACCACCAAAAGGAAATGTTGATGCTCCACTCCGAGCATTGATTTTTGACGCGGTTTATGATGAATATCGAGGAGTTATCGCGTATGTCAGAATCGTTGATGGAAAAGTGAAACAAGGCGACCAAATTCAGTTCTATCAGAATGGTCTTAAAGTAAATTTGGTAGAAGTGGGTGTGTTTACTCCTTTTTTGAAAGAGACAGATGGTTTGGAAACAGGTGAAATCGGTTATCTGGTCGGCGGTATCAAAGATATCAGACAATGTCGCGTCGGTGATACCATAACTTCGGCAATCGCACAGCCTGTAGGTTTTGAGCCGTTGCCTGGATATAAAACACCTTTGCCGATGGTTTTCTTTGGAATGTATCCAAAAGCATCGGATGATTATCTGGAGCTAAAAGATGCATTGGGCAAACTTGCCCTCAACGATACGTCGCTTACGTATACAGATGAATATTCGGCCTATCTTGGAAGCGGATTCCGGGTGGGTTTTCTCGGCCTTTTGCATGCTGATATTATCAAAGAACGACTCAAACAGGAATTTGGTCTGGATTTGCTTCTGACGATGCCGCAAGTTTTGTATGAAGAAAAAAATGAAGAAATGTTTGAGCCATATATGCTTCTGAATGTCTATGTACCTTCTGATTATGTCGGCAATGTGATGTCTGTTTGTCAAAAGAAAAAAGGAAATCTTTTGGATATGCAATATCATGAAGCTTTTGTTGTACTTTCATATGAGATGCCGTATTCGATGTTTATCCGCGGTTTGGCAGGGGAGATAAAATCTGTCACTGCAGGTTATGGCAGCATTGATTATGAATTGTCGGACTATCAACCTGCAGATCTGGTAAAACTTGAGATTATGATCAACAGCAATCCGATTGATGTGCTATCCGAGCTTGTGTATAAAGATGAAGCGATCTATGTCGCGCGGGCGAAAGCAGAGAAATTAAAGGATTCGCTCGATCGTCAGCAGTTCCGTCAAATTATTCAGGCGACGATCAATAATCAAATTGTTGCTCGTGAAGAACTTTCACCATACAGAAAAGATGTTCTGCAGAAAATGTCCGGTGGTGATAGAACTCGAAAAGACAAGCTTTTGGAAGCACAGAAAAAAGGAAAGAAGCGAATGGTATCTGCAGGCAAAGTCGAATTGTCACAAGAAGCACTATTCTCCATGATTTCGGATAATAAATAAATTCAGAAAAACCTTACGTCTGTTTTGAAGATTTTGTATCACTACAAATATGTACTCTAGAGTACAAAGAAGAGCACTCCGCCGGCGAGGATAAGAAGCATTGCCCCAAGACCAATTCCCACTGTGAGTCCTGTTGATCCTGTTGCAGGCATTGTCGGAGTCGGGTTGGTGACAGCAATTGATCCGCTACTGCTTGCAGCGTTTACGGTAATTGTTTGCTGGCAGCTGGCGCTGGAACTACTGATATTATTGCTATTATCAGTGAGAATAGCTGATGCTTGGTATGTGCCAGGATTATTGTACGTGTGAGACGCTTGCACATTTATACTCGCTGTCCCAATACCTCCTGCTTGTGTTACATCACTGACTTGTCCATCACCAAAGTTAAAAGAAACTTTGCTGATTGTCCCTGTGCTGGAAGAGCCGTCTGCGGTAAAAGTAAGTGAGTAAGGCGCATCTCCGGAATTTGAACGATCAAGAGTCAAATTAGTGCAAGTCGGTGCCGTAGTACTTCCTGGAGTTCCACTTGGTGCCGGTGTAGGAGTAGTAGAAATTGCAGCTGTGGGAACAGCTGTCGGTAGTGCAGTAGGCGCTGCCGAAGGAACAGATGTAGGAGTTGCCACTGGTATTGAAGGTGCAGGAGTTGGTGTGCCTGAAGGAATACTTTGGGAAGGAGAAGCTCCCCCAATCGCAATCGTTGCCGGTGTAGCACTCGATAAGACATTTTCACTTGCCTGATCATTTGAGCCAATCGAAAGAACTTGCGTATTGGTAGTAAAGGTAACAAGTGTTGGAGTGCCCGGTGGTGTATTCTTCAGTGCGGTAAATGTCACGGTGGCAGCTGTTACTTTGGATTGGATAGCGTTTGTGGGGTTAGGACCGACAGAAAGGGTAACGGCGATTTTCCCGGGAGAATATATCGGCCCTTCAAGAACAGATGGAAATGCCGTTGTATTTGCTTTAAATGCATTTGCCGAGGCAGTTGCCAAAACACTGGGGTCATACTGAATTTCCACTTTTACAAAAGAAACCAAATTTTTCCCCGGATCAACAGTAATATCAAGAGGAATTGAACTTCCGGTGGTTGATTGTATTGGTGCAGCTGCCGACGAAGTAGGATTGAATGCAAGGTTGGTTGAGGCTGCTGCATTTTGTTGTGTATTTGTAGTTTGCTGGAGAATATAAACCGTAAGTGGGATACCAACGAGGAGAACAACAATAAATCCGATCAGGAATAGTTTTCTACCGCTTAAATTCATACACAAATAGCCGTTACAAAATGCACGGTAATTTTATCGTATAGAAGAATAATGGTTGTGTCAATAGACAGCGTCAGAGGTCTACTAATAAAGCGTATTATCTGTTTCTTTTAATATGGGTCTTGACAAGGAGAAACTTCTATCTTATACTTTAGCATACAAATAGATTGAGTGATAACTTATCAATAAAAATATTGTTATGGCAACTAAATCAACAACTACTATAAATCCACTATTCGACAATGTTCTTATCAAACCGCTCCAGGCGGAGACAAAAAGCGCAGGCGGTATTTATCTTCCGGAAAATGTCAAAGAAAAACCACAAATCGGTGAAGTAATGGCAGTCGGTCCAGGAATCGTTCATCCAAAAGGCGAAGTAGAAAAAATGGTCGTTAAAGTCGGTGACAAAGTATATTACACAAAATGGGGTGGCAATGAAGTCAAAGTCGGAAATGAAGAGTGGAAAATCGTCAAACAAACTGATATACTCGCAATCGTAAACTAGTGTTTAGTAGTTAGTGCTTAGTACTTAATGACTAAGAACTAATGACTAAGAACTAATGACTAAGAACTAAGAACTAAATTATGGCAAAACAACTTAAATTTGGTCCAGAAGCTAGACAACAACTTATAAACGGTGTAAATCAACTTGCAAATGCAGTTGTAACAACACTTGGTCCGAAAGGACGAAATGTCGCTCTTGATAAAAAATGGGGAGCTCCAAGCGTAGTGCATGATGGTGTGACTGTTGCAAAAGAGATTGAACTCAAAGATCCCTTCGAAAATATGGGCGCGCAAATGGTAAAAGAAGCTGCTTCCAAAACAAATGACGTCGCAGGAGATGGTACTACAACTGCTACAGTTATTGCTCAGGCAATAGTAAATCAAGGATTCCAACAAATAAACGCACAATATAATCCAATGCAGCTCAAACAAGAAATTGACTCTGCTGCTAAAGAAGTACTTGCTTCCCTTGAAAAAATGAAACAAGAAGTAAAAGGCGACGATGTTAAGAAAGTGGCAACAATTTCAGCTCAAAATGAAAGAATTGGTGAATTAATTGCCGATGCTATTGATAAAGTCGGTAAAAATGGTGTTGTTACTGTTGAAGAAGGACGTGGTATAGAAATGGAAGTTGTCTATAAAGAAGGTATGGAATTTGACAAAGGATATGTCTCAGCATATTTTGCTACCAATACTGACAAAATGGAAGCTGAAATTGAAGATCCTTACATCTTGATCACCGACAAAAAGATCTCAGCACTTAACGAATTCCTTCCTTTCCTTGAAAATCTCGTCAAAGTCACCAAGAATTTCGTTATTATTGCCGATGATATCGAAGGCGAAGCACTTGCAGCATTGATTGTTAACAAACTCAAGGGTACATTTAACTCAGTTGCAATCAAAGCACCTGGTTTCGGTGACCGCCGCAAAGAAATGCTTGAAGATATCGCTATTTTGACAGGCGGTACTGTTATCTCAGAAGACACAGGACGAACACTCGAAAGTGTGACTGTCGAGGATTGCGGAAGAGCTGACAAAATTTGGGCTGACAAAGACAACACTCGTATCATTGGCGGCAAAGGCGACAAAAAGGCTCTTTCGGCACGAGTTGCACAGATCAAAGCAGCTATTGATAGAACCACATCTGAATTCGACCAGGAAAAGCTTCAGGAAAGACTTGCCAAACTTACCGGCGGAGTGGCAGTTATCAATGTAGGTGCTGCAACAGAAATCGAGATGAAAGAGCGAAAAGAAAGAGTAATTGATGCTGTTGCTGCTACCAAAGCTGCACTTGAAGAAGGCGTTGTACCTGGAGGCGGAATTGCATTATATCGAGCTCGTCAGGTATTAGAATCTGCTACTAATCCTGGGTCTCTCATTCTGTTGAACGCTCTCCAAGCTCCTTTAATTGGTATTTTGCAGAATGCTGGAGTAAACATCTCTGAAGTAATAGAACAATTGAAGAAATCAAAAGATGTGAATGAAGGTTATAATGTAATGACGAATAAGCCAGGAAATATGATAAAAGATGGCGTTATCGATCCTGCAAAAGTAACACGGCTTGCTTTAATTAATGCTGTTTCTGTTGCTACAATGATTTTGACAACTGACGCATTGGTTGCCGATATCCCAGAAAAGAATTCAGCTCCCGACATGGGCGGCGGAATGCCAGGCGGCATGGGCGGAATGTACTAAAGCCGGAATGGCAGTTAAAGATTAGAAAATTAACAAGGCAGTGTAGATTTTTTTAATCTCTCTATCGATATCGGTAGAGATTTTTTGTATCTATGTCAAAAATACCATTGGAAGATTTTAAAGAGTTAATAAAAATACATGAGATTAATTCTATTTTGGTTCCTGGTGTCATTTTCCTCTATGGACTTAATTTAATTTATTCACAACTAGGGAATTTTATCTCCAATAGTATCAGCATAGGCTCTCTTATTATCTTTCTTTTTCTGTCATATGGAGCTGGTTATCTTCTACAAGGCTTTGGTAATCTTATCGAGTTATACATTATTATTCCACTATTTGGCAATTTGAAGAAAGTAGAATCTACAAAAGAAGTCGAAGATGAAAAGATTGCTGTTTTTAAAAACAGTAAAAAAATATGCCGTGGAGTTGCATCTTCATTCATATTTTTACTTATTTTTGCTTTAATTAATAGAACATTTAATCCGATTTCCGTCTATAGCATTTTACTTTTGTTATTAAGTATTATCTTATTTTGGTACATGAGGAGATTTAACAAAAGAGAACTGGGTATATAATTGATTTTGTTTAACCTCCTTACATTTCTTGTATGGCGAAATAGCAGAATATGATAAAAGCTATCATTTTTGATTTTGGGGGTGTTATCCTTCAGCATCGCACCGATCTTATCTCTTTTATTCTCAAACGATTATTCCCACAAAGTTCAAAAGAAGCAACTCGAGTTTGGAATGACCATAAAATTGCACTCA
>Ga0265338_10003426_pt1 | contig 22354 bp, 19 predicted proteins | sample 42126metaG_FD_193579 | JGI IMG/M metagenome (GOLD analysis project Ga0265338, IMG submission 193579) | Rhizosphere microbial communities from Carex aquatilis grown in University of Washington, Seatle, WA, United States - 4-21-26 metaG | ecosystem: Host-associated > Plants > Roots > Rhizosphere... | reverse complement strand
CGTGCACGGTGGCGGTGCCGGTCTCCTGCGTGACCGGGCCCGGCTACCGGGCCACCGTGAGCAGCGCGGTGGTGCAGGGCGACCAGGTGTCGTTCACGGTCGACATCCCGCGGTACCCGGGACCCGGCAGCTACTACGCCGTTGTCGCGGCGACACTCCGGCAGTCCTCCGGCGTGGTCACCGCGGTGGGCCATGTGTCACGGGTGCCCGCGGTGATCACGGCGGGCGGCGGCTCGTTCACCGTCAGCGCGGTCGGCAGCGGCGGACGGACCTTCACCGGATCGCTGGGCTGGACCTGCGGTGGGTAACCGGGGCCGGCCGGGCTGGATGGGCACCGCCCGGGTGCTGCTGCGCACCCGGGCCGCCCGCCGCCGGGGCGACCCGGGGGCGGCGCTGCGGGCGGTGGCCCGCGGTGGCGGGGACGCAGTCGGGCTGCGGCTGCGCGGGCGGCGGGTGCTGCTGCTGCTGGAACCGGGGCTGGCGGGCGACCTGCTGGCAGGCCACGCGGCCGACACGGTCAAGGGCCCCGGCCAGCAGCGCATCCAGGGCCTGCTCGGCCAGGGCCTGCTGACCAGCGAGGGCGCCGCCCACGACCGGGCCAGGCGGCTGGTCGCGCCGGCCTTCTCGCCGGTACGGCTGGCCGGCTACGCCGATGTGTTCGCGCAGTGCACCCAGGACCTGACGGCTACCTGGGTGGACGGCGCCCAGGTCGACACGCGGGCGGAGATGGGCGCGCTGACGCTGCGGATCGCGGGCCGGGCGCTGCTCGGCACCGACCTGGCGGCGCAGGCGCCGCTGGTGCGGGCGGGCCTTGAGCAGGCGCTGGCCGACTTCGGCACCGCGGTGCTGGCCGGGCCGCGCAGGAACAGCGGGGACGGCGGGGACGGCGGGGACGGCGGCCAGGGGGCGGCCGGGCGCGCCCTCCACCGGCTGGTCGATGACCTGATCAGCCAGCGCCGCGCGGCTGCGGCCGGGGACGACGGCGGGGACGCGCTGTCCGCGCTGCTCGCCGGGAGCGGCGGCCCCGACGGGTTCACCGACCAGGAGGTCCACGACCATGTGCTTACCCTGCTGCTGGCCGGCCATGAGACCACCGCCAGCGCCCTGACCTGGACGCTGTGGCTGCTCGGGCGGAACCCCGACGCCCAGCAGCGGCTGCGGGCCGAGGTCAGCGCGCTTGGCGGCGCGCCGCCCGCGCCCGGCGCGCTGCCCGGCCTGCGCTATACCCGGGCGGTAGTGAGCGAGGCGGTCCGGCTGTACCCGCCGGCCTGGATCATCGGTCGCACGGTCACCGCCAGCCTGGAACTGGCCGGCCGGCGGCTGCCGGCCGGCGCGGTCGCCGCCGTCAGCCCGCTGCTGCTGCACCACGATCCCCGCTGGTTCCCCGACCCGGAGGCGTTCGACCCCGGCCGCTGGCTCGATGAGCGCAGGCAGGCAGTCCCCCGGCACGCCTACCTGCCGTTCGGCACCGGGCCGCGGGCCTGCATCGGCGAGCAGTTCGCCTGGGCCGAGGCGGTCAGCGTGCTGGCGACGCTGGCCCAGTCGTGGACGTTCCAGGCCGTCCCCAGCGCTGACCCCGCCCCCAGCTACCGGGTCACCCTGCGGCCGGCCGGCCCGGTGCCGCTGACCGTGCACCGGGTGCCGGGTGCCGGCTAAGGCGTGTCCAAAAAGTGTCCCTTGCGGCTGGGCGGCCTGGGTTCCACCCGTTCCCGGCCGCCTGGTTGTGGCAACCAGTGGCCTATAACGCCATGATTGCCACAACCACGGGGTGCTGGCCGTGCCTCGCGGGGTTTTAGACACGGGCTAGCCCCGATGCCGCCAGCGGCCGCGGCCGCGGCCGCGGTCGCGGTCGCGGTCGCTGGTCAGCTCAGCCGGGCCTCGGCCGCGGTCTCCAGCCGGGGGCCGCCGGCCGCGGTGGTCTCCGCGCGGTCGAAGCGGACCCGGGCGGCGCGGCCGTCGAACTCCAGCTGCGCGATCATGTTCACGAACCACGGGCCCGCGGTGACCCGCCACCTGATCCGCGGCGCGTGCGCCCCGGTCAGGGTGGCGACGGCGGTGCCGGCCAGGCCGCTCACGGCGCTGCTGGCCAGCCGCTGCGCGTACCGCATCTTAGGCGGCATGGCCTGGTGGAACGGGGAGCAGACGGCTTCGTAGACCGCGCTCGCGGGGGTGCCGCCGGCAGCGGCACCGCCGGCAGCGGCACCGCCGGCAGCGGCGCCGGCTGGCAGCTCGACCGCCGCCAGGAAGCTGTGATGGATGTCGCCCGAGATCAGCGTCACCGTGGCCGGCGGCGGGCCGTCACCGCTGTACCGCCCGGTCGCCACCCCGGTCACCAGCTGCTCAAGACCGCTGAAGGACGCGTCGAACGCGGGCCAGTGCTCCAGGTCGACCGACCGCCGCAGCCGCTCGCCGAAGCGCGCGGCCCGCTTCCCCCAGGCACCGGCGGCCAGCCGCTCGGTCCACGCCTCAAGCGCGTGGATGCCGCGCGGCAGCAGCGGCGGCACCGAGGTGGCGATCACCACGTGCTCCCAGCCGCCGGCGACCGATTCGGCCAGCCAGCGCCACTCCCCCTCGTCCGTCATCAGCCGCGGCCAGCTGTCCACCACCCGGCGGCTGCGCGAGTCGAGCAGGATCACCCGGACCCGGCCGAACGAGCGCCGGACCGACCAGCGGACGCCCGGCTCGCGCCGGTCGGCGCGGTGCGCGAGGTCGGCCAGCACCGCCGCCGCGTCGCCCGGCTGGCTGACCCCGGCCCATGTCTCGTCGGCAGCCAGCTCGGCCGGCGACAGGTTGCCGAGGTGCTGGTAGACCCAGTAGCTCTGGAAAGCGCTCTCGATCCGCCGGTGCCACCAGGGCAGGGCGGTGACATCGCGGCGCCAGGCGGCCGAGGTGTTCCAGTCGTCGTGCACGTCGTGGTCATCGAAGATCATCGCGGTCGGGACGACCGAGAACAGCCAGCGGACGGCCGGGGCGCTCCACGCCTCCCGGTACAGGGCGCAGTACTCGGCGAAGTCGGCTACCTCGCCGTCCGGCGCCCTGCTGCCAGCGGGCTGGCCCGCCCGGTGCTGGGCGATGAACTGCCGGGTGGCCGGGCCCGGCTCGTCGGCGTACACCTGGTCGCCGATCATCAGCAGCACATCCGGCCAGCGGTCACGCGGCTGCGCCGCCAGCGCGGCGGCGGTGGCCTCGAGCGCGTCGGTCCCTTCGTCCTGCGCCGTGGCGGTGCCCGCCGCGCGGCGCTGCCTGGCCTTCCGGTCCAGGTTGAACGGCGCGATCTCGGCCACCCGGCAGGAACCGAAGGCGATCCTGGCCGGCCGCCCCGGGCCGAGGGTGCGCAGCACGCTCGGCGGGAAGCCGCCGCCCGGCAGCGGCCAGCGGACCGCGCCGTCCAGCGCCACCTGGTACTCGTGCTCGCTGCCGGGAGCCAGGTCCTCGATCACCACCAGGCCGTAATGATGGCCGGACACCTCGAAGGTACGAGCCCGGCGGCCGAGCACCTCGACCTCGCAGTCCCGGTCGGCCTCCACCCAGACCGTCGCCTCGGTCTCGCTCACGTAGCGCAGCATCGGCCCGAGCAAGAGCACCGGTCCGGCGCTTTCCTCCGTCGTCATCGCGGCTCTCCCTCCACGGCACCAGCTGCGCGCCGTCAGCGGCGGACACCGGGGGACTTCCCCCCGGCCGGAACGATATTCCCCTGATCCGGTGAACGCGGCCTGCCCGGCAGGCGGCCGCCCGGCCGCGGTCAGCCGTCGAGCAGGGTGAAGTCAGTGAAGTCGAAGCCGGGCGCGACCACGCAGCTGACCAGCACCTCGCGGGCGGCGGCGGGCCTGGCCGACTGCCAGTGGCCCGCCGGGATCAGGTGCTGCGGCACCTGCCCGGCCGTCAGGTCCTGGCCCACCGTCACCGCCAGCGGCGCGTCCGCCGGCCGGCCGCCGTCCCCGCCGTCCAGCATCAGCAGCGGGCCGCCGGAGTGCCACAGCCACACCTCGTCCGACCTGACCCGGTGCCAGGCCGACTCCTCGCCCGGCGCCAGCAGGAAGTAGATGCCGCTGGCGGCCGCCCGCGGCCCCGGGTAGCCAGCGGGCTGCCAGGACGGCCCGGCCCGCCACGTCTCGCGGTACCAGCCCCCTTCCGGGTGCGGCGCGAGGTCGAGCAGTTCGGCGGTGCGCGGCCGGCGGCGGTGGTCCATGACCACTACTATGCCGGACCGGGCCGGCGCTAGCGCAGTGCGCCGGGGACGTACTGGCCGAAGACGGCGATGCCCAGGCTGAGCAGCGCGACCGCGGCGACCGAGAGGGCGATGAGGAACAGCCGGGTCGCGCCGGCCGGGGACAGGCCCGACCCGGGCGCCCCGCCCTGGCCCAGCCGGCCGAGCTGCCACACCACCGGCGCCACGGCCAGGATGAGCAGGCCGGTGGGCAGGTTCACCCTGAGCACCGCGCCGCCGAGGGCGGCGAACGCGAGGGCGGTGCGCAGCCACGCGAGGGAGGTGCGCTCGCGGGCCAGGCCGGGGTCGCGCTCCTCCGGGTCGTCGCCCGGCTGGCCGGGCGCGGGCGAAGTCACCGCAGGGCCGAGACGAGCAGGACGACGGCGGCGATGACCGCGACCAGGGTGATGGTCGCGGCCAGGATCCACGGCAGCACCGACGGCGGCAGCGGCTCGCCCCGGCGCAGCGCCCGCTGGCTGCCCACCCATTCGGCGTAGGCGGCGACCGCGAGCACCGCGCCCAGCGCGATCAGCGGCAGGCCGAGCAGGTGCCGGCCGGCCGGCACCCGGGGAAACGGCGGGAGCAGCTGCACGATGCCGAGCCCGGCCACCACCAGGGCGAGCGCGGTGCGGCTCCAGGCGAGAAACGTCCGCTCGTTTGCGAAGGTAAACCGGGGATCGGGCTCGGTGCCCCCGTTGTCCTTGGCGACCGTCACGGGCAGCAGCGCAGCCAGGCGCCTCGACCATGACATTTCGGACTCGCTCCCTGAGGTGTGTGGTCCCCGCACGCCCCATTGTGCCCGTTACACCGGTAACGGCACCCCCCGGGTCGGCCGGCGTCCCGCCGGAGGCCGGGCCGGGCAGGCGCCCGGCGGACGTCCCGGCCTCGACGGGCGGCATCCCCATTCCGCCGACTGACCGGACAAAAACGCTTATCCGCCCCGGGGCGGGGCCGCGCGAACTTACGCTGGTGCAATGGGACCACGCGGCGGCAGCGAGCTTACCCGGGGAGTGATCGACGTCGCGGGAGTCCGCCGGTCCTACTGGGTTGCCCGCGCCCCCCGGCGGCCCGGGCAGGCGGCACCGCCGCTGCTGATCGCGCTGCACGGCTCCGGCCTGGACGGCCGGGCGATGGCCGGGCTGACCGGGCTGGCCGACCGGGGCCCGGCGGCCGGCATCACCACCGTCTTCCCTGACGGCTGGAAGGGCGCCTGGCACCCGGCCCGGCCGCCGGCCGGCCAGCCCGAACTGGACGACGCGCGGTTCCTGGCGGAACTCGCCGCCCACCTGGAGGGCGCCGGCGCGGCCAGGTCGTGGCCGGTCTTCCTGGCCGGCATCGCCCAGGGCGCGCGCTACGCCGAGTACGTCGCGCGGCACGGCCTGCTGCCGGTCAGCGGCCTCTTCCTGGTCGCCGGGACGGCGCTGGAGTTCGGCCGCCGCCAGGTCCCGGTGCCGCAGCTGCGCGCGAGCATGGTGCTGGTCATCGGCACCGGCGACCGGACCACGCCGTACGCGGGCGGACGGCTCACCCGGGCGGGCCTGCCCGGGATGATCCGGCGCCGCCAGGCGGCCAGGCACGGGGAACTGCCGGGCGAGGACCAGGTGGCAAGCGCCGAGGACGTACTCGGCGACTGGGCGGCCGCCAACGGGATCACCGGCTCCGGGTTCACCGGATCCGGGACCGGGAGCGTCCCCTGTACCGTCACCGGCAGCTTCGCCCGCCCGGCGATCGAGGAGCTGCCCGCGCCGCCCGGCGACCTGACGGTGACCCGCAAGGCCTGGACCCGGCCGGGCTGCCACCCGGCCACGCTGTACCGGATCGACGGGGGCGGGCACGGCTGGCCAGGCGGACCGCAGCGGCTCCCCGGCCAGGCGATCGACCTGGTCAGCAGGCAGCTCGACGCGACCGGGCTGCTGCTCGACATGGCCGAGCGGGAGACGGCGAGCGCGCTCGGGTACGCCTCCCTCGACCGCAGCGAGATCGCCTGAGCCCCGTTTTGCCGCAGCGGACCGTTACGAGCGGGCGGCCGCCGCCTGCTCGAGGGTGCTGAGCGGCACCCAGCCGTCATGCTGCCAGGTGATCTTGCCCGCCGCGCTGACCAGCACCAGCCACGGCTGGTCCTGCACCCCGTAGCCGTCGGCCACCCGGCCGGTCTCGTCCAGGGCCACCGGGTAGTCGAGCGGGCCGAGCTGGTGCAGGTAAGAGGTCACGGCGGCGTCCGACGGCTCGGTCACCGTCTCGTCGACCGCGGTGAGCGCGGGCAGGCGCCTGGCCGCGGCCGCCTTCGCGTAGGAGTTGAGCGCCGCCAGCTCGCTGTGCAGGTCGGAGGTTTCGCTGAGCCAGGTAGCGAAGAAGACCACCAGGCGGGCCTTGCCCGGCCCGAGGGTCACCCGCCCGGACGCCGGCGAGCTGCCCGCGGGTGAGCCCGCGCCGGCGGCGGGGGCGGCGGCGGGCAGCGAGACGGTCGCGGCCGGGGTCTGCGCGGAAATGGCGCCGAGCGACCCGAAGCTGGACAGCTTCGGGTGGCCAGGCAGCAGGCTCGCCACTTCGGTCGCGATCACCTGGGCGGACTGGGTGACGCTGGAGTACGCCATCTGCGTCAGGTAGACCTTCTGCTGCCTGCCCTGCTGGTCGATCACGTACAGCGCGGGCGTGTGGTCAATCTGGTCTGACTCGATCTGGACGGCGACGTCGTAGGACTTCCAGACCGCTTTCAGCTGCGGAAGCGAACCGGTGAGGAAATCCCACTGGTTGGTCATGGCGTGCACCCGGGAGTAAGCGAGCACGTTGGACACGCTGATCGCGTCCGGGTTGGCGTCGATGCCGAGCAGCTGCACCGACTTGCCCGCGCTGCCAAGCAGCTCCTTCGCCAGCACCATCGACTGCGTGGTGAGCGGGCAGACCGTGGTGCACTCGGAGTCCTCGAAGCCGAGCAACACCACCCGGCCGCGGAACTGGCTGAGCGACATCGGCTGGCCGAACTGGTTGACCAGCTTGAAGTCGGGGGCCGGCTTACTGCCGAGCGGCGCGCCGAGGTCAAGGTTGGGGTTCTGCTCAGCGGCGGCGCTGGCCGAGCTCATCGCCGACGGCGCGGACGGCGCCGGCGAGCCGGACCCGGAGCACCCGGCCACCGCCAGGGCGGCCGCCAGCGCCAGCCCGCTCACCCAGGTGACCGGACCGCTCATCAACTTCGCGCGCTCTAGCACGGGCCCCACGCTACTACAGCGTTACTACGTCTGGTAGTAGTTCTGGTTACCCGGCCCGGCCAGGGGCGGCCCGCTCCGGCCGCGCGCTGCCGCGGGCGGCGGCGCCGACCTCGCCGGGCAGCGGCTCGGTCGGCTCGTCGCCCACGATCACCCCGCCGCCGTGCCCCCAGGCGATGTACCGCCAGGTCAGGTTGATCAGGGTGGCCACCCGGTTCCGGTTGCCGAGCAGGAACGCCAGGTGCAGGCCGAGCCAGGCGAGCCAGGCGAGCGTGCCGGTGATGCGGGTCCCGTGAGCCAGCTGCACCACCGCCGACCGGCGGCCGATGGTCGCCATTGTGCCCTTGTCGTGGTATTCGAAAGGCTCGGTGGGCTCGCCCCGGAGCAGGTGGACGATCTGCGCGGCGGCGTGCCTGCCCTCCTGGATGGCGGGCTGCGCGAGCTGCGGCGACGGGCTGCGCTGGTCGAGAGCCATGTCGCCCGCCGCGAAGATCCGTTCGGTGCCCTCGACGCGCAGGTCGGGCTGAACGAGCAGGCGGCCGTTCTTCCCCTGCGGCAGGCCCCAGTCCGCCACCGCGTGATGGGCCGCCACCCCGGCCGTCCACACGGTAAGGTCGCTGCGCAGCGTGGTGCCGTCGGCCAGCAGCACGCTGTCCGGGGTGACCTTGCGGATCTCGGTGTTCAGCCTGATGTCCACGCCGCGCCCGACCAGCTGCCGCCGGGTGTACTCGCGGAGCTTCGGGTGAAACGGCATCAGCAGCTCCGGTGCCATCTCCACCAGCCGGATCTGCATCCGCTCGGGATCCACGTCAGGGAACGTGGCCCGCAGCACGGTGCTGCGCAGCTCGCCCAGGGTGCCGGCCAGCTCCACCCCGGTGGCGCCGCCGCCGACCATGGTGACCGCGAACTCCCGGCGGCCGTCGGGATCCGCGCTCAGCCACTCGAAGCCGTTCATGATGTGGTCACGCAGCACGATCGCGTCGGCGCGGGTGTACAGGCCGACGGTGTTCTCCTCGGCCCCCTCCAGGCCGAAGTAGTTGGCCGACATCCCGGTCGCCAGGATCAGGTAGTCGTAGCCGACCTCCCGCCCGCCCGCCAGGCGCACCACCTGCGCGGACTGGTCGATCGCGGCCAGCTCGCCCCGGATGTAGCGGGCATCGCGGCGGGTGGTGATCCCGCCGACCGGGTAGGCGACGTCACCTGGATTCAGCCCGCCGGTCGCTACCTGGTAAAGCAGCGGCTGGAAGGTGCTGTACAGGTTCTTGTCGATCACCGTGACCCGCAGCCCCGCCTTGCGCAGCCCGCTTACCGCGGACAGGCCGGCGAAGCCCGCTCCGATGATCACCACGCGCGCCGGATCCGTCATCACGCTGACCTCTGTCTCCTGTCGTGTGCCGGCGGCTGCTACCGCCTGCCGACGGCCTGCCGGCCCGGGGAGAGCCAGCGGGACGCCTCTCTCTCATAAGCATGCCCGCCGTCCTCGGCATGCCCCCGGGGGGCCGGCCCTTCCGCCCGGCCCGGCTGGTCGTCACGGGTGCCGCGGGCATAATCGTCCGCGGCCACGATGGCCGCCCCGGCCCGCGGGTTGCCCCGCCGTGCCCGGCAGCGGGTCACAGGGCGAAGGCGACCAGTTCCGGGTCGGCGCAGAACGGCGCCGTCGCCCCCAGGCGCGGGCAGGCGGTGACCACGACCGTGCCGCCGGCCTCGGCCGCGCTGCCACCGAGGCCGGACACGTCCGCGTAGAAGTGCGGCCATGGCAGCCCGGCCGAGGTCCAGCTGACCCGGCCCGCCCGGGTGGCGTACTCCCAGGCCGCGCCGCTGGCGCCGGCGTCGAGGCCGAACGCCGTGCCGCCCCTGACCACGTAGACCGCCCCGTCCCCGGGCACCGCCGACGCCGGGACGACCGCCCGGGCCCGGCCGGTCAGCGGGTCGACGCCGCCCAGCGTGCCGCCGGCCTCGGCCAGGTAAACCAGCCGCGCGGCCGGGTCGGTCCCCTCGGGCACCGCGCCGGCCGCGGACCACAGTTCCCCGCCGGTCGACCCGCTGTACGCGGTCACCCCGGCGGGCGCGGCGAACAGCACCGCGCCGTCGGTCGCCAGCGCCAGCGTGCCGGAGAACGGGCTGCCGATCGGCGAGCTGAGCGTCCGCTCGGCGCCGGTGCCCAGGTCGACGACCCGAAGCGCGGTCACCGGTGACGAGCCGAGCGCGCCGCCGGGCGACTCGGCCAGGTAGAGCGTCTGGCCGTCGACCCGCCACGGCTCGGCGCCGCCAGCCGCGCGCCGCCAGCGGACCTGCCCGGTCGCGTTGCCGTAGCTGGTCACGGCGGAGGCGCCGATCACCACGGTGGCCGCGGCGGAGGCGGCGACGGCGCCGCCGTACACCGCGGCCGGGTACCGCCTTAGCTCCCGGCCGTCGCGCGCGCTGAGTACCGCCTCGGTCCGCGACCGGCCATCCGGCGCCAGCAGTCCCACCGTGACCACGTCCGGCCACGCCCGGACCGACATGATCACCGCGCCGGGCGGCGCCGCCAGCGTCACCTGCCACCGGCGGTGGCCGGTGGCGAGGTCGTAGCCGGTCACGTCGAGCCCGATGCCGACCACCGCGAGCTTGCCGCCCGCCGCGACCAGGGCCTGCCCGGAGGCGGGCACGGTACTGCCGTCCCCGCTGTCGCCCGCTCCCCCGCCGCCCGCGTGCCAGTAGCCGGGCAGCGGCTGCGTCCAGCGCAGCGCCGACGCGGCCAGCGCATGGCAGCCGTCCCCCTGGCAGCCGACCGGGTGCGGCGCCACGTCCGAGGCGAGCACCGGGAGCGGGATGACCAGCATCGCCAGCAGGGCGACGGCGAGCGCGAACCGGCGCAGGCCCGGGCGGCGCCAGGCGGATGCCCGGGACAGGCGGGCGCGGTACCGAGGCCGGCCAGCGCGGCCCGGCCCGGGCCCCGGCGCCGGCCGCAGCCGCGGCCGGCTCCGCCACGGCAGCTGGCTCCGCCACGGCAGCCGGCTCCGGGCGGGCCGGGGCGGGCGGGCGCGGGCCGACCGGGGCCACCCGGGCCGTCCCGCCTGCCGTCGCGTCACCGTCTGCCGCCTTCGAGAGATCCGGCCGAGAACATCTCGCGATAAGGGTAAAGCGGTGCGGCGGCCAGGGCCCGCCGTTTGCCGCCCTCCGGGTGACCGGAGGCAGCCCTGCCTCGGTAGCGTTAGCCGGAGGCAAAGCGTTTGCCGAAGATACACGGAGGTACTTCATGGCCGACCGCGCACCGCTTCCGTATGACTTCCTGCCGCCCGTCCCCGCGTTCACCGTCACCAGCGAGGACGTCGCCGACGGGGAAATGCTCAGCGACCGGCAGGTCTACAACAGCTTCGGCATGTCCGGCGAGAACATCTCGCCGCAGCTGTCCTGGTCCGGATTCCCCGCCGAGACCAAGGGCTTCGCCGTCACCTGCTACGACCCGGACGCGCCGACCGGGTCCGGGTTCTGGCACTGGCTCGTCATCGACCTGCCGGCGTCGGTGACCGCACTGCCCGCCGGGGCCGGCTCGGCCGGCCGGGCGGGGCTGCCGCCGGGCGCGTTCCACGTGCGCAACGACTACGGCAGCAAGGACTTCGGCGGGGCGGCACCGCCCGCGGGCGACGCGCCGCACCGTTACGTGTTCGCGGTGCACGCCCTGGACGTCGAGTCACTCGGCATCGACTCCGACGTCACCCCCGCCGTCGCCGGGTTCAACCTGCGATTCCACACCATCGCCCGCGGCCTGACCATCCCGGTCTACGGCCACTAACGGGCGGCGCCGCTGCCCGCCGCGCGACCGCGTGGCGGGCAGCCGGGAACGGTTACTCGGCGTCCTCGGCGGGCGCGGTGCCCAGCGCGTCCTTGTGCCGCAACTCATAGTGCTTGGTCAGCGCCGCGCTCGCCGCGCCGGGCCGGTACGCGACGGTACGCTGGCAAATTTCACAGCGCGTAACAGGAAGCTGCGTTACCGTGACAGGGAAATTCTTACCGGTTGAGCGGGTCATATAACCTTCACCTGCGTCGCTGCCTATCGGCAGGCTGGCTGCAATGGGCCGACTGGCGGGCAGCCGGAATACCGGTTATTGTCCTTAAGATCTTAGCCGATGCAAGAACCAGACTCGGAGTTCGCAAGATCGCGGTTGAATACCGATCGCGACCAAACGCGTGCCCGCATTGCCGAGCTTCACCGGGTGTTCACCGCGATCGTCAGCAGTGCCCGCGACGGCTCGTCCGGTGGCGACGACGAGCACGACCCCGAGGGAGCCACCGTCGCCTACGAGCGGCAGCACGTCGCCGCGCTGCTCGCGCAGGCGAGGGAGCGCCTGGCGGCGATTGACGCCGCTTTGCGCAAAGTCAAATCGGGCCGGTATGAAATATGCGATATATGCGGCGGCCCAATTGGCGCCGAACGCCTCGCCGCCCGCCCGGCGTCGCTCATCTGCGTCCGCTGCGCCCGCACCCGCCGATAGCCGCGGGCCGGACGATCATCACCGGTGCTTATCAGGCGGCCAAGACCGGTGCCCGGTACGCGGCATTTGCCGGGCTCACGGTTAAGAGGCTACTGCTGAACACGCGACGGAACGCTACTGCGGACGGCCCGGGGTCACCGCCCCGGTCTCGTAGGCGAGGATGACCGCCTGCACCCGGTCCCGCAGCCCGAGCTTGGCCAGCAGGTGCGCGACGTGCGTCTTGACCGTCGCCTCGCTCACCACCAGGGCAGTGGCGATCTCGGTGTTCGACCGGCCCCGGGCCACCTGCAGCAGGATGTCCCGCTCGCGCGGGGTCAGCGACGCCAGCCGGGACGGCGCGGGCGCGGCCGCAGCCGGGCGGGCGGCGAACGCCTCGATGAGCCGCCTGGTCACCGACGGGGCGAGCAGCGCGTCGCCCGCCGCCGCCACCCGCACCGCCGTGATCAGGTCGGCCCGCGGCGCGTCCTTGAGCAGGAAGCCGCTCGCCCCTGCGCGCAGCGCCTCGTACACGTAGTCGTCCAGGTCGAAGGTGGTGAGGATGACCACCTTGGGCGCGCCCGGGCCGGCCGCGGTCAGCTGCCGGGTGGCCGCCAGGCCGTCCATTACCGGCATCCTGATGTCCATCAGCACCACGTCGGGGCACTCGGCCGCGGCCAGCGCCACCGCCGCCGCGCCGTCCGCCGCCTCACCCGCCACCGCCAGCCCGGCCGCCTCCAGGATCAGCCGGAAACCGGCCCGGACCAGCTCCTGGTCGTCCGCCACGAGCACCCGCAGCGGGGCCGCGCCGCCCCCCGCCGCCAGCGGACCGCCCGGGTCAGGGCCGCCGCTCATGAAAGCGGCAGCCGGGCGGTGACGGAGAAGCCGCCGTCCCCGGCCGGCCCCAGGGCGAGGAAGCCGCCGCACGAGGCGACCCGCTCGGCGATGCCCGCAAGGCCGTACCCCGGGCCGCCGGCCATCACCGTGGCCGGGCCGGCCACCCGGGCCGCGCGGGCGCCCGGCCCCGGGCCGCTGTTGCCCACCTCCACCACCAGCTCGGCCGGCCCGTAGCAGACCCGGACGGCGGCGGCCGAGCCCGGCGCGTGCCGCACCGCGTTGGTCAGCGACTCCTGCAGGATGCGGTAAGCGGTCAGGTCGATGCCCGGCGGCAGCGCCGTCACCGGGCCGGACACCTCGCACGTCACCCTGAGGCCGGACCCGCGGGCCGCGTCGACCAGCTGGTCAAGGTCCGACAGGGACGGAACCGGGGCCAGCCGCACCCGTTCTGACTCGGGGTCTTCAGTGAACCTGAGCACCCCGAGCAGGCGCCGCAGCTCGGTCATCGCGGTGCGCGCGGTCGACCCGATGAGGTCGGCCGACGCGGCCGCCGCCTCCGGGCGGGCGGGCAGCAGCGCGCCGACCGCCTCCGCCTGCACCGCCATCAGGCTCACGTGGTGCGCCACCACGTCATGCAGTTCCCGGGCGATCCGCAGCCGCTCGGCCGCCGCCGCGCTGGCGGCCGCCCGGTCGAGCGCCGCCTCGGCCCGGGCAGCCCGGGAGGCCGCCGCCGCCAGCGCCGCCCGGCGGTAGCGGCTCAGCGTGCCGACTCCCCAGGCCGCGCCGAAGATGAACACCTGAATGATCGCGTCGTACGGCTGGTTGTGCCCGGGCAGCGCCTGGGACCAGGCGATGCCGCCCGAGATCCCCGCCACCGTCAGCCAGCGCAGCAGCAGGCCGCTCCGCTCGGCCACCGTCGCGCAGGCGATGGCCGGGGCCAGCGGCAGCGGCGCGTACCCGAACAGCAGCGCGTCGTAGACGTTGCGGATGAGGCCGCTGGCGATGAGGGCAGGCACCGGGAGCAGCCGCCGCAGCGCCAGCGGCAGGCACTGGCCGGCCACCAGCAGCAGGGCCAGCCAGGCCGGGTGCATCTGGGACCGGTAGGGCACGATCGACAGCAGGTTGAGCACGGCCAGGGCGACGGCCAGGGCGGTGTCCTGGGCCACGTCACGGCGGCGCGGCGGCAGCGCCGCGTACCGGGCGCTGGCGCGGGCGACCAGGTCCCCGGGGCGGGAACGCGGCCGCCGGGCGGCGCCGCGGAACGCGGCCCCGGCTGCTGCCAGGCCGCTCGCCGCGCCCGGGGCCGTCTGCGTCACAGACCGATGGTAAAGGGCACCGGTAGCCGCTGCCATCGCCCGCCAGCCGGATACCGGGGTTCATCCTCACGGGTGAGGCGCGTCCGGCCGGCCGCCCCGGACCATAGCGGCCATGGATACGATCACCGCCGCGGCGCCCGCTCCCACCGCCGCGTCCCGCGCTCTCGCCAGCAAGGCGGTATGGCTGGTGGCGGCGGCCGCGTTCGCCGCGGAAATGGCCCTCAGCGCCCGCTACGGGTACGTCCGGGACGAGCTCTACTTCCTCGCCTCCGGACAGCACCTGGCGGCGGGCGGGGTGGACCAGCCGGAGCTGACACCGCTCCTGGCCCGGCTTGACGCGCTCGTCACCGGCAACACCCTGGTCGGGCTGCGGGCGCTGCCCGCGCTCGCGTTCGCCGGCCTGGTGCTGCTCACCGGCTCGATGGCACGGCAGCTGGGCGCCAGCCGGCCCGGCCAGCTGGTCGCCGCGCTGGCTACCGCGTGCTGCGCCGAGTACCTGGGGGCCATGCACGAGCTGACCACCACCACGCCCGACTTCTTCTGCTGGACGGTGGCGCTGCTGCTCATCACCAGGCTGCTGACCAGCCGTGACCCGCGCTGGTGGGTAGCGGTCGGCGCCGCCGCGGGCGTCGGCCTGGCGGCCAAGTGGAACATCGGCTTCCTGCTGGCCGGGCTGCTGCTCGGGTTCGCCTGCACCCCGTCCGCGCGGCCGCTGCTACGCAGCCGCTACCTGGCCGCGGGGGCGCTGCTGGCCGCTGCCCTGGCCGCGCCCGACATCGCCTGGCAGGCCGCGCACGGCTGGCCCAACCTGGACGTGTTCGGCGCGCTGCAGCAGGACGCGTGGGCCAACCGGGCGTTCTACTGGCCCGCCCAGCTGCTGTACACCAGCATCGTGCTGGCCCCGCTGTGGGTCCGCGGCCTGGTGGCGGCACTGCGCTCGGCGGCGTTGCGGCCGGCCGGGATCGCGGCGATGGCGGTGATCGCCGTCCAGTTCGTGCTCGGCGGCAAGCCGTACTACCCCGGCGGCGTTTACCCGTTCCTGTTCGCCGCGGGCGCGGCCGCGCTGTTCACCGGTGCAGGCGCCGCCCAGGCGGGCCGCGGCCGGCCCGTCGTCCGGCACTGGGCCCGGTACTGCGCCTGGTTCTGCGCTGGCGCGGCTGTCAGCTCGGTCATCTCGCTGCCGGTGCTGCCCGCCGCGGCGCTCGCCCGGTTCCCCGCCCAGAAGGTCAACTACGACCTGGGCGAGCAGATCGGCTGGCCGTCGGAGGTCAGGCTGCTGGCCAGCGTGTGGCGCGCGCTGCCATCGCCCGAACGGGGGCGGGCGACCCTGCTCGCGGGCAACTACGGCGAGGCGGGCGCGGTGGCCAGGTACGGGCCGTCACTCGGGCTGCCCGCCGTCTACAGCGGCGCGAACAACTTCTGGCTGTGGGGACCGCCGCCCGCCGCCGACACCGCGGCGGTCGCCGTCGGCATCGACCCGGTGCTCCTGCGCCGCGAGTTCACCCAGGTCAGGCTGGTTGCCCGGTGGAACAACGGGCTCGGCGTGGCCGACGACGAGCAGGGCACCCCGGTCTACCTCGCCACCGGGCTGCGCGGCGGGTGGGCACAGGCGTGGCCGGCGTTCCGGCACTACGACTAGGCGGTCCGCGCCGGGCCTGGTGGTCAGCTCAGCTGCTCACCGCAGCCCGCCGCGTCGTAGCCGGGCAGGCTCGCCAGCTGGGCCAGCAGCCACGGCGAGGCCAGCGCCTTGAGCAGCGCCTGCACCTCGCGGGAGGCGGCGTGCGCGGCCGGGATGACCAGCCGGAAGCGTTCCTCGGCGAGCGGGATGAAGGCGAGGCCGTACGCCAGCGCGGCCGGCTCGCTCGCCACCCCGGCGACGGCCAGGCCGGCGCTGACCGCCGCCGCCACCTGCAGGTGGCCGGCCGCCTGGGCTTCGTAGCCGGGCAGCTCGGCCGGGTCGATGCCGAACCGCCGCCGCTCGGCGTCGAGCAGGCGGCGGGCCTGGGCGCCCGGCTCGCGGTTGACGATCCGCAGCCGGCTCCGGGCGATGGAGTCCAGGCCGGTGACGGCGGCCCGCAGCGCGGGCCGCAGCGCGATGCCCTCGCGCCAGGCGGTGAACCCGACCACGTCGGCGTCAGCGGGCAGCGGCTGGCCGCCCGCGTCGTCGCCGGCCGCGTCGTCGCCGGCCGCGTCGTCGCCGGCCGCGGCTGACGACCGGGCCGGGTGCCCGCCGGACCGGTGCGCCCGGTCCTTCCCGGCCGCGTGTACGCCGGCCACGTGCACCAGGCCCGCGCGCGCCAGGCGGAGGGCAGCGGCCGAGCCGCAGGGCCACCAGGCGAAGGCGACCGGCGGGTCGAGCAGGGCGAGCGGGTAACCGAGCAACGGCAGCGCCGGGTCACAGCCCGCCACCACCAGCGTGGGGCGCAGCGGGCCGATCGGGCGGACCGAGATCATCCCGGGCTCGGCGTCCGGGCCGCCGCCCGCGAGGGGGGCGTGGGCGACGGGGGCGTGAGCGACGGCGGCGTGAGCGACGGCGAGCCCCCCGGCGGGCAGGAAGCCCATGTTCGCCCCGGTGTCGCCGCGCAGCGGCAGTGCGACGAGCCGGCCGCCGACCGGGGCGAGCGACACCCGCTCGCCCCGGTCGGTGACCGGGGCGAGGGGCAGCGCGTCCACCGGCGCGGCGGGCTCCCCCGGCCCGAACAGTTCCTCCACCGACAGGCCGAGCGCCTGGGCGAGCGCCAGCGCCACCCGCAGCGACGGGTCGGAGTGCCCCGACTCGACCGCCGAGACCGCCTGCCTGCTCACCCCGGCCATCGCTGCGAGCTGCTGCTGGGAGAATCCGCGGGCCTGGCGCGCGAGCCGCAGGTTGGCCCCAGTGCCGCCGGGTGCATCTGTCATGGTCGGATGGTAGGCGATCACGCTTCCGCCGCCGCGCGCCTGCCTAAGATCGGAGCACCATGAAGAGTGAGATCATCCGGGTAAGCACCGGGTCGCAGGAGACCGTGGCGGACATCACCAGGCAGTGCGCGGAGTTTGCCCGCACCGCGTCCGCCGGCGGCGACGGACTGCTCCACGTGTTCGTGCCGCACGCCACCGCGGGCATCGCGATACTCGAAACCGGCTCCGGCAGCGACGATGACCTGCTGGCAGCGCTGGCCGCGCTGCTGCCCGCCGACGACCGCTGGCGGCACGCGCACGGGACGCGCGGGCACGGGCGGTCCCACGTGATGCCCGCCCTCGTCCCCCCGTACGCGACGATCCCGGTCCTCGGTGGCCGGCTGGCCCTCGGCACCTGGCAGTCGGTCACGCTCGTCGACGTGAACGTAGACAACCCGGACCGGCAGGTACGCCTGTCGTTCCTGGCCGGCTGAGTCGTCCCTGGCCGGCTGAACCGCCTGAGCCTGGTAGCCGACATCGTTTCCATTGGGATAACTACCCGATGAGGCGGTGGCACCGGAACCGGGTTGCGGATACCTTAGGTAGTCCCGATCAGGTTTCATGTCGCCAACCGCCTGCACCGCCGCAGCGCGCCGGCGGATGAGTCATCGGCCGGGCCCGGCCTGATAGCTGTTGATGATGAGGTGATGACGACTATGGCCCGCATCGTTGTCATTGGCGACTTGATGACAGACACCGTCGCGCACGCGACGCTGCCGCTAGCCCGCGGCAGCGACACCCCCGCGAAGGTAACCACCCACGGAGGCGGCTCCGGGGCCAACATCGCCGCCTGGCTTGGCGCCGACGGCGCCGACGTGGCGTTCATCGGCCGCCGCGGCGCGGACATCCCCGGCCGGAACCGCGATATGGAGCTGATGGGCTACGGCGTCGACGCGCGGCTGGTGATGGACCCGGAGCGGCCCACCGGCACCTGCGTCGTGATGGTGACGCACAAGGGCGAGCGGACGATGCTGTCCGACCCGGGCGCGAACGCCGCCCTGTCCCCCGACGACCTGCCCCCCGACCTGTTCGTGCCGGGCGCGCACCTGCACGTGTCCGGGTACACGCTGCTGTCGGAAGGATCGCGGTCGGCCGCGCTCGCCGCGCTCGACTTCGCGGGCCGGGTCGGCATGTCCACTTCGGTCGACGGCGCGTCGGCGGCGCCGCTCGAGCGGGTCGGTGCCGAGCCGTTCTTCGAGCTGACCGGCAACGCGCTGCTGCTGTTCGTGAACACCACCCAGGCGCGGGTGCTCACCGGCCGGGACGACCCGGAGGCGGCCGCCCGGGTGCTCACCGCCTGGTACCCGCAGGTGGTCATCAAGCTCGGCAGCGAAGGCGCGCTGTTCTTCGCCAACGGCCGTCCGCCGGTGCGGGTGCCGGCACCGCCGATCGAGCGGGTTATCGACGGCACCGGCGCGGGCGACGCCTTCGTGGCCGGGTTCCTGCCCGCCTGGCAGGACAAGAAGCCGCCGATGGAAGCCCTGGCCAGCGGCTGCCGCCTGGCCGCGCACGCGCTCAACCTCATCGGGGCCCGCCCGGTCATGTAGCCGCGGGCCCGCCCGGTCAGGCCGCCGCGGTGGCCGCGCGGTCAGGCGTCCCCGCTTCGGGATCCGCCGCACGCCGCCTGCCTGCGGTGTGGTATCCAGTCCGGCATGACGGGGTACCTCACGGAGTTGTTTTCTCTTGACGGCCGGGTTGCGGTCGTCACCGGCGGTAGTTCCGGGATCGGTCAGGGGATGGCCTCCGCCCTGGCGCTGGCCGGCGCGCGGGTGGTAATCGTGGCCCGCGATCCGGCCCGGCTGACGGCGACCTGCGAGTCGCTGCGCGACGCGGGCGGCCAGGCGGCCTGGGTGAGCGCCGACCTGGCCGACCGGGCTGAGGCCCGGCGGGCCGCGTCAGCCGCGTCGGCCGCCTTCGGCGAGCCGGACATCCTGGTCAACTGCGCGGGGCTGAATCTGCGGCCGCCGCTCGGCGCGCTGCCGGAAGAGCACTGGGACCTGATGACGGCGGTGAACATGACCGCGCCGTTCCTGCTCGGCCAGCGCTTCGGCCCGCCGATGGCCGCACGCGGCTGGGGACGGATTATCAACGTCACCTCGCAGCAGGCGCAACGGGCGTTCGGCAACAGCGGCGGCTACGGTGCGTCCAAGGGCGGCCTGGCCGCGCTCACCCGGTCCCAGTCCGAGGCCTGGGCCCCGTCCGGCGTGTGCGTCAACTCGGTCTGCCCGGGGTTCGTCGCCACCCCGCTGACGGCCGCGGTGGCGGCCGACCCGGCCCGGTCGGCCGCCCTGGCCGCCCGCACGCACGTCGGCCGCAACGGCCAGCCAGCCGACTTCGCCGGCGTCGCCGTCTTCCTCGCCTCAGCCGCCAGCGACTACGTCACCGGCCAGACGATCTACGTAGACGGCGGCTTCTCCGCCGCCTGACCAGCGCCACGCCGGGCCGGCCGGCCTGGTCACGTCGGCGACCTCCCCGCGCCACATCGGCGTCCGCGACTTCCCATCAGTTCGGCTGCTTTTCCCCACTCCCCATCAGTTCGGCTCGGTCTGCTGACCGAAATGCCCCTTTTATGCCATCCAAAGTGATGGGAAGTGGGGCGGGCGGCCCGGGGAGAGCGGGCGGCCCGGGGAGAGCCGGCGCCCAGGGAACAGCCGGCGCCCAGGGAACAGCCGACGCCCAGGGAACAGCCGACGGCCAGGGAACAGCCGACGGCCAGGGAAGAGCCGGCGTCCCGGGAAGAGCCGGCGGCCAGGGAAGAGCGGGCGTCCCGGGAAGAGCCGGCGTCCAGGGAAGAGCGGGCGGCCCGGGGAGAGCCGGCGTCCCGGGGTTGGGCATGCCTGAGCGCGCAGGCATGCTGGGGAGCGCGGGGTTGCGGCAGGACGCGGGGGCCGAAGCGGGCGGGCAGGCCTGAGGCGGCCGGGACGAGAGGGGGCGGGAGACCGACGTGGTACGGGCAGCAGCCGGCTCTGGTACGGGCAGCAGCCGGCTTACCCCGCGGGGCCCGCCACCCCGGTGCGGGAGGAAGCCAGCTAGGGGGTGCGGAAGGGGGTGCCGAGGCGGGTTAGCAGGCGGGTGATGGCGTTGCCCGAGCCGTCGCGGCGGCCGGTCATGCCGGACAGGTCCACGATGACGCCTGCCTCGGTCGCGCCGACCACCGGGGCCGGGCCGACCCAGGCCTGGATCAGGCCGTCCTCGCCCTTCAGGAAGCGCTGGCAGCGGACGCCGCCGGTGGCGCGGCCCTTGGCCGGGTACTCGCTGAACGGGGTGACCTTGACCGACGCGCCGCCGGTGCCGGGCAGGGCGCCCGAGCGGCCGGCCGTCGTCACCACCACCGCCTCGGCTGCGGGGTCGGCGGCCGGGTCGCCCGCCCCCGGCTGACGGGCGGCCGGGCCGACCGCGCCGAACCACAGCACGCTCGCGGCGCCGTCCAGCCGGACACCCGCCATGCCCGCGGCCGGGCGGCCCTGCGGGCGGACCGCGCCGGCCGGGAAGTGCAGCAGCTGCGCGTCGCTGGTGACGAAGACAAGCTCCGCGTCGTCGCTGGCCAGGTAGGCGGCGCCGACCACCCGGTCGTCGTCCTTGAGCGTGATCAGCTCGAACTCGTCGCGGTTGGCCGGGTAATCCGGCTGCACCCGCTTGACCACGCCGGACGCGGTGCCGAGGGCCACACCGCTCGACTCGCCGCCGTCCAGCGCCGCCAGCGCGAGCACGGACTCGCCGTCGGCCAGGCCGGGAACGAACTCAGCGACCGGGTGCCCGGATGACAGCACGCTGCCGGCAGCAGCCGGGGCCGCGCCGTCCGCGGCGGCGGCGGCCGACGCCGGGATCTCGATAACGCTCACCCGGATCATCCGGCCGGTGCTGGTGACCGCGCCGATGGTGGCCCGGGCGGTGGTCGCCAGCGAGCACGCCACCAGGTCGGCTGCGCTGCCCGCGCGGGGAGCAGCGTCCGGCTGCCCGGCGGAGCCCCGCCCCCGTTCGGGACCGCCCTGGTTCGGGTCTGCCTGGGCCGGCCGGGGCAGGCGGGCCAGCAGGCCGGTCGCGGACAGCACCACCAGGCACGGGTCATCGGTGACCTCGAGCGGCACCGCGGCCGCCACTGCCGCGCCCGCCTCCGTCAGCACGGTGCGGCGCGGGGTGCCGAACTTCTTCGCCAGGTCGGCCATCTCGCCGCTGACCAGGTCCCTGAGCCGGTCGTCGTTGTCCAGGATCTCGGTCAGCGCGGCGATCTCGGCCCGCAGCGTCTCCTGCTCCCGCTCCAGCTCCAGCTTGTCGAACCGGGTCAGCCGGCGCAGCGGGGTGTCCAGGATGTACTGCGCCTGGATCTCCGAGAGGTCAAAGACCTGCACCAGGCGGCGCTTGGCCTCGGCCGAGTCGTCGCTGGTGCGGATGACCGCGATGACCTCGTCGATGTTGAGCAGCGCGACCAGGATGCCGTCGACCAGGTGCAGCCGGTCCTGGCGCTTGCGCCGCCGGAACTCGCTGCGCCGCCGGGTCACGTCCAGCCGGTGCTCGATGTAGATGCTCAGCAGCTCGCGCAGGCCCAGGGTGCGCGGCTGGCCGTCGACCAGGGCCACGTTGTTGATGCCGAAGGTCTCCTCCATCGGCGTGAGCCGGTAGAGCTCGGTCAGCACCGCGTCCGGGTTGAAGCCGGCCCGGACCTCGATCACCAGGTTGAGGCCGCGGTGGCGGTCGGTGAGGTCCTTCAGGTCGGAGATACCGGTGATCTTCTTGGCCTGGACCAGGTCCTTGATCCGGGTGACGACTTTCTCCGGGCCGACGCCGTAGGGCAGCTCGGTCACCACGATGCCGGTCTTGCGCGCGTTGAGCTGCTCGATCCGAGCGGTGGCGCGGGTGCGGAAGATGCCGCGGCCGGTCTGGTACGCCTCGCGGACACCGTCCAGGCCGACGATGTGCCCGCCAGTCGGCAGGTCCGGGCCGGGAACGTACTTCATCAGCTGGGCGAGGCTGGCGTCCGGGTGCTTGAGCAGGTGCCTGGCGGCGGTGATGACCTCGGTCAGGTTGTGCGGCGCCATGTTGGTCGCCATCCCCACCGCGATCCCAGCCGTGCCGTTGACCAGCAGGTTGGGGATGGCGGCGGGCAGTACCTGGGGCTCGGTTTCCTGGCCGTCGTAGTTGGGCCCGAAGTCGACGGTGTCCTCGTCGATGCTCTCCACCATGGCCATCGCGGCCTCGGTCGGCCGGCACTCGGTGTACCGCATGGCGGCGGGCGCGTCGTCGCCGCCCAGGCTGCCGAAGTTGCCGTGCCCGTCGACCAGCGGCAGCCGCATCGCCCAGGGCTGGGCCAGCCGCACCAGCGCGTCGTAGATCGCGCTGTCGCCGTGCGGGTGCAGGCGGCCCATCACGTCGCCGACCACGCGGGCGCACTTGACGTGCCCGCGG
>Ga0265338_10003425_pt1 | contig 22356 bp, 22 predicted proteins | sample 42126metaG_FD_193579 | JGI IMG/M metagenome (GOLD analysis project Ga0265338, IMG submission 193579) | Rhizosphere microbial communities from Carex aquatilis grown in University of Washington, Seatle, WA, United States - 4-21-26 metaG | ecosystem: Host-associated > Plants > Roots > Rhizosphere... | reverse complement strand
GTGGTCCAGGCAAGTGGAGGCCGCCTGGGCCACGATGGCGCCAAATTCCTTTACGACATTTACAACGGCAGCAGCGGCGCGATCGCGCTCCACGACATCACCCAGGGCAATACCTCCGTCCCCTGCACCTCCGGTACGCCAGACTGCCAGGCGGTAGGCAGCTCGTTCTTCCTCAGCGGTTACAACACCAACGCGGGCTACGACCTGGCAACCGGTCTCGGCAGCGTGGATGCCACCAAGCTGATCGCGGCCTACACCGTCTACACCGGGGCGGTCCGGGCGGTACTGACCTCTCCCACGCCGGGCACCACCCTCACCGGAACCAGCGCCACCTTCACCTGGACAGCCGGCAGCGGTGTCACCAAGTACGAGTTCCGGTTGGGTACCACGGGGCGTGGCTCGAGCGACGTGTACAACGCCTCCGGAACATCCACGACTGCTCTCTCAAGCCCACTGATTACCAATATTCCCGCCTTCGGTGTAACGCTCTACGCCCGGCTGTATTCGTATATCAATGGTGCCTGGCAATACAACGACTACACCTACATCGAGTCCGGCACCCCGGTTAAGGCTGCTCTGACCTCTCCCGCGCCGGGCAGCTACCTCACCGGCTCCAGCGCAACCTTCAGTTGGACCACCGGAGGCGGCGTCACCAAGTACGTCTTCCGGTTGGGCACCACCGGCCACGGCTCCAGCGACGTGTATAACGCAGCGGGCACGAGCACAACGGCACTGACCACCGGCGTGGTCAACAATATCCCTCTCAACGGCGCCACCCTGTTTGCCCGGCTTTACTCCTACATCAACGGAGCCTGGCAGTACAACGACTACACCTACACGGAGGCCGTGCCTGCTCCGGCAGTTTTGACTTCTCCCACACCGGGCAGCACCCTCACTGGCTCGAACGCCACCTTCAGCTGGACATCCGGCGTGGGCGTCACCAAATACGAGTTCCGCCTGGGCACCACCGGCCCGGGCTCGAGAGACGTGTACAACTCGGCGGAAGCCACCACGACGGCTCTCTCCACCGGCGTGGTCAACAATATCCCTCTCAACGGCGCCACCCTGTTTGCCCGGCTTTACTCCTACATCAACGGAGCATGGCAGCACAACGACTACACCTACACGGAGGCCGTGCCTGCTCCGGCGGTCTTGACTTCTCCCACACCGGGCAGCACCCTCACTGGCTCGAACGCCACCTTCAGCTGGACATCCGGCGTGGGCGTCACCAAGTACGAGTTCCGCCTGGGCACCACCGGCCCGGGCTCGAGAGACGTGTACAACTCGGCGGAAGCCACCACGACGGCTCTCTCCACTGGCGTGGTCAACAACATCCCTCTCAACGGTGCAATGCTCTATGCGCGGATCTACTCGTACATAAACGGAGCATGGCAGCACAACGACTACATCTACACGGAGGCCGTGCCTGCTAAGGCGGTCTTGACTTCTCCCGCGCCCGGCAGCACCCTCACTGGCTCCAGTGCCACCTTCACCTGGTCAGCCGGCGTGGGAGTCACCATTTACGAGTTCCGCCTGGGCACCACCGGCCCGGGCTCGAGAGACGTGTACAACTCGGCGGAAGCCACCACAACGGCTCTCACCACCGGCCTGATCAGCAATATTCCTACCAGCGGCGCCACGCTCTATGCGCGGATCTACTCCTACATAAACGGAGCCTGGCAGCACAACGACTACACCTACGCGGAACAGTAGGCAAAGGAATCGGAGGATAAGATACCTATTCGCTGCGGGTTGCCCGATCCCGATGATCGTTCCAAACCAAGCTGAGGGTGCCCCCGGTCCCGGTCCCTCGCATTTGGGGACCGGGGAGCCGTGCGATCAACCAACCCTGACAACTGAAAACTGACGACTCACCCAATCCCAAACCCCTGCCGAATCATCCTCCTTGCCGCCTTGGCGACGTGTATCTGTTTTGATTGTAACGATTTAGCCTCTATTCTGGCGTGCTAGCCAGATTCCACCCCCAAACGCACCATTTATTGTGCAGAATCATGTGCCGCCGGGGTCCGCCGTCGAGCGGAAAAGGCGGCCATTAGGCGAAAACATCCACCACTCCGCCGGGAATCGGGGAACATGATTTCGCTGGCGGGTGGCCCAGTCCCGATGATCGTTCCAAACCAAGCTGAGGGGGGCCCCCCCATCCTTCGCTTTTTTCTAGCGAATGGTGGGAAACCGGCACCGGTGCGCGTGCCTCAAACCCGATATCTTCGCCACCTCTTCCCTTTTGCCAAAAATCTTGCCCAAAAATGACCCGTTTTTCTGCACCATTCTTGGTGCAAAACACCCTCCCGACCCCATGCTGTCAAGCCCCCACCCTGTGGAAAACTCCCGTAATCGCCAGATTACAAAAGAGAAAAAGTTTCTGTCCAAATTACGGGCCTTAAGTAGCCAGGGGAGTATGATCTATCTTAGATGGGGGAAATTGCGGAGAGACCGCAGCCCCAGCACAGGCTTTCACTGAAAGGCATGGCCACTGGCCGTGCCTTTCGTGTTTTAACGCCAGGCGAAAAGGAGAACGGCCATGCACAAATCACTCGAAACAGGCGCGTAATTCACTGCACTTTCGGCACACATCTCTCACAATCCACAAGACATAGCCGTTTTTATTTTCGCGTGTTGCGCGCCCCGCCGGCGCGGCTGATCCCTGGTCCCTGTTCCCTGATCCCTGTCTTATTGCCCCACCGCCAGAACCCCCAGCAGCAGGATCCACGCCGCCCCCAGCGTATGCCAGTACCACCCAGTGATATCAATGGCGATCTGCCGTGACTCGACCCGCCCCAGCCAGCCCAGTGCCGTCACGCAAAGAAACAGCGCCAGAATCCCCAGAACAAGGTGGCTGGCATGCAGCCCCGTGACCACGTAGAAGAAGTAGCTGGCCGGCGTGGAAAGCTGGTTAAACGCAAAGCCTTGCGCGGTAAGCTGCTTCCATGCAATTACTTGGCCGGTGACGAATGCGGCGCCCAGCACCAGCGTTGCAGCCAGCCAGGGCAGCGCGCGCCTCAGCGCAGGTTTACCCATCCCCAGCCACTCCTCCAGCACGTCGATCTCCCGGAAAATGTTGCGCCGCGCCATCTCCATCGTCAGGCTGCTGAGAATGAGAAATGCCGTATTGAGGTAGACGATGGGTGGAAGCTGGATGGGGTGCCAGTCCCCGATCATCTCGTGGCTGCGCGGGTCCATGTGCATGCCCGCCTGGCGGGCAAAGAACAGCACCACCAGCGCGGCAAAAAACATCATGTCGCCGGCAAGAGCAAAGAAAACAAAGAAGCGCACGCGCTGCAGCCGCTCGCGTGGTCCATGTCTGGGATTTTGCCAGTCGTCGTCCCCTCCGCCGCCACCGCCGCCGGTTGGACGCCGGTCAACCGGCGGTTTGCCGCCGATGCCGGGTTCTTTGCGTTCAATTTCCGCCGGGGCTCGCGTGAAGGCGATGGGCATTGGAGGCCTCTGTTGAAGCGGGGTGAACCCCACTCATGCTTGGACGCAGGGAGGGAGACATGAGATGGTCGAAATCGCTGGGGAAACAAATCAGAGCCGACCGCAGGCTATTCTTTTGACCCGTATTGACCGCGGACGGTTTCAACAAACAGACGGTGGACCCGACGATCAGAGGATAGCTCAGGATGGAAGGTCGCGGCCATTAAATTTCCCTGGCGTACCAGAACAGGGGACTCGTCGCGGCGGGCGAGGACTTCGACGGCGGGGCCGGTCTGGGCGATTCGCGGGGCGCGGATGAAGACCATTTCCAGGGGTTCGCCGGGCAGGGAAGAGGGCACGGTGAGGATGGAGGAGTCGATCTGGCGGCCGTAGGCGTTGCGTTCCACGGTGGCGTCGAGCAGGCCGAGGGACTTTTGCGGCGGGTGGGTGACCGTGCGCGCCAGCAGGATGCAGCCGGCGCAGGTGCCGAAGACGGGTTTGGTGGCGGCGAAGTCGCGCAGGCGGTCGAAGAAGCTGCTGCCGGCCGGATACGGGCGGTCGGAATTCGTTCGCTCCAGATTCGTCCTTTCAAGGAACTTGAGCATGGTGGTAGATTCGCCGCCGGGGAGAATGAGGCCATCCAGGGTGTCGAGCTCGCCGGGATTGCGGACCTCGACGGGATCGGCGCCGGCTTCAGTGAGGGCGGCGGCGTGGGCGGCGTAGTCGCCCTGGATGGCGAGCACGCCGATTCGGGGACGGGTGCGGTCCACTGGAACTTCCTCGATTGGTCGCTTGCTTTCCTTAATCTCGGTCAATTTCAATCACCGTTTTTACCCCGGAAACCCGATTGGAGATTCGCTTCTGGATAAGGACTGCCAAGGCTCATTCTAGCGGTTCAACGACAAATATGCCGTTGACCACATAATGTATTTGAGTACATAATTAGAGAATAGCGTGGGAAGTCGAGATCACGGACGAGTTTGCGGAGTGGTGGAACGAGCTGACCGAAGACGCGCAAGACGATGTGGCTTTTGTAGTTAACCTTCTCAGGGACCAGGGGCCGGCCTTAACGAGGCCTTACGCCGATACGGTTCGCGCATCTGCCTTTCCCAATATGCGCGAACTGCGCGCGCAACATGCGGGCCGACCGTATCGCATCTTGTATGCGTTCAATCCGCGACGAACAGGGATTCTGCTTATCGGTGGCGACAAGACTGGCAATCTCAGGTGGTATCAGGAGTTTGTGCCGAAGGCGGATGAAATCTACGCGCAGCATCTGCGGGAGATTGAAGGGGAGTAGAAATGGCGAGGAATTTCAGAGAGCTGGAAGCTAAGATGTCGCCTGAGCGCCGGGCTCGGGTGGCGGCGCGGGTGAAGGAGGAGTTGGCAAAGATGCCGCTGCACCAGCTTCGCAACGCCCGCGAAATGACGCAGACACGCCTGGCCGAAGTGCTGGAGATGGACCAGGGCAACATCTCCAAGCTGGAAAAGCGGACCGATATGTACCTCAGCACGCTGCGCAGCTACGTGGAGGCGATGGGCGGGACGCTGGAGATTCGCGCCGTGTTCCCCGACGGCGACGTGAAGATCGATCTGCTGAACAAGCTGTCTGCGTGAGCACCTGCGGTGCGGCAGCCGGCTTCGGCGCGGGGAATCAACGTGGATGGCTACACGTCCTTCGCCAGAAAAGAGCGAAGAATTAAGGGCACCCGGCGGATTGAGATGTAGGCCACCCGCCCGATTCTAATTCACCGCAAAAGAGTAGAAGAAGTCGGCAACCATGTTCTGTTCAAAGAAAAAAACATATTGCCCTGGAGATAGTGCGCTTCTCGGAGTCAGAAGGTAATACCCATCAGCATACTCGGAAGTCGAAAATGATACGTCGTTTGTTCCGTCGGCTGGCCGAAATGTTCGTTGATCTTTTTCCTGCTTTAACATTCGTAGCGAGAAATAGCGTACGGATTTATCCGGCAGATGTACAACAAATGCATATTTACCAGTGCTGTCCAAGACTGTCGAAGAACTTGCCTTTTTGATTTTCAATATCTTGTGACCCGCTGGAAACGAATCATAGGACGATACATTTTTTTCTTCCTGAAGAGGCGTCAAGACCCCGTCTTTTAGCGCGAAGAATTGACCAATCTCTTCCGGCTTTGGAATAGACAGAGAGTTCTCTTTGGGCTGATTCTGAGCAGCTGCACACATAGCGAATGATAGGAGAAAGAGGAATTGCAGAACTGCCATACAGAGAGTAATGCTCTTTTTCATGTGATTTACCTCCCGTTAATTGACTTACTGAACGATCATAAGCCGGGTGCCTCATCCTTGCGCATTTTTCCATGCGCAAGGATGGTAAGAATGGAGGCCAGTGCGAGCGGACAGCGAGCGTCTGCCGCAGCGCGGGTGCCGGCCGGATCGCTTCAGGCGGGCACGTAGCGCTCGATTGAGAGGTCCTTTGCGCGGGCTCTGGTTCTGGACACGTCATAGGCCAACTGCATGCGCAACAGGTGGTCCATTTGCGGGCCGAATGCCTTTTCGATGCGCAGCGACCAATCGGGAGTCAGCGCGGACTTGCCGTGGAGAAGATAGGAAAGAGTGGCACGGCGCACCTGCAAGATGGCTGCGGCCTTGGACACGCTGAGGCCGAGAGCTTCAATGATTTCGGTCCGGATCAGGTCGCCTGGATGAGGCGGGTTCTTCATGGGCGCTCCCTCAGGGACGGCAAATGCCTGTGCGCTTTGTGTCGACCAAGCCCGGGCCTGAAGGCCGCCGAAGTTATCGGCTGCATTCAGGGGCATGAATGCCCCTGCTCCCTCCGAAAATGCCCCTTGCTCCTTCCTGAAATGCCCCATGTTCCTTCCTGAAATGCCCCATGTTCCTTCCTGAAATGCCCCATGTTCCTTCCTGAAATGCCCCATGTTCCTTCCTGAAATGCCACCGCTCCTTCCGTCTCCTAACGCGGGAAGAGCGCGGGTGGGTGCGCCAAAAACGCGTCTGCGGTCCGCACATCCTCTGGCTCCTGTCGCCTGATATTATTCGAGGCTCGGTCTCAAACTGAGCGATCGAGGAATGAAATGAATCGGCTTCATCGCTGCCTCGCGTGCCTTGCCATAGTCCTCTTCTGCTCCTCCTCACCCACTGCCGCAGCGCGGGAAATCAACCTCACCATCGGCAAGCAGGAAGTGCTCGACTCCAAAGTACTTGGCGAAAAGCGCGATATCCTTGTTTACGCGTCGCCGCAGTTGAAGCCCGGCGCTCCCTTGCTGGTTCTGCTGGATGCTGACTGGAACTTCCAGAATGTTGCCGTGAGTGTGCAGCATCTGGTCTCGAACGGCCGCTTGCCGCCCATGGTGGTAGCGGGGATTGTGAACACCAACCGGGGCCGCGATCTTACGCCCACTCTGGACGGCGCTGAGTTTGCGGCGGGCCCCTCGGACCGGTTCCTCTCCTTTATTGCCGACGAGCTGATTCCGCACATGGCTGCCGAATTTCCGCTGGGGAGATTCCGCGCCATCGCAGGCCACTCGAACGGCGGCATGTTCGCTCTTTATGCCTTCATCCGGCGGCCGGAAGTCTTCCAGGCCAATATCGCGCTGAGCCCGAGCTGGGGACTCGATGACCGCTTTGTGGCGCTGCTGGAACGCGCGCTCGGGCAGCCGTCGCATGCGCAGCGGTTCGTTTTTATCGGCGCCGGCGGAGACGAGGAGGCGGACATCAGTGTGGGCGCGCTCCGGTTTGCCAAGACCTTCGAGTCGGGCGGCTCAGCGAACGTCGATTTCCACTACCAGGTTTTTCCCGGGGAGACCCACGGATCGGTAGGCCTGCGCGCATTTTATGCGGCCCTTGAGGCGCTGGGTCAGCCGGACACTCGCCCCACGTTTGGCCCGGCACGGTACCTGAGCGAGGCGCAACGCCGGCGTCACACGTGGGTGCGCCGCTTTGGATCAGCGTTTCACGATGACCAACCGCCCGAGTTCTCTGTCGCGCTGCCGCTCCTCGATGGACTGACTTCTTCCGACTCCGCCGGCCTTAAAGCCCTGTGGGAGCGACTTCAAAGCGAGTTCGCCGGCGACTTCCGATCAGACGCAACGGAGCGACGTAACCTGATTGCGGCTCTTGAAGCCCAGGGGAGGGGAAGCGATGCGGCCCTGCTGCGCGCATTGCCCGGCTTTACGGCTGACGGCGGCCCCGCCAACAATTACGGCAAGAGCATCGACCTGGACGCGGGACTGGTCGCCGACCTTCCCTTGCACGGCTCCGCGGTTGACCGGCGCCATCCATCGGCTGTTGGCGTGGTGCACGGCGCAGTTCCCGTTCCCGGCCGCAACGGAGGGCCTGACGGAGCTTACCGTTTCGATGGGCATGGCGCGTTCATTGAATTTCCGCGCAATCCCGACTACGCAACTGCCGGCTCCATCAGCGCCAGCGCGTGGGTGCGGCCGCACTCGCGCGCGGCCTACGCGGCATGGATGGCACAGGTAACCGGCTGGGGAGCGTCACAGTGGAGGCTGGGCCTTGGCCCCAACCCCGCGGCGGCGTGGGGACCCACCACTTACGGAACGCGATGGACCGACTACTGGATCCACGGGGATAGCCTGCCCGTGGATACCTGGGTGCACACCGCCGTGGTGTTTGACCAGACGCTCGGCGAACTGCATACCTACGTGAATGGCCGCGAGGTGCAGTCGGTCTCCGGGCTGATGCCGTGGAGCGCCAGTCCCGGGCCCATCCTCATTGGAGCCCAGCGGGATGACGGTATCTTTTTTGATGGCGACGTGGAAGAGGTGCGCATCTACCATCGCGCTCTGTCTGCGGCGGAGGTGGAGGCGATCGGGCGACTGGAGTAGGGTGCGATTTTGGGGTTCTGGAGATGTGGCTGCGGTGAGCGAATGTGCGCACACGGGTGGATTTCGATGTCCCAACAACGGGGACATGGGGCACGCACATTTTGGCGATGGAAACAAATTTCCCGAGTACGGGGGCACCCGACCTGTGCGATTTGTTTCCAGCAGAATCCGGGCCTAAAGGCCGCCGACGTTATTGGATGTATTCAGGGGCATGAATGCCCCTGCTCCCTCCGACGTGAGAGCCCGAAATGCTCCTGCTCCGTCTAGCGTGAAACCGCTCACATGGTGGCAGGTCCCTACCAGCCGCGGGTTTGGAGGAGCTGGGATTCTTCGATGGCTGCGGCGGCCAGGCCCTTCATGGCGCCGGTGACCTGGGCGCTGACTTCGGCGAGGACCTTGGGGTCGTTGTAATGGGTGGTGGCGATGACGATGGCATTGGCGCGGCTCATGGCTTCCGCGCGCTCTTCGGGGTTGCGCGGCGTGCCCACTTCATCCTTGCCGCAGAGACCCACTTCCGCTTCTTCCTCGGTCCAGTTTTCGACCTCGAGCGGGGTGGCGCGCTCCTTCATGAAGATGCCGCTGCCTACGAAGATGGCCTCGGCGCCTAACTGCATCATGAGGGCGGCGTCCGCGGGGGTGGCGATGCCGCCGGCGGAGAAGTTGGGCACGGGGAGTTTGCCGGCCTGGGCAACCATGCGGATGAGCTCGTAGGGGGCCTGGTGCTCCTTGGCGGCGGCGTAGAGCTCCTGCTCGCTGAGGACGGTGAGGGCCTTCATCTCCTTCACGATCTGGCGCATGTGGCGGACGGCGTGAACGACGTCGCCGGTGCCTGCTTCGCCCTTGGTGCGGATCATGGCTGCTCCCTCGGCGATGCGGCGCAGGGCTTCGCCCAGGTTGCGGGCGCCGCAGACGAAGGGGGTCTTGAAGGCATGCTTGTCGATGTGGTGTGCCTCGTCGGCGGGGGTGAGGACTTCGGATTCGTCGATGAAGTCGACGCCCAGTTCCTGGAGGATCTGCGCCTCGGCGAAGTGGCCGATGCGGGCCTTGGCCATGACTGGGATGGAGACGGTCTCGATGATTTCTTTAATGAGTTTGGGGCTGGCCATGCGGGCTACGCCGCCCTCGGCGCGGATCATGGCGGGAACGCGCTCGAGCGCCATGACGGAGACTGCGCCGGCTTCTTCGGCGATGCGGGCCTGCTCGACGTTCATCACGTCCATGATGACGCCGCCCTTGAGCATCTCGGCAAGGCCTACCTTGAGGCGGAGACTGGTGCCCGTAAAGCTCTTGTTCCCATTCATTTCTGACATGACAAGCTGACCTCGGCCGGAAATCCCGTGTGCCCTTGGCGGCAAGCGGATGGCAAGTTCAAGTTTAGCAGGGAATGAAAAGCGGGGCGAAGTCGGGCCCGGGCGCAATTCTTAGACCATTCCAATCTTCCTGTATCCCTTCTGGTCACCTTGCTGCTTTCTCATCTGCGCATGGCCACCTCTGTCCAAAGCGCACCGCAAGCAGCTCCGACCCAGCGTCCGGCAGCGCCGTCGCCGCAGCCGGTGAAGGCTGTGCCCGCGGCCGCTCCGGCGGCGCTGATTCCAGTGGCTGCGGAGCCGGCGGGCAGGCGGGGGGGCATTCCTGAGGATTCCCCGGCGCTGCGGATGAAAGTTGAGCTCGAAGTGAGCGTTCCGGTGGTGAATTTCCGGGTGAGAAGGCTGCTGGCACTGGAGCCGGGGGCGGTGGTCGAGTCGGGATGGAGTCACGGCGGGGACCTGCCGCTCTCCGCGGGGCGGGTGCAGCTGGCGTGGACGGAGTTTGAAGTGGTGGATACGCAACTGGCGGCGCGGCTGACGCGGCTCAACTGATCTGGGCATGGGAGCAGAGATGGATTTGAAGGGCTGGATTGGCGGCGGGGCGACAGAGGTGAAGGGCGGCGCGACGCCACGGGTAAAGGGCGGGGTTGCGGCGAGGCTGCCGGGGGGATTGGCGGGATGGCTGCTGGGGCGGTTGCGGAAGAGCAAAGCTGCGGCGCCGCGGCTCAGGCTGGTGGACCGGATCACGCTGGCTCCCCGCCAGTCGCTGTGCCTTGTCGAGGCGGATGGACGCAAGGTGCTGCTGGCCACTTCGGCTGACGGCGCGCCGGCGTTCTTTGCGCTCGATCGCGAGCCAGGGGCAAAAGCAGCGCGGAGGGTGACGTGCTAGTCATGCTGGCCTTTGCGCGAACCGCGGCCGCAGCTTCTGTGCCGCTGATACCGGACCTGAATACCAAGCTGCACGCCACGGACTCGACTCCGTGGACGATTGTCTTTGTCCTGACCCTGATCACGCTGCTTCCGGCCATCCTGATGGCGATGACGCCGATGGTGCGGCTGATGGTGGTGTTCCACTTTCTGCGCCAGGCGCTGGGGACGCAGACCGCGCCCTCCAACCCGACCCTGCTGGGGCTGGGGCTGATGATGACGTGGTTTCTGATGACACCGGTGATGATGCAGGTGGATCAGCAGGCGGTGGAACCCTATCGCGCGGGGCAGATTACGGGGATGGACGCGATGGACCGGGGAGCCGCGCCGGTGAAGCACTTCATGCTGCGCTACGCGCGCGAAAAGGATCTGGCGCTGTTTACCGCCGCGGGGCAGATTGCGCGGCCCAACACGGCCGACGATCTGCCCTTGCGCGTGGTGGTGCCGGCCTACATTCTCTCGGAGCTCAAGGCGGGATTTGCCATTGGCGCGGTGCTGTTTCTTCCGTTTCTGCTGATCGACATGGTGACGGCCTCGATTACGACCTCGATCGGGATGTTCCAGCTGCCGCCGGTGGTGGTGTCGACGCCCTTGAAGATCCTTCTGTTTGTGATGGTGGACGGGTGGAACCTGCTGGCCGGTTCGCTGCTGAAGAGTTTTTGAAGAGGAGGAGAGATGAATCCGGACATGGTTTCAGAGCTGCTGCGGCAGCTGATGCGGGAGGCGCTGATCCTGGCCGCGCCGGTGCTGTTGATCGCCGCGATTCTGAGCTTTGTGCTGAGCCTGGGGCAGACGCTGACCAGCCTGCAGGACCAGTCGCTGACCGCGGTGCCGCGGCTGGTGGCCGTGGGAGTGGTGCTGCTGGTGGGCATGCCGTGGTTCCTGGAGCGGATGACGGAGTATACGCGCATGCTGCTGATGGATTTGAGGCGATACGTGGGGTGAAAAGACAGCCATCAGCCCTCAGCTATCAGCCGTCAGCCCGGACTGTTGCAGGGCATGCGCGGCAGCAGTGGAGACGACGACTGCGAGCTGAAAGCTGAAGGCTGGTAGCTGATGGCTGAGGGCCCGAATGAGCGACTGGTCTACATTTCTGAGCGCGATGACTCTGGCGCTGGTGCGGGTGAGCGGGATGGTCTTGTTTGCGCCGTTCTTCTCGTCGTCGGCGCTGCCGGTGCGCGCCAAGGCCGTGTTTGTGCTGGCGGTCGCTTTTTTGCTGGCGCCGCTGGTGGCTTCGCTTCCCCATGCCCATGCCGAGATCAACTTCAGGGCGATCCTGGGCGAGCTGGCGGTGGGGCTGGTCTACGGACTGGCGCTGGCCATGCTGAGCGAGATGCTGCTGTTCGCGGGGCAGATCACGGGGATGCAGTTGAGCTTTTCTCTGGTGAACATCATGGACCCGTCCTCGCCGATCGAGACACCGCTGATGGGAACGCTGTTCCAGACCATGGGGACGCTGGTGGTGATTGCGGCGGGACTGGACCGGATCCTGCTGGGCTCGATGGTGCGCAGTTTCCGCGCGGCGCCCCTGGGAAGCTACGCGATGTCGCCGGTGACGGGCCTGGCCATGGTGCGCGCCATGAGCGGAGTGTTTGTGGCGGCGCTGGAGCTGGCAGCTCCGGTGCTGGCGGCGACGCTGCTGATCGACATTGCGGTGTCGCTGATGGGCAAGCTGAGCCCGCAACTGCCGGTGATGTTTCTCTCCGTGCCCATCAAGACGCTGACCGGGTTTGTGGTGCTGGCCGGGTCGCTGGCCTTGTGGGCGCGATTCATCGAGGCTCGCTTCAGCGGATTGCTGGACATGGCTGAGCGGCTGATTGGATCGGGGAGCTGAGCCATGCCCGGGGACCGCACCGAACAGGCGACGCAGCACCGGCGCGACAAGGCTCGCAAGGATGGCGACATCCTGCACAGCCGGGAGCTGACGGCGGCGGCCGGAACCCTGGCCGGGGTGCTGGCGCTGGGCGCAATGGCGAGCCGGTCGATGGTGGCGTGGCGCGGGGTGTTCGCATCGTTTCTTGACCTGGGACGTGCGGAGCACTGGGAGGCGGCGCAGGTTGGACCGACGATGCTGGCGCTGCGCGGGCTGGCGCTTGTGGTATTGGGGCCGATGGTGCTGGTGATGGCGGCGGTGGCCGCGGCGGCGCTGGCGGCGGCGGTGGCGCAGACCGGTGGCGTGACCGTACATCCGGGCGCCGTGGCTTTCAAATTGGACCGGATCAACCCGTTGACCAACGCGAAGAACCTGTTCTCATTGCGCGCGGCCGCGCGGATGGGCAAGAGCCTGCTGCCGGCGGCGCTGCTGGGGGTGTTCGCCGTGGCGCGCATTGCGCGCCAGATGACGGTGCCGCCGTTTTCGACGGCGCGTCTGGAGATTCTGGGCGAGGACGTACTGGGACTGTTGCAGGCAGCGGCGTGGCTGCTGTTCGGCTGGGCGCTGGTGGACTACCTGGTGGAGTGGCAGAGCCGGGAGTCGCGGCTGCGCATGAGCCGCCAGGATATGCGCGAGGAGTTCAAGGAGACGGAGGGTTCGCCGCAGGTGCGCAGCCGGATCCGCAACCTGCAGCGGCAGATGCGGCGGCGTCGGGTGAAGGCGGACGTGTCGCGGGCGGCGGTGGTGCTCACCAATCCGACGCACTATGCGGTGGCGCTGGGATTCGACTTCGCCACCATGGAGGCGCCGAAGGTGCTGGCCAAAGGCAGAAACCTGCTGGCCGAGGAGATCAAGGCGGAGGCGCGATGGGCAGGGGTGCCGATTGTGGAGAATCCGCCGCTGGCGCGGTCGCTTTACCGGTCGGTTGAAGTGGGCCAGTCCATCCCGGTGGATCTGTACGCGGCGGTGGCGGCGATTCTGGCCTACCTCTACCGGCAGCGGGTGGAGAGCGAAGTGCGGGATCGGCGGGCGCGCGAGGCCGCGGGGCGGGCGCAGGCAGCACGGGCCAGGGCGGCGAGAGCGGGGCGGGGCGGGGCGGGAGCAAGACCGGTATCCGGCCCGGGTGGATTTGGGCCGGGCGGAGCAGAGCGAGGCGAGAGATGAGCACGATGGCCGTGGCGCCGGCGCCGATGAAGGCGCTGGAAGGGTTGATGCGGTTCAAGGATTACGTTCTGCCGCTGGCGGCAATCGGCGTGATCTTTGTGATGCTGGTGCCGGTGCCGGCGGCGGTGCTGGACCTTTTTCTGGCCTTGTCGATGGCCGCATCGATCATCGTGTTCCTGAGCGCGGTGCAGATCCGGCGGGCGGTGGAGCTGAGCGTGTTTCCCACGCTGCTGCTGCTGCTGACCCTGTTCCGGCTTTCGCTGAACATCGCCTCGAGCCGGCGGATCCTGCTGCACGGGCAGGAGGGAACGTCGGCGGCGGGGAAGGTGATTGAGGCCTTCGGACAGTTTGTGGTGGGCGGCAATTACGTGGTGGGCTTTGTGCTGTTCCTGGCCCTGATCGCGATCCAGTTCCTGGTGGTTTCGCACGGTGCGGTGCGTACGGCGGAGGTGACGGCACGGTTCACCCTCGATGCCCTGCCGGGAAAACAGATGGCGATTGACGCGGACATGAACGCTGGCCTGATCGACGAGGCGGAGGCGCGGCGGAGAAGGCAGGCGATTGCCAGGGAGGCCGAGTTCTACGGGGCCATGGATGGCGCGGCGCGGTTTAACCAGAGGGATTCGCTGGCGACCATCCTGATTACCGCGATCAACATTATTGCGGGACTGTTGATTGGAACCCTGCAGCAGGGGGTGGGGCTGGCGGAGGCGGCGCGGACCTACACGATTTTGACGGTGGGCGACGGGCTGGTGACGATTATTCCCTCGCTGCTGGTGAGTGTGGCGGGCGGAATCACGCTGACCCGGGCGAATTCGGCGGGGCTGCTGGGAAACGAGATCCGGCAGCAACTACTGGCGCGGCCGGCGACCTTGTACCTGGCCAGCCTGGTATGCGCGGCGATGTGCCTGATCCCCGGGCTGCCGAAGTTTGCGTTTCTCATGGTGGCGGCAGGACTGTTTGTGGGCGGGCGGAGAGTAACGGCCGCGGCGGCAGTTGCGGCGGTAGCGGAGGGACCGGCGGAGAGCAAGAAAGCCGCACAGGCGCCGGCGGCCGAGATCGCGGGCCTGCTGAAGCTTGAAGACCTGACGCTCGAGATCGGGTTTCAGCTGATTCCGCTGGTGGATGAGAAGCAGGGCGGGCAGCTGCTGAACCGGATTCGGACGCTGAGGCGGAATCTCTCCTCCGATGTGGGATTTCTCATCCCTCCGGTGCACATTTCCGACAATCTGCGGCTGAAACCGCGGGAGTATGTCTTCTCGTTGCGCGGCCTTGAGATCGGCCGCTGGCAGACCGAGGGGGCGCAGATGCTGGCGGTCTCAGGCGAGCCGGGACGGCGGCCGCTGGCTGGGCGCGAGACTAGGGAGCCGGCGTTTGGAGTGCCTGCGATCTGGATTCAGCCGGCGCTTGAAGAGCAGGCGGTGGCCGCGGGCTACTCGGTGGTGGACGCGACCACGGTGATCGCCACCCACCTGGGCGAGCTGATCCGGCAGCACGCGTGGGAGCTGCTGGGCCGGGCGGAGATCAAGCGGCTGATGGACGCGCTGAACGACTCGCATCCCAAGCTGATTGAAGAACTGGTGCCGAAGCTGCTGACCTTGGGCGAAGTGGGCCGGGTGCTGGAGCAGTTGCTGCGGGAGCGGGTATCGATTCGCGACCTGGGCGCGATTCTGGAGGCGTTGCTCGAGACCGCCCCGTTGAACAAGAGCCTGGAGGCGCTGGTTGAGGCGGCGCGGCAGGCGATGGGGCGGCGTCTTGTGCAGCCCTTGATGGATGGCGACGGGCAGTTGCCGGTGCTGCTGCTCGATGCGGCGATGGAAGACGAGATCCTGGCCACGGTCTCGCCCGAAGGCGGCCAGCGCCTGCTCGGCGCGTCGTCGTCGCAGGGCGCGCCGCTGGTGCGGCGGCTGGCCGATTCTGTGAAATCCCTTATCGCTTCCACATCCCCCGCGGTCCCGCCCGTGCTCCTTTGTCCAAGTCCGGCCCGTTATCACGTGCGGCGGTGGCTGGAGCCATTGTTTCCGCGGCTGGCGGTGATATCGGCGGCTGAAATTCCGCCGGAGGTGCGCCTGCGGCCGGCAGGCACGGTGCGCTGAGCCGGGTGGGCAGGTCTTGTGGTGGGCAGTTTTGTGACTGAGGTAGCCGGGATTTGAGTTTGGGCGGGGGAGAGCGATGCTGGATTCTGCGGTTCGAGTGAATCAGGGTACGGGAAAGGCAGCGGGCATGCCGGTGGGATATCCGCCGCCGGCCTGCGGTGGCCCGGGGTTGACGGCGGAGCAGGAGCGGGTGCTGCTGGAGCATCTGCCGGTGGTGCGATTCCTGGCGCGGCGCATCCACGAGCGGCTGCCGCAGCACGTGGAGATCGAAGACCTGGTCTCGGCGGGAGTCGTGGGCCTGATGGACGCCTTCTCGAAGTTCGATCCGGCCAAGAAGGTCCAGTTCCGCAGCTACGCGCAGTTCCGCATCCGGGGAGCGATCCTGGACAGTCTGAGGACGCTGGACTGGAGCCCGCGGGAGCTGAGGCGGAAAGGCCGGGCGGTGGAAGAGGCGATCCGGGCGGCGACGGCGCGGCTGGGACGGGCTCCGAGCGAGGCCGAGGTGGCCTCGGAGCTGGATTTGGAGCTCGACGATTACCAGCAGTTGCTGGGAGATCTGAAGGGGCTGGAGATCGGCACGCTGCACGCCGAGCACAACGAGGACTCGGGCGAGGAGGAGCTGGCCTATGTGCCGGGACGCCCGGAAGAGGACCCGCTGTTCCGCTGCCTGAAGGGCGAGCTCGAAGAACGGCTGGGCGAGGCGATCCAGAATCTGCCCGACCGGGAGCGGCTGGTGATGACGCTCTACTACTACGAGGAAATGACGATGCGCGAGATCGGGCTGGCGCTGGGCGTGGTCGAATCGCGCGTATCGCAGGTCCATGCGTCGGCGGTGGTCCATCTGCGCAGCGCGCTCAGGGACCTGGCGGCGAAGGGCGTGCTGGGCAGGGGCGGGGCCTCCTCCGGACTCGTGGCCCGCCGTGCGGCAGGCGGAAAGTGATGGGGTGAGGGTTCGTGGCCACCGACAAGATGCTCAAGCAGGACGAGATCGACGCGCTCTTCGCGGCCGCACGCTCGAGCGCGCCCCAGGACGGGGGAGGCGAAAGCCAGGCGCGGATGACGCCGTACAACTTTGCTTCCTCGGGGCAGATCTCGACCGAGCAGCTGCGCGCCATCAGCATGCTGAACGACCTGTTTGCGCGCAACCTGACGCATAACCTTGCGGCTTCGCTGCGCACGCGGTTCCAGGTGAACCTGGTCTCCGCCGAGCAGATTCCCTTCAACGAGTTTCTCCTGCGGATTCCCGAGATCAGCTACGTGGCCTCGGTGCGGTTGGAGCCGCTGGGCGCGCTCTCCGTGCTGCAGCTCGAGATGTCGCTGGCGCCGCCGGTGATCGATCTGCTGCTGGGCGGGGAGGGCAAGGAAGGTCCTCTGCGCGAGCTGACCGACATCGAGGAATCGATCCTGGGCAGCGTGGTGGAGATCATCTGCCGGGAGCTGACCGCGGCCTGGCAGCCGGTGGGGCTGACATTCAATTTCGAGCGGCGGCAGATGCTGGCACAGGTGGGGCGGATCATCGGGGTAAACGAGCGGACTCTTTGCTTGAGTTTCGAGCTGCGCATGCCGCACGCCTCGGGGCTGCTGAACCTGGCGTTTCCGGCGGTGGTGTCGAACACCATTCTGCGGCAGCTGACGGTGGACTGGGGCCGCTCGCGGCGGCACGCGCCGGAGGTAAAGCGACGGATGGAGGAGCTGGTGCGCGCAATCCGGCTGGGCGCCACGCTGGAGCTGCCGCGGGTAAGCCTGCCCGCCTCCGCGGTGGAGAATCTGGAGCCGGGAACGGTGTTGCGCCTGAGCCTTCCCGCAGAGACGCGGGCGTTGTGGCGCGCGGGCGGCGAGGTTCTGGCGAGGGCGCAGGCGCTCCGGCTGGGTGAGCACAGGGCGGCGCGGATTGAGGGCGCGGCTGGGGGAGAGTGAGCAATGACGTACCTGGAAGCATGGATCGAGACCGCCGGAGCGCTTTTTTCGCAAGCCCTGGCGGGAGGCCCGGAGCTGGCCGACGGCCTGCCTAAACCGATAGTGGGCGAGGCGACTGCTTTTGCCGCGGAAATTACCGGCGACCTTGAGGGACGCTTCACCGTGGTCCTAGACCCGGGGCTGATAAGGGCGGCGCTGATGGGCGAGGATGCCGACCAGAGAGAGTCCTGGCGCGAGCTGCTGAAAGAAGCGGCCGAGGCTGCAACGGGCGAGCTGCTGGCGCGCTCAGGGATCAAATGCCGCGTCGAGCGATTCGAACCGACCGGCGAAACCTCGCCTGTGACACGCTCGTTTCAATTGAAGTCGGGCGCGCAGACCTGGCAGATCCTGGTGCGCGACGGGGTGAAGGCGAAACAGCCGCAGCCCGAGGCGCGCGAGGAGAGGCCTGCGCCAGCCGCGCCCGCGGACAGCGCCCGGACGGCGCAGGGGCTTGAGCTGCTGCTGGATGTGGAGCTCGACGCCACCATCCGTTTCGGCTGCCGCGAGATGCCGCTGGCTGAGATCCTGGAACTTGGCCCCGGCGACGTGGTGACCCTGGACCGCCATATCGCGGATCCCGCGGACCTGATTGTGGGCGACAAGATTGTTGCCCGCGGCGAAGTGGTGCTGGTGAACGGCAACTTCGGCCTGCGGGTGACCGAAGTGGCCGCGCCGCGCAAGCGGCTGGAGAGTATTCGATGCCTGTTTTGATGCGCAGCGGAATGGACCGGACGGCGAGCGGGCCCGACCCGATGCTCTGGCAGCGGGAGCCCGCGGCCGACGCCCAAAGAGCGTGGGCAGGGGCGCCGGCGCGAAGAGGATTTCTGGGCGCCTGCGCCAACCCCGCCTGCGCCACCTCCTGGCTGCAGATCTGGCGCAGCCGATCGACGCCCATCTTTGAAGGCGGCTGGAGCTGCTCGCCCGGGTGCACGGCGCAGGTGATGGAAAGCGCCGTGGCGCGGGAGCTCGAGGGGCGCACGGCGCCGCTCGATCCGCACCGGCATCGCGTGCCGCTGGGGTTGCTGATGCTGGAGCAGGGCTGGATTACGGGCCGGCAGCTGCGCAGCGCTCTCGAAGGCCAGCGAACGCATCGGTCCGGCCGGCTGGGGCAATGGCTGATGGTGAAGGAGGGGGTCAGCGAACGCCTGGTGACGCGGGCTCTGGGGTTGCAATGGTGCCGCCCGGTGTTGTCCTTGGACACCCACGACGCGGAGGGTATGGCGCCCGCGCTGCCGCGCCTGTTTGTCGATGCTTTCGGCGCACTACCCCTGCGCGTGGCCGCGGGCCGTCTGCTGTATCTGGGATTTGAAGACCGTCCCGACCCGGTCCTGGCGCTGGCCGTGGGGCGGATGACTGGCTTGCGGGTGGAGAGCGGGCTGGTCGAAGGGTCGCGGTTCCGCGCGGCGCATCAGCGGCTGCTGGAGGCGCGTTTCCCTAGTGTGGAACTGGTGGAGGCCGCCTCAGAGACGGCGTTGGCGCGGGCGCTGGCGCGGGCGGTGGAACGGACGCGCCCGGTGGAGTCGCGGCTGGTCCGGGTGCACGATTGCCTGTGGCTGCGCATGTGGCGAAAGGCGCAGACGGGTCCGCTGGCGGAGGCTTCTTCGGTGGTAGACATGATTGCGACTCTGGCGGGATAGTCCTCAGCGGCCAGCCGGCTCCCGGATCGAGCCTGCCCTGGGAGAAATGACCGAAGAGCATTCACGATCCGGATGTTGTGGCCGATATACGGAGAGTGAGCGAGGGGCTGATGGGCGAAGTGCGGGCGTTGATTGTGGATGATTCGTCGGTGATGCGGAAGATTGTCGAGCGGTCGCTGCGCCAGGCGGGGCTGGATTCCCTGGTTGTTGTGGAGGCTGCCAGCGGGGTGGAAGGACTGGAGGCGTTGAAGGGCGCGCCGGTAAACATCATCCTCTCCGACATCAACATGCCGGTGATGGACGGGCTTGAGTTTTTGCGCCAGATACGGGCACAAAATCTGGCCCCGGGCGTTCCGGTAGTGATGATCACCACGGAGTCGAGCGAAGAGCATGTGAAGCAGGCGATCCAGTCGGGGGCGCAGGGGTATATTCGCAAGCCGTTTACCGCCGACCAGGTGAAGGAACGAGTGATGTCGTTGTTGAGGGTGGCCTGAGTGCGGCCATGCTTTTAAACGGGGCGCGGTGGGACGGTGCGCGGGCGCTGGCGATGACCTGCGGGCCGCAGAGAATCGCCGGCCTGGCGGCAGGAGCAGAACGGGATGGAAGGGGAGAGACGAGCATGCCGGTTTCATTGCGTGAGAGCCTGAGCGAGATTGCCAATCCGCAGAATCTGGACCTGAGCGTGGAGGAGGTCTTTCAGCTCATGCTGGGTGTGGGGTGCCGGCGTGTAGAGGGAGCGCTCGAGCCGGAGGCAGAGTCGGTGACGGCGGTTGTTGGGTTCGGCGGGGTTCTGAGCGGCGCCTGCGTCTACCGGTCGGGCGGCGAAGCTGCGCGGCGGGTGGCCGAGCGCATGACGGGGATGGAATTTGCCGAGATCGACGATACGGTGAAGGACGGCATTGGCGAGCTCTGCAACATGCTGGCCGGATCCTGGAAGGGCAAGGTCCCGGAGCTGGCGGCGCGCTGCGGGCTTTCCGTGCCCGCGGTGATTACGGGCCGGGACTACAGGCTGCACGTGCAGGCGCCGGAGTTCCGGCTGCAGCACATCTACGAGTTCAACGGGGTTCGTTTTGAAGTGACCATCCTCTGCGACGGGATTGTCTAGCTCTCCCCGGGGCCGCCGGCCAAATGTGCTTGGTGCGCAGGGCCGGCGGTGTTCCAGAGCGATGCACGGCGCCAACTGTCCGGATTCGCTCCTCCATTCTGATATTCCTCTAATCTTCCTTCCTCTCCTACTGGTCCGGTTCGTGCAGGGTTCTTTCGCGCGGGAGGGACCCGGATGGACAGTGGCTATTACGCGGCGATGACCGGTCTGCTGGCGCGCACGCAGGCGCTGGACACGGCGGCGGAAAACCTGGCCAACGCCCAGACGCCGGGTTTCCGGGCGGAGCGGGAGTATTTCCGCAGCGTGATGCTGGACGAGCAGGGAATGAAATCGCAGCTGGGGCAGACGGTAAACAACTATGGCCTGCTGGGCGGAGACCGGCTCAGCATGGGTCAGGGACCGCTCGAGCCGACCGGCAATCCGCTGGACCTGGCTGTCGAAGGGCAGGGTTTCTTCGCCATTCAGACCCAGAACGGCGTGCGCTATACACGCGATGGAGGCTTCCACCGCTCCCCGAGCGGGACGCTGGTAACGGCTCAGGATGAGCCGGTGCTCTCCGATGGAGGCAAACCGGTTCCGGTGCCGCCGGGAGAGGTCTCGGTGGGCGCGGATGGGACGTTGTCGGTTGCCGGGGGCGCGGTGGCGAAGGTGGGCGTGTTCACTTTTGCGCCAGGAACGGACCTCAAGGCAGAAGGCGCCAATCGCTATGTTGCGCCGCAGGGCGCCGTGCCGGTGGCTTCAAAAGACGCTTCGGTGCACCAGGGGGCCATTGAGTCGGCCAACCAGGACGCGATCCAGGGGACGCTGGACCTGATCGTGATGCAGCGCCAGGCGGAGATGATGCAGAAGGCGCTGACGGTGTTCCACACCGAGTTCAACAAGTTTGCAAGTGAAGACCTGGCGAGAGTGTAGCGGAAGGAGCCTCAATGATCCGAGCCTTGTATACAGCGGCCAGCGGCATGAGCGCGCAGCAGATGAACCTCGACACGATCGCCAACAACCTGGCCAACTCGTCGACTACGGGGTTCCGCCAGCTTCGCCTCCAGTTCCAGGACATGGTGTATCAGAACCTGGTGACGCCGGGAGCGGCGCAGAGCCAGTCGACGGTGGGAGCCGGCTTGCAGATTGGGCTGGGGACGCGTTCGGCGGCCACCGAGGTGATCAACACCCAGGGGTCGCTGAACGAGACCGACAATCCGCTCGACGCGGCCATTGAAGGAGCGGGATTCTTCCAGGTGCAGCGGCCGGACGGAACCATTGCCTACACCCGCGCGGGGCAGTTTCACCTTAACAACCAGGGAACCATGGTGACGGCGGACGGCGATCCGCTGATTCCGACCATCACCATTCCGCCCAATGCGACGGCGGTGACGATTACGCAGTACGGGGTTGTGAACGCCACCTTGCCCGGGCAGCAGAACCCATCGCAGCTGGGACAGATCCAGCTGACTACGTTTCCCAATCCCGGGGGTCTGGAAAACATGGGCGGCAATCTGTTGACGGCCACATTGAGCTCCGGCGACCCGGTGCTGGGAAATCCCGGCGGGACCGAGGGTCTGGGCACGCTGCAGCAGGGGTACCTTGAGAACTCGAATGTGGACGTGGTGACGGAGTTCGTGCAGATGGTGCTGGCGCAGAGGGCCTACGAGTCGAACTCGAAGGTGGTGACCGCCGCCGATCAGATGTACTCGCAGGTAAACAACATGACGCGGTAACCTGGGCAGAGAACAAGAGAACCAGGGACCAAGGGACCGAGGGGCTAAGAGACCAAGGGAACAAGAGACCAAGGGACCGAGGGGCTAAGAGACCAAGGGAACAAGAGACCAAGGGAACAAGGGACCAAGAGAACGTGGCAGCAGAAAGGCAGCAGGCGGCACAGATGAAGCGGTTTGGATTCGGATTGGCGTGGACGATTGCAGCCGGCTCATTGGTGATTCCGGCAACTGCGCAACCAGGCAAGCCGTCCGCGGCGCCGCTGGCGGTGGTTTCGACTGCCCGGCCGCAACTCG